>Ga0209925_1000483_pt1 | contig 20424 bp, 26 predicted proteins | sample SalPonR2_A_D1_MG_FD_185702 | JGI IMG/M metagenome (GOLD analysis project Ga0209925, IMG submission 185702) | Salt pond soil microbial communities from South San Francisco under conditions of wetland restoration - Salt Pond MetaG R2_A_D1_MG... ...
CTTATCCCTATCAGATCGACTCCCTCTCACTGACAGAAGGTCTAGTCTGTCACTGGAAAACCTACCCTACAATCTACCGCCCTTTGCCCGCCACCGCTGCCGACGCCCTTCCTTCCACTTTGGACGCCCCTGCCCTGCGTCGTCTCGCCATCCCTCCTCCCCGTTCCCAGCACAGCGTCGTCTGGTGTCCGCCTGAGGGACCGAAGGCAGGAGGGCGAGGACATATCGGTCCACAAGGGCGGCTGCTGGTGTTTGGAGGCGTGCGAGACACGTGAGCACTCACGAGGGGCTTTGTTCAGGAGTTCTCCATCTCCTATGTCCCTCTCGCTGTCGATCTTTCTCTCTTTTCTTGTCCTAAAATTGCATCGCTCGCCCACTCCCTCGCGTCTTCCCCTTTCTTGCCTCGTCCTGCCTCCTCCTCATTTATTTTCCCCATTTTAACCAACAGACATGATAACTTTGCCGCAGGGAAAGACAGTGATGTCTACGAGCTTGAATTTCTCTGTGGCCACGCGGCCCTGTGGGCTGCGGAAGCGGATCAGCGAGAGCGAGGAGGATGGTCATTGGAGAGAAGGAGCAGGGAGGCGCGTTTTTTTGGCCGCGAGGGACAGGCGGGCTCGGAGACAATGCACATTCGTGATTTCCCCCACGTCTTCTCTCCTGTAGGGGGATTGACTGAAGAAAGAGCTTTGCAGAAATATCAGGTTGTCATTGCTTCCCGCCCAAGGGCCTCCATTGTCGCCCTCCCCAAGGAGCCGCCCGTCTTTCTCCTCCCTTCCACCCTCGCGCTGGACCTCCTCCAGCTGCTGGGATTCGGAGAGGGGAGGCAATGGGGCAGGGATGGAGGGCGTGTATGTGACGTGTATCGACGCACGGTTGGCGTGACCGGGGAGGAGGCGGGCTCTGTGGGCGAGGGAGGGAGGGAGGGCGTTCTAGAAGGGAGGGAGGCCGGGCAGACGACGGCCGAGGTTGTGTGGGCGCATAAGTCTTTCTTGCGCCGTCGCTGCCCCTACTTCCAGGCCATGCTGAGCAGTGGGATGCGCGAAGCCTCTGAGCCCATCATCTCCCTGGGAGACGTATCACCCCCGGTCCTTCGCGCGCTTTTGCTATATTTGTATACAGACACCTTGCAGGTCACTGCTGAAATCCAGACCGTGCTCCTTCCACTCCTGCTTCTCGCCCACCGGTACGGCTTGCACCCGCTCATGCAGATGTGCAGCGCTTATGTTCGAAGGGCCTTGACGGATCGAGCACCTTGCGCGGATGTGTTGGAATGGAGTGATGTCTTTCACTTAGTGGATATCAAGAGAATGTGCATGTCCGTCCAGGTGATGCGAGGGTGGAATGAGGGGGGGGGGAAGGAGGGAAGCTGTGAAGGGGAAAAAGAGGAAGGGCTATCGGAACGGTTGAAGAGGCAATTGCACGAGTTCAAAAGAGGATTGAGCTGGGAAAAAGGTGAGGAGGGCAACGGGGAAGGGGCGGAAGAGGAAGAAGAGGATATTGGAGTGGAGGAGATGGAGGAGGTTTTGGAGGAGGAAGAAGAGGAAGAGGAGGAGGGTTGAGTGGGGAAGAAGCAAGATCATAGAGGGTGAATGCAATAAGCGAGCCGGGGCGAAGATGTTTCCATGTTAGCTCTGACGACAAATGAAATGTGCTAGTGCGATTATGTAAAGACTATGACATCAGGTAAACAAAACTAAGCAGTCTAAGACATAAGTGGGCTGCTGTTCGCGCATAAGAATAATGGACACAGATGCTAGGTATGGCTGTGACCCTTTTTTCGTAAAACTACACGTTCGCATATTAAGTTGTATGAAGAGTAAAACTAACCAAATGGAAGGTGGCACCTTCAATCAATAATCGAGATAGCGATATTCACATCAAAGAAAGAAGCAACTTGATGGTTACTTTATGCGCAGCCAACCTAGTAGCCGGTCGGGCCATTGGCTGACTCCCTCCAGCGTGCTTCAACAAAATGCAATATAATTGTTTCTTGATATGATTATCAATCTTGGTCTGTCGACTCTGCGCAAAAGTTTGCTCCGCGCGTGTCGAAAACCTGTCCAGGGCACTTATCGCACGTGTCGCTAATTCTGGTTCAAGAATCTTGAGCGCTTTCCCTCCCACGTACCCTCCCGAATCCCCCCATCAAACCTCAAAACCTTACTGTCTATTTGGTCCATGGAATCGTACGCATCAGGCCTTTTCTAATAACTATTGTTTGCAGTAATTCTCAGACATTCGATCCGCTCGCATCGCAGGGGAAGAAGCCAGGGGCCTATTCGCATCTGCGTGCAAAGTTTCACTTCAGTTTGTGGGTCAATGCTTTTGCCAATGAAATTGTGCGTTCCGAGCCCAGAATTCCCACCTACCTTGATTTTCATGCTGTTGGCGTTCGGTACAATACTTTTCTCGCTTGCAATGTGGACTTCTTTGGCATTGGCATGGAAAAGGGGGGACTTCAAAGCAAAACCTCCCCTCTCTTCGTCGTGTTCCTGTCACGAACTTGAACGCCCTCAGGATCCATGGAAAGACAGAAATGAGAATGAAATGCGACGCGTGCGGTCGGAGCATATGTTCAGTAAGCTGACCTTGTTCTATCAAGATGGCAGTGTGGCCCATGGAGCTTTAGAAGAGACAAAGCAGGAGGAGATCGACGATCGATCTCTCTGTCTCTTGCGGGGCCAGGGTCAATTTGTCTTTGATTCACGAGGAAAGCGGTATGTAATGATAATAGACTCGAAAGTCTGTAGGAAATTTTCTGTGCTCACGCCGAGGTTTGAACTTTGTGTCTTCAGGTACCTTGACTGTGTCAACAACGTCGCCCACATTGGCCATTCGCATCCAGCCCTTGCCAAGGCTGCTCTGCTTCAACTTCAGGCAATAAACAAATACGCGGTAAGTTAGCTGTAGGTCTCTATTTTCTTCTCTCTTCTTCCTGTCTTTCTTCCGTTGTGCATGTGTCTTGTTCAGGCGCATTACCTCGCAATTCCGCAAAGCCCCGCGATTGAGGGCATCATCTTGTCTCTTCTCCAGTTACCGCCATCCAGGAAGGTCTCGCTACGTCAAGAAACTCCTGAGACTATTTACACCAACACTGGATACTGTTTTCTTTGTGAATAGCGGTAGGCAAGAGGGACAGAATCAGGCGGGATGAAGGTAATCCAGGTATGTCATCTACATTCATCAATGGCAGGTTCAGAAGCAAATGACTTGGCTTTGGCATTGGCACGGGCCTACACTGGGTATGTAGGAAAGAAGCTTAGGAAGCAGAAATAGGCACCTACTACTGGTCTCTACACATTGCATGATCGCCTGCTCGGAAATCTGTCTGATTGATTCGACGGCCCATCTATTTCTTCTCCCTTTTTTTCGACTGCGCACTCAACCTGGGGATCTGGCACAGACACGAGGACGCTGTAGTCCTGGACTCCGCCTACCACGGTCACACCACCACGATGATCGATATGTCCCCGTACAAGCACAAGGGAGCGCGTCCGGCCTCCCACCTCAACTCTGCTGCAGCGAAGGAGGGCCAAGAATTGAAAGAGATACCAGACGGACAGTTCCCATTGCCAAGACATTCCACCCCATGTCTCCCCTCCTCCAAGGACTGGGTTCACGTGGTCCCAGTGCCGGACACCTACCGCGGTCGCTTTTCGACGGCCGCCGACTATGTGAACCACAGCATGGCTCTCCTCGACACGAGCACTGCATCGGCTTCGCATGATCTCACGGCACCGAATTCCCTTTCTAATCGTGGTGTTCGAAAAATTGCGGCTTTTTGTGCCGAAAGCGTCCTCGCCTGCGGTGGACAGGTAGAGTACTCATTATTCCCGCCTTATGTCAGCTCTACGGCGTATTTTTACACCGTCTTCTCTATTCAGGTGGTTCTTCCTCCTGGCTACCTGAGTGGAATGTACGAATACATCCACAGCAAAGGTGGCCTCTGTGTCGCTGACGAGGTTCAAACAGGATTTGGCCGGAGCGGAAGTCACATGTGGGCATTCCAGTCGCAAGGTATCGGCCCCACCACTTCCCCTCTCATCTGTGTCCGTCTTTTGCGCCAAGTGTCCTGTGGGATGATTATATATTTGTCTATATGTCTCTACTCCTCCCTCATATTGTCGTCAATGCAATGTGATTTCCACCTGCCTCCTTTCTATTTTAGACGTTGTACCTGACATCGTCACGCTTGGTAAGCCTATCGCCAATGGTTTCCCACTTGCCGCTGTAATCACCCGAAAAGAGGTAAGAAAACAAAAAGACATTCACATGCTAATACATTGATGACGAAAATCCACTTATTGACGGTAGATTGTGCAAGGTCAACTAAAAACTGCTTGATACATCATGTACATACAATTCTACCCTCCACCGCCTCTTTATTTTAGATTGCCGAGTCTCTGCCTATATCGTATTTCAACACATTCGGAGGGAGCAATCTGGCTGTGGCTCTGGGCGAGGCTACTTTAGATGTGATACTCGGTGACAATCTGCAAGAGAAGGCTGCGCGGTTGGGTGCGTTGTTGAAAAATCTATTTGAAAGCCTTAAGAAGGTAAGCACTATGTCGGGCATCAACGGGTAGTCGTCAGAGGAGAAATAGTGAGGAAAGTGGATACTCAATCTCTTTTAAAAATCGTGTGGAATACGGACTGCTTGGGTAGAATACCAGCTCTGTGGCATGATGGAAGCAGATCTCATTCCTGTCATTTCTTTTCATCGTCATCCCTGTATCGACAGAAACATTCCCTTGTAGGGGATGTCCGAGGGTTGGGGATGATGCTGGGCGTAGAGCTCGTTGAGGATAGGGAGACCAAAGCACCTGCACCGGCAGCAGCTGCTTACGTGCTAGAGCGTGCGCGGTAGATGGGAGTGCACATACAGGTAGAGGCAATAGGTCGGACACCATTCTACGTTCGGACGTCTTGATTATACCATGTCAGGAGTAATACCTCCCTCACCTCTCCCCCTCCGTCTCAGGTTGATGGGAAATGGGAAAATGTCCTGAAAATGAAACCACCCCTTGCCTTTATGGAGGAGGACGCCCAAACTCTCGTCAAGACCATCGATATAGCGCTGGCCGAATACGCGCAGAGGATGGGGGAAATGAATGGTGAATAGGGGAGATGGACGATGGGGCAATAGCCTTCACGGGAATTTTTCGTCTTGTCGTGGACATAGAAGGCGAGGCTCAAATGGTGTGAAGGCATCTTATCCCAACAAAAGAAGCGATGCAGGCATTTTTTAATTGTGCCAATATCCTTCGAAAAATGGAAAAGCGAGAAGTGAGATGATCGCGTCAGAGGGGGCAGGAGATCATGAAACGAGGATGAACGTGTACCGTTAGGTATGGCGGCGGAGCCGCTACTGCCCCCTTCTTCAGGTCCCTCCAAGTACGTTTCGAGAAAAGACAAATGCTCGACATGGAAAGAGATCTCAAACGCCATTATCTTTTTCTATCCTCTTCCTCCTCAAAACGCCTGCTGCGCGCCTCGCTCCCCTCGTCCCCCTCCAGAGCCTCCTCGCCCCCCGCCTCGCATGTGGTGTCCATGCTTGTGCCCCCCATCTTTTCTCCAACCCCTTCCCTTCCCTCCCCGATGACGGCGACGGGTGTGTCCATGAAGGTGCACAGATTTCGTCTTGACTCCGCCGCTACCTCCCTCACCACCCTTTTCACTTTTCCCACCCCCACTCCCCCCACTCTCGCTCTCACTCTCACTTTGACTCTCACTTTCACTCCCTTTATCCTCAGAGCTCCCACTCTCGTCCCCTCTTGGTGTCCTGCTCCTTCCGCTCGGAACTTTTCCCTTTCCCTTTCCCTCATTCTTGAGCAGATGTTTGTCAACATCAGCCACGTGCTCCTCGAGCGCCTCTTCCCACGCTCCAACCCGATCTTCCCACCGTTCCATTTTTTTCTTCAACTTCTGCAGCGGCGTGGCCTCCTCGTTCTCATCATCCAGGTCTCGCAAGAGCCTGTCGAGCGAGAAATGCTCCTGCACCGGGAGTCGATGTCGAAGAGAGAAAAGCTCACTGGAGAAGGGAATAAAAAATAGATCTATATGTTAACATCCTTATCAACAATATCACAAGAACAATATTCGTTTTGTCTATCTTCTCTCTTCACTACACTTCGACACCTCTCTTTTCCTCGTTGCCAAACTTCCGCTTACCTTCGATAATATTCAGCTTCCAGAGGCAGGAATTCCGATAGCGCCCGCGCTGCTGTTTCCGCCGTTCGCTGCTCCTCATCCATCAACAATCCTGCTAATATTTCGGCCGCCTCTTCTCTCGTGCTCTTGTCTTGAACGTAAGACGCCGCGCGGGCAAAGGCCTCGACCACCACTATCCGAACGGAAAGCTGGGCCTCCCTTTTCCCGCCATCCGTGAGGCGGGTTTTCAGATATTCATATGCATTCATTGTATTGTGCTTGCCGACAGGATGTGCTGTACGCAGATAAGAGAGGCCACGTAGGGCACCTGGGTGTATAAAAAGGCAGACCATGAGGAACAAAACGAACCAGCGACCAATCATATGACTTCACATGCTGTCGTTAACATTCACGCCATAGACAATAACTGCCATGGTTCCTTCTCCCATACAGACCGCTGCCCACGATGTTTGTCTCCAGCAGGTTGGGGTCGTTCCTCGCGCCTTCCGACGACTCGTGCTCCCGACAAATATCCAGAAGGAGCTCCAGGTCCTGAACATCATTCTGACTCCCAAGGGATGTCAATATCTCCGCCTTCGCCCTGCGTCCAATGGATAGAGTAGAAAGAAAACATCAAGCGAATGCGACAATCACCCAAAAGCAAGAAACCTGCGATTCTCGTCTTGATCTCCTGTAACTTCATACCCGGCCCTCATTACCGATACAAGTCCCACTGTCGGGTCCACACGTCTAGCAAGGCATCTCTGAGAAGCGGATGTCGAAAGGCGCCGCATGCTTCAGCGATGTGATGGAGGGCACGTGGATCTTTTTCGGCTCTCAACAACTCCCCCAGAATTTGCGCGCTGGCCCGAGACGGGTTGTCGCCGAGAACGTCCGCGACAGCCACGCGTACGCCCCAAAAGGGCTCTGCAGGAAGGTGCTCACTGTCTCGGCGCGTGTGTATTTCAGCAGGGGAATAATTGGCATACGAAATCTAGGCCGGAATTTGTCACAAGAAGCATCTACACAAGTTCTTTTGTCGCCTTACCGGACGTGAGCCATCGCACTGGGAGTAGCCACCTCCTCGATGAGCTGCTCGTACGCCCAAATGCGAGAGGGAAGGTCGGTGGCACGTCGCGCTGTCGCTGCCAGGATTTCTTCCTCACATTCCATGTCTGTCATTTAGATCCCCATATTTGGTTGCGCAAGAACAATGAATGACTATCAGGCGCCACATTCCGACCCATTATTGCGATCCGCTGCTCGATAAGCCCCAGCACACAGACACTCTCGCGGGTTCCTTTTCAATAGGCCAGGCGACTATCCGTTCCGCGTTATCCCTCCTTTTCCAAACTGACTCACCAAGGGTCAAGACCGCAGCCAGCTGCGGGTTCACATGCAAGTAGCACGGCGAGCGAGAGACTTTGGCTTGAACGACTATTTTGCGGGTTGTGCGAGTCAAGGCAGGCCTCAAGGTTGTTTCCAATACCCCCTCCCTGTTGTAGACCTCTATCGTGAATGCAATATCAAACAAGCATATCTCCTCATCATCGTCTTCCTCGTGATCGCTGTCCTCCGGTTCCCCCTGTTTGATGCTCAGCGTGATGACCTTGGTCTCCTCATCATATTCCCACTCGCCCCTTAGCTGCAGGGAGTAGGAATAGAAACCAGGGGGAAGCGAGAAAGGTCAAAAAAACAAGAAAGATGATCCAAACTCGCCCCCGCACACGACAATGGCGAGACGATAAGACAAGCCGACAACAAAAGATATTCATACCTGCGGAAAGGATGGCGTGTAGAACCATTGCTCAAAAAAACGCACCAGAGAGCGGCCGGAGACCTCCTCCAAGCACTTGCGGAAGTCACTCGTCTCCACGACTTTATGCATATTCCTGAAAAGACAGCAATCGTCAGCAATCATGTGTCATAAAGCAAATCTACCAAAGACGCGAGACATCCAAGAAGTCAAGCCATTAAGATTGTCACTGCCCTCTCCATCCTCCGAGGTTCAGCAATCATGTGTCATAAAGCAAATCTACCAAAGACGCGAGACATCCAAGAAGTCAAGCCATTAAGATTGTCACTGCCCTCTCCATCCTCCGAGGTTCTACATACCGGTCCACGTATGCCCGCACTGCCTGCCAGAAGACTTGATCGCCCAGGAGCTTCCGGAGCATGTGCAGACGGCAGGAGCCACCGGGGTACTGTCAATGGAAAGCAGGAGACGGGAAAAGGCAAGAATGAGATAAAATTTATAGGTTCAGAAGACTAATCCTTGAGGGCCCTAAAGAAATGTGCCCTGTACTCAGGCGGCCGTCGCGAATTAGCTATATATTTGTAAAGGCATCAAAATCTACGACTATCGTGCCTTGCATGACCCATAATAACTCATTATGATATTATTCAAAGTTTAATTCTCTTACCAGATGATCATCGTACATGCTCCACGAGGAATTGTATGTGCGCGTGACAATCGGTCGCGCATAGTCGTCCTCCACCTCAGTAATGTAAGCACGTAGGTCCGTATAAAGCTGGGGGAAAATTGAAGAAAAGAGAGAAGCGACGTCCAAAATAAAAGATCAGAGATTTTAAAATAATTTGATGAACCAGAAAGCAAGGGCTTTCGCCCATCCCTAGCATCTTAAGCGGCCCACCGCCCCGCCCCTCCCGCTTTTCCTGACCTGGAAGAGAAACGCATCTTGGCCCTCGGTATCTTCCAACCAGCAGCACTCGATGTAGGTAGCCCAACTCTCCTTCAGGAAGGCGTGCTCAAAATGCTGTATCTGCAGTGTGGGGTAGGGAATGACATGAAAATGGGGGGTGAAGGGAACTTGTTGAAAATCTTCTAAGGATGTCGCGTGCGCTGCCACAAGAGGGACTCTCAGCAAGCTTTCTCTTTGAACACTGCCGCCCGGATTCTGCACACTGCATCCCCATGTCTCGTCGTTCCCGCCTTACCACCAGGCAGTCCCCGAAGTAGCTGTGTCCGATCTCGTGAATGTTGATCGAGTTCATGACCAGCCTGTCTTCCTTCACTGAAGCAAAAATAGGTGGAAGGCATAATGAAATAAGTACCACGAGCGTTGGCGTGCTGGATTCAAATACAGACAGCGTACCCCAGCGCATTGACTTCCGTGTGCTCTTTTCCTGCCTCCGCCCCCCTTTTGTTCAGTTCTCCTCCCTCGAGCTCTCACTCCCACCGTTCCCGCCCTTTCCTACGCACAGAGTGTCTCATCCATCAGCCAGTTGAGGCCCCATGACACCAAGCTGATATTCTCCATCGCCGACTCATGCGCGTCTCCCATCACCTGCAAGACAGAGGAGGAGTCTGTGAATCAGGACGGAGCAATCGACAATCTTAGGGTTCTCTTTCTCTTCCCCACACCGCTCCCCCTCTGCCGCCTCCCTCCCTCCCTCCCTCCCGACCTGGTAGTACTTGGGGAAGGGAAATGTCCCATTCCCGACCTTGTTTGCGATCCAGTGCAGCATCCGTGCTGTGGGCTGAGGATAGGGATGAAAGACACGGTTCAGTCGTCCCCCAAAAAAGCGGAAGAAAAGGGACGAAAGGATGCGTAAAGTCCGATCGACGCCGACAACCAGAAGAAGAGAGATGACAGGGCAAGATAAGTGGATATAAGGGGACAGAGAGGTTCATCATGGAAGGCGCTGACACTGGTGCGAGAGGTGAGGAGGGAGACCCGACCTCGAAGGCGAGGCGAACGTTTCGCTCCTCCACGCCCACAGGGGCGATGTAGGCGATGGGGCACCCGGGCAGGAGGGCCTTGCTCTCCTCCGAGGCCTCCTTGAAGAGTGCAAGGGCCCCCGCGGCCACACAGAGGAGGTAGGAAGGACAAGGGATGTCCAGGCGCCAGCAGGTGGTCCGCGTATCTGCCAACAAGGGGGAGTGGAGACGTCAGCATGGTGCATCCCTTGACCTGTCTGCGACGCGACACTTCCTCACTGACCTTGACCCCACGCCGGCCGAGCGCCCGGCGCCCCTTCCTCGCTATCCACCCACTCCCCGTTCGCAAAGCTCAAGTGCTCCGGTCGCGTGGTCAGGAAGAATGAGGCCGTGGTGCGGACGGCGGGTACGTCCATGCAAGGGAGCCAGTAGCGAGCTCTGGGAGGGGGGAAAGGGAGAAGAGGCAAGGGGTGACGCAGGGAATGGGGGACCACTCGGCAGGAGGAATGGATTCGAGTGGTGTAGGGAATGAGAAATAATTCGGAAGGAAGAATGGATTCGAAGGGAAGGGGCGAGGAAGAGGAGATGACAGGGGGATGGTGTGGAGGAGTGGCATGTCGTACTTCTCCGTCTCGTGGTCAGAAAGGATGTACGTAGGGCCCTTGCCATCGCCGGCATCCCCACAAAAGTGCATGCCTGGAGTGGGGGGGTTGAATCATGAATGGCCAACGGAGCGCGTCTTTCCCTTCCGCCATGTCTGCTTGACTCTCTGTCCTTCCCTCCTGCCACCTCCCTTCCCATCTCTCTTCCCCACTCCTCCTTCGCACCGGCCACGGGGGCGACGACAGTGTAAAGCATTCGAATCCGTCGCTGCTCCCCCACGCGCCACGGATTTTCCCACACGACTTGCACCCTCTTCCCGTCGTAGCGGTACGACAGGGTGAAGCGCGCGTCCAAGCTGTCTACCTGCAGGCGAGGACGGAGGAGGAGGGTAAGAGGGCATCATCTGGAAATGTTCGGAAGCGGTTTCAGGATAAAAGGCGCGCACATGATCCCTTGCACGATCCGCCCCGTCCACGTGGAAGACACCTTCCTGCCCTCTCACATCCCGCTGCACGCTTGGAGAACTCACCGCCAATTCCGCAAAGGCCACTGCGTCAAGCACGACCTTCCTTCCCTCTGTGGGCGATCGACAGGCAAAGGTGATGTGCACCACGCCTTTGAGCGTCTTTTGTGGGATCTGTGTTAGATCTAAGTGGATGTCTGGGGAAAGAGTCGGGGGGTGAGACGAGGAGGCGGGCACAAGGGGAACACAGGCTCAGACCGTGACAATGATTCAATTGCTTTGCCAGGTTATGTTTGGAAGTGTTCAGACACAAAAAACATTAAGATAAACATATAGACAGAGATCCTAAATAAGAAGTGCTCCTTATCCCTCTCCTCAATAGCCGTACCTTGGTGTACCGGGAATATCATCAAGTCTGGAACGTAATGGCTTTTAGCCCCTGGCAACAAAAACCCATCCATCGTACTGTCTCGCTTCCCCCCCTTCCTCCTCATTCTGTTTTTCACTCTATTGAACGAATGGTTGCCAAGCCTCGAGACAGCTTTATGCCTGTCCAGAAGCGTGTGGGAAAAAGTATGCCTAAGTAAATATAAACAAAAATATGAAGGAAGAAAGAAAACCCACCTGCAGCCTCGTTCACCTCCTCTCTCGGCATGTCGGCTATTTATTGGCATGAGCGTGACCTGGACCCAAAGGATCTGTAGCGGGAGGTGTGGTGTGAATGTTGCGCAAGCTATGGTTGAGTTGAGCTGGATCGAGCGAGGAGGCGAGCGTCGAAGGAGGGGCGATAAAAGTGGTGGAGGAGGCTGGGTATGAGCTGCAAGGAGGGAAAAAATGTTTTGCGTACTATTTCTCTCGTATCTGTTAAGTGCACCTTCCGCATAGAGTCTGATGTAGTGCTCTTTGTCACCTACCACGGACGTCAATGATTTTTGTATGCCATCTCCATATCCCTTTCGCCCAAATGCAGCCTAGCGAAGGGAGGGGCAGGGAAAACTTATCTCTTTGCCCTTGTTCCTCTTCATGTTTCTTCCCGTTCATGCCAGACACAGGTTGTAGGAGAGAATTTCGTCATGTGTACGCGCCTATCATATTCGGGTCGTCTTCTTCTGCTGCTGCTTTCATGTCTGCTGCTCATAGTTCAGGCTCAGGTATGTAGGAGGCGGGGTCCATCGTCCTTTGCTTTGTACCGCGATATTTTCCTTTGAAGCATCTTCGGCTGAATTCCCCCCTCTCTCGTTTTTCTAGTGGGGCATGAAAAAAGTGAAGAAGGAAGATGGTGCGGTGAGGCCTGAGGACGTTCAAGGCGGTAAGTCCACTTGTCCCGGGCAGCTAACGAGAGATGCGGACGAAGAGAGAAAAAAAAACACGAATGAGAAAGTTTGACGTGGGTGGAAGGCCACATCTTCTCATTGTGTCTCTATCGAATTCGAACAGGTCTTTCATTTGATGACATGCAGAAAATTGCCAAACACTCTGGAGGGTACGTGGAGGCCTGCCGTTGCTGCAATGTGCCTGGCGGGGATATCAGCCGTATATGATGATATATTTCCTTTCGCACCTCCTTCTAATTTTTCTCTCGGGGCACATGCCAATTCCACCATATGCGTTTGTCGCTTAACATCAGGAAGGAGGAGCTGAACCCATTCGACATGCTGAAAGCGATGGACCTGGATATTGGCGACCTGGACATGAAGAGCGTCGTCGAAGAGGCCATGAATGCAAGTGACACGTTTTTCCCTCCTCATTCCCCCCCTCCCGACATCCGTTTCACCCTGTCTATTCGTGCCTGCCTTGACCATCCCTCTTCCACGGCACAGTCTCCAGAGATACAGGCCATGATGGACGACCCTGTTCTTCTCAAGAAAGCGCTGCGGGAGTCGCCTCTTTTCGAAAATCTTCCGGGCTTAGAAAAGTAAGGAGAGTGTGTGGGAAGGAAGCAGAGGGTGCTCATGTTTCGAGTGGCCAAGTTGGCGCTGGGCGGGTCTAAATGGGGGCAAGAGGGGAGAAGGAATGATCTCAGAAGGTAAAGTTTGTGAGAATTCGTCTGCGTCACTTTATTTCCTCCCCTTAGGATATTGGAAAAGCCCGAGTTCGACGACCCTGAGAAACTCAAGGAGCTGTTTCAGAAAGGCATGGATGAGTTCAAAGAGGTAGGCGTGCCTCGAATTTCTGCTCTCCGCCTCGGCTTCTTCCCTCCCGTGCCTGCGCTGTCATCCCCTTCTCACCATTTTTGCCCCCTGCTCGATTACATAGGTCTCCGATACTATTCTTGACATGGTTGACGACGAGGGCAAGCGGGAGGAAGTCATGGCGGAGCTGTTGAAGAACCTGGACCCTTCTGAGCAGAGGGTGAGCACATCGGGAGGACTAGAGGGAATTCAACCCGCCATGGGAGGGAAGAAATCGACATGCTTGTGACAATGAGAGAGAAGGTGTCGTGTTTATGTTGTTTATTTATTGAATTACCTTGTGTGGCCGGCACAGAAAATGAAGGCACTTCTTGCCGGAGAGGACGATGCTATCGAGGAGGCGGCCGCAAACTTGGCGGAGATATTCGCTGGGATGGGAAATGAGGTGAGGATTAAAAAAGAGTCGACATGTAGAGAGTTGGCGTTTTCTCGATTGTAGCGAGCAGGGTAAGAGACGGTCAGAAATCCGCGTACACGGGGGTCCATGTGATGGATGGTGCCATTCATGCCCGAATGCTTACCCTCATGCAGCTCAAGAGGTCGCTGGATGACCCGGAAAAGATGGAGAACGCGCGGAAAAACTTTTTGGAAAACGAGGTTCGTGCGAAGAATGATACGGAACAACGTGGAAAGAGGGTGACAGGTAGTTAAGATTCTCTCGAATCTACCCTATTTTCACGTGAACGCTTAGGAATGGCTCAATACCTTCGAGGATCCGGACCTTCGTGCTGCGGCCTCCGATCCTGATAAGTGGAAGGACATCATGCGGGAGAACGCGCGATTAATGTACGGATCGGCGGATGAAAAGAATGATGAACTTTAGGCGGGAGTAGAAGTAGAATGTGACAGTCCTAGGATAGCACACGCACAGACTGTCAAGAAAGACCACGAGATTGGGCCACTACTCAAGACATTCAAGTTTTGCTGATGCTAAGCTCAAAGACTCAACTACGTCTGGTCATGATTTTCTTTTTTTTTCCTACAAAACTTCATTTTTTCTAATTTCCTGTTCAAATTATATAGTAATGTTCCATCAATATTGGCAGGGGAAAAGCAATTTGGGAGAAAAAGATGTCTTTCCAAAATATGCCTTACTTTGATAAAAATTAAACAAGGTTATTGAAAACTAGGCTGTCCTGAAACTTCATCTTGAAGGCAACGGAGTGACACTCTTCGATATGCAAGGTTATCGGCCAACCTCTTCCAACATGCATCAAGACTAGAGACAAGCATAGTATGAGGGTATGAAAACAGTCTGTAACAATCAACTCCATGCTCGAAAGTCATCAGGGCTTTTTGGGGGGGCGGCGCTCGAATAATCCTACTAATTCATGCGTGCCAGCCAGCAGACAAGTTTTTCCAAATTTAAAATATCAATTTAATCCAAAAGTTGTGTGGTAATGTAGAAATTTCGCAAACGAACGTATTTGTGTCATAGCCGCGTGACCTCCATGTCTTATTTGCATTTATTTAAATTAGTTTGCGTCGCTGCCTATTCCTGGATAGAAGTTGAAAGACGGCACAAGCCGACAGAAGCGCGGTGACAGTGAACAACGGACCCTCCAGCAATTCACCCATAAAATGGAGACGGCCACGGTCAACAACCCGACGTCATCCCGAAATGCAAGGCTGTACGACTCGGTGAGCTCAACGTGACCGTCTTTCCCCTTAAAAGCCACCTGTACGACGCTGTTCCCGGGAATTCTCGGGGAATGCTCCGGGGTGAACATCCGAGACGGCCGGCTACCGCCATTCGCGCCCCGTCCGCCATAATATCTCGATGTCGGACAGCACCCTTTCCACCATTTATTGCCGGGCCGCGCGCCGCGGGTACACAGTGCATGCTTCGTTGGCAAAAAGGTTGCCATGTTCTTGCAAGAAAACCTCCGTGACCATTGGTCCGGGCATTTTCGTGGTTGGCAGGAACGACCTAACATTCCACGAACTGTTTTCGGCCCCCTTCGTAGAACCCGGTCGTCATAGAGATGGATATGTATTGATGGGACAGAGGTCTTACATGTGCTCTTCATAAATCTCAACACCTTTGTGGTTCACTGTTTGTATGGCTAACGGATGTTTTTAAGAACCCCGTATATCTGAGGTGTCAGCCGTGGGTCCTGGAAAATCAGGCGATGCTTTAAACATAACCCGCGCCTCAAACTCAAAACTTTCTTCACGCCCGGTTTCCCAGCCATACATGGAAGTTGTGAATGTAAACAGAAATAAAGAACAAGCGCACAAGATGGCAGCGAGTCATCTAGACGACCGAAAGATTCCGCGTGATGACTCACCGCCGCAGCTAATGCTTCTCAATCCGCGGTCCCTCATGCACCAAACGGAGGACAATACGATTACTGGCAACACGAAAACTCGCGGCACCGCATGCATGCGCTGTCGTAAGCTCAAAGTTCATTGCACGGGCTCGCTTCCTTGGTAAGTTGGGAATCTGAGAATCTTTGACTACCAAAGAAGACAGAGTACAGCTGATGTCTCGACTGGTATGAGAGAGATCTTGACACGATAATCGACTGATAGATTTCCATGTCTTACACCCTTGTAGTCTACGCTGCTTCCATCTCTCCCTTGTTTGCCGGCCCCAGGTGCCCAGGCCGTACAAAGGAAACGATAGCGCCGAGGACTGCAGATGCCCAAGTGAGAAGGTGAAGAGGGCCCGAGGCTCAAAGCACAGCAGCTGCACGGGGGTTAGAAAACGTGGAGGGGATCAACGGAACAAAAAGGACGTCGAAGACGCACTGGCGATAGCCATGCGTGCTGAGACTGATCGAACTATCTTGCTAGAACTCATCTTCGACCGCATGGACCCCAGACCTCTGGCTGGCATCTACCTCGACAGCATCATGGAAGTAAAAACTTGGGACGAGAAGTCGAAAGCAGCGCTATCGACTCTCAGAACATCGTGGTTTGCGAATTTAATTCGGACCTGGTGGCTTCATTCGACTGTGGTGGGTGCGGACACGTCTTGGGGCATGGCGAGAGAGGTGGCGCTTTTGCTGAATTTCTCTCCCATCGATTTCGAGGACACGGAGAGACTGCACTTAGACTACCCCCTTTCAGTCATGAGGAAGCAGAGTGAGAAGTTCCGAGACTTCGTTGCGAACGGCATGCTACAAATTCAGCAGCATCCTGCTTTCAAGGCCCTCTTGGCGGAAGTCCCTCCTAGCACTGCAATTCACTTAACTTGCAACACTCCCAATGGATTGATGTTGGAAGTGACCAACGACGCGTTTGACACTTATTTCCGAGGTGCTGACCGCATGTACAACGATATAGTATTGCGCAAGACAATGCCGTGTATCCTTTACCTTGGTCTGGTCTCTCCCGAGGACAGACGTGAGTGGACCCGTTTCATGATCGAGGCCGTTTCCAAAGGGCCTTTAAATGCAAATGGAGAATGGCGAAAAACCCAAATTTTCAAACTCGTGTGCACAGAAGGCAATATTCAACTTTTTTTGGTGAAGGCAAGATTCTTACCATCATTGGGAACGGGATCTGTTGCCATCACACTCGAGCCTTGTCCCAGGTCGAACCACGTGACGAAAATCGCCGGCTCCACCTTAAAGGATGGCCGGAAAGACGAAGGTAAATGCCTGACGACAGAAATAATTAGGAAAAGCGTTTCGCCCAGCGTGCATATAATGTCTGAGGCGGCGCAAATTCAGGAAGGGGTAACTGGAAGAAGCAGCGAATCGTCTTCACAAGACGCGCAACAGGAAGTAAGCCAGTCAGTGAGAGATGATGCCTTTTTATTGCCGGGGGTGGCCACGATACCCGTTGGTGCGACCCCTGGCATGTATGAACGTCAGGCAGACGTAGAGGCTGTCTTTGGGCGGAAGGACAGTCCTTCCTCTGCTGTCGTTCCTTCTTTTGGCAGTGGAGACGATGGAGCAGCGCGTTGGATACAAGCTGTGGAGTTGACTATGAGCCAAGCTGAGAAGGAGCAGGTGGGACGCAAACTGCTCAGAGCGCCGTTCTCGGACGGTTTGGCGCCGACGGATTTGGCTGGGGGTCCCTCCTCGTCTATTGGGCACAGCATGGATTCATGTTCCTCCGGAACCGTATCTATCACCTCCACCTTGTCCACCAGCACGCAATGCGGGCAGCAATACGAGGCGCTTGAAAACGCGAACTCGGGTCTGGTGCCTGAGTGTGCGGCCGACTGGGACAGCGAGCCCCCGGTCTTTGATGCAACCTTGCTAGATGTCGTTTTCGAGGACGGTGCGGAAGGAACGTAAATGCCACAGGATGGAGCATGAGCTAGTCGGTTTTCATGTGGAATGATTCTCAATGAAACAATTGAACTGTAAGTAGACTGAACGCTTTTGAGGCAACTCCGGATTTTATTTATTTTGAACGAATTCTCGGCTTTGTCGGTCGCTCACCCACACAGTCAAAGCTATGCGCTGTCCACCCTTTTTATAAGAGGGTAGGACCTCGTGGAGGACAGCTCCGCTGTCGAAGAGGACCAGACGCCCCCCCCGTGGCGCCACGTCTCGCGGCATAACGCCGAGAGACCCGCTCACCTTGTCGTCGCTCTTTGCCCGATCTGATTCTAAAGAGACCGGTAGTGCAGTAATGCCATGGTCTCCACATATCTCGTAGGCCTGGGCTTTGGGTTTACTTCTGTCTTGACTTATCCTTCTTGAGCCAGAGGTAGTTGTCGCAGGAAGCTCGCCAAGACCGCTAGGCTTGTCATGCATCCCTCCCTGGGCAAGAGCGGAAGGCAGATAGCATCGCAAACATCCACCAGACAGATCTGCATCCCAATCTTTGTCATTCAAGTAAAGAATAGCCGTGATCGTTCTCTCACGGTAGGCGCGCGCACGGAGCCAAGCATTAAGTCCCAGTGTCCATACACTCTCTGTAGAAGCATCCAGGTGCGGTGCATAAAAGGCTTGGCCGTCCCCAGCATAGCACGCTAGTTGCGCCGCAGACTGCACAAATAAGACACTCTTACTGTACTCGGGGGTCCTTGAGAATTCATGCGCCAGACCTTTCAACAAGGCCACTGCGTGCTTCAGGCCCGGACCAGTCCCCGCCTCTTCCCCTGTCACCCATGTAACGGAGTCAAGCCGCACGCTGCTGTCGTCATTTGCGTTCACTGCAAACGCACCATCACCTTGTCGTAGTAAGGCCTTGACATCATTTTGGGCGGCGAGAAGCTCCTGATCGCTCATTACCGGATCTATAACTACTACGTGCCCCCTCCGAAGGGCGCGTGCTATGGCAGCAAACGCAATGGGAAAGGGCCGTCCATTGCGCACATGCTCGTAAGCTGCCTCACATGCTGGATTGGAGCACACTGCTTCGCTCTGAGCGGACATCACGAGCGTCCCCATGGTCGCACCGGCAACTGCCAGCATGGCGGCAGCCTCGGCTCCCTGCAAAAAACAAAATAACGAGAGGAGAGTCGTGCAGATAAATAACAAAGGAAAGTGTTGGGTAAGTGTTCAAATAAAAATGTACATACAGATCATAGGAAAAAAGTATTTTAAATGTATCTACTTATTCTTTGGTCTTTGAATGTGGGGTGAAAAGAGTTTTTCATGTTGGCAAATTAGGCGTCACGGTAGGATGCTCAGCATCTTATGAGGGGAACGTACATGCTTTGAGGTGGCGCGGCGGACGGAAGCAAGAAGCATCTACGATTTATGATGTATTTATACTTTTAAGTTCACGAATTTCGAACGGTGTCAAGTGGTTATTGAACATTCGTGCGGTTATTAGCGTTCCGACGTGAATCGGCGAGCAAGAACGACGACGGCGAAAGCATGGTACGTGGCGGGTTTTGACGTGCAATGAATTGCCATAGGAATATCATTAATCCACTTGCTGTTTCTTCCTGTTCCCACATTCCGCGCACTAATTTGCGCGATTCTGCAGGGTACTTTATGAAAATTAGCTTTTCATTTTCCGCCAATGAAAGAACGTGACATTGGCCGAGAGAGTGGGCAAATAACTGCAACGACATTGCCAAATCTGCCCGCTGCTGTTCTTTATGAACTTTGTGCCTATCTTTGGCCAAGAGACATTTCATACTTGGTCAGCACGGCCCGTAATCTAGCTTTCAAGGACGAAAATGGCAGAAGCAATCTTGTGGGCAATGGACTGTCATTTTTTCGGCCCACCAAGCCTCTTCCTGCGGCTGTAGTAGAGGACCTAATTGCCCGTCATCTACCGCCCTGTCGAGCACTCCAAATTCTGGATCTCTCTTCAGCAGAACTCACTCCTAGTATCCTGCTTACTTTAGGAAGGCTTGCTGCAGTAAATGGTGTATTTCAGTGCGTATCGTCTCTGAGTTTATGGGATAACAATCTCGGAAGTGAGGGCTGTCTTGCTTTGGCCGAGGCACTCGGACAAGGAGGCTTTCGTTCTCACCTACGAGGTATCTACATTCGGGCCAATCAAATTACGTGTGATAGTGACGACGATGTTGGCATGGCAATAGACGAATCGATAGGCAGGCTCGCTGTCGGGGGCGCTCGAGATTCTGTAGGTGTTCTTTGCCAGGTGTTGAAAACAGGTGTGCCTAGCGCTCTCTTGACGTCCCTGAGCCTCGCACAAAACAATCTGGGGCACTTGTCGGCTATGTACATCGGCGATGCCCTCGCAGCCCCAGCTCTTAAACGGTTGCGAAAACTAGATTTGCACTTGAATCGATTAGGTGATCGGGGCGTGGCCTCATTGGCGGAAGGGATATCTGCCGGTGGAGGGATGCCGTGTCTGGACGAATTGTACCTAGGCTATAATAAGATTGGAGACGCAGGAGCAAGAGCCGTAGCTGGCTGTTTGGAGGGCATGGTGGTTCTGCGGGAGCTAGACTTAGCGTCCAACGCCATAGGAAACGAAGGGGCACTCGCCTTCGCCATGCATCTGTCAGATGGAGGCCGTGACGAAGAGAGGATAAGTCACGTCCGTCCAAGATTGCTCCTAGAAACTTTAGATTTGAAGGAGAATAGGATCGGTGATGATGGAGCTTGTGCATTCAGGGACTTTTTAGCCTGCGCTGGAGAGCATGAGTCTGGCATGGGGGGCGGGCGAACGGAGGAGGAAAAGATTGGATTGTACTGCCCCAAGCTCCTCAACATCTTCCTCGATCAGAACCGAGCCATTCGTGCACGAGGTCGCAACGCTTTGCAAGTCCTCCAAACAACAAGAGGCATACGATGCATGGAGGGGGCAGACTGGTGAGATGTGGCAGGTTGTTGAGCGGCAGCAGGGGGACAGAGGCCATATGCACTCACATTTTCAGCGAAATAAGTCGTATGAGCTGCTATATACGGAACCACATTGCCCTTCAAAATTACGATATC
>Ga0209925_1000484_pt1 | contig 20385 bp, 24 predicted proteins | sample SalPonR2_A_D1_MG_FD_185702 | JGI IMG/M metagenome (GOLD analysis project Ga0209925, IMG submission 185702) | Salt pond soil microbial communities from South San Francisco under conditions of wetland restoration - Salt Pond MetaG R2_A_D1_MG... ...
ACAGAAACCGTGGAAATTGATGCAACCGAATTTTTAAAAAAGATCAACCAGGCCCTTGAGCAGGTTAACGAAGTACGCAAAACCTTAAAGTCGATTGACCTAGACGATTTTGATATAGAAACGGGAGGCCACAAATGAGTAAGCCTGACAAGTGCAACCACGAGTATAGGGAAAAGTTCTATGGGTGGAAATGCACAAAGTGTGGTAAGATTATCCCTCATAGTTCCTCTGATAGGACGAGACCTAAGTGAAAGGAGGCCACAAATGAGTATGCTTGATCGTGTTTTTGGCCGAGAACCTGGAACTACTAACAAGGACGAACTGGTGGAAGAATTAGAGGAAGAAGTGGCGCGCTGGGAAAGCCGGATGTACCGCAACTTAACGACCACGCCACCGCTTTCCATTGAATTCCGGGAAACCCCAAAAAAGCAACCGCCACAAAGGCCCTGGATGGGGGTGAAAAGATGAGCAAACTGCGATTCTATTTAAGCCATGCCAACAACGAGACTGATACGCACTTCGGATTGAAGCTGGCAGCTTGGAAGTGGCTTGCCGATAAATGCCAGATAATTGGTATGGAGGCTACTGATGACGACGGTGGGCGTATAGATGTTGGTGGAATAAAGATCAATTGGGGCAGGGAAAGGTTTACCTATGACCGTGAATGGGAACGATATACCTTTCAGGAGTATAAGGAAATTATTACACCTGACATAGAATCGGCGGTGTTAAGACGTGTCGAAGCGAAAGCATCAAGATCGGATTTCTCGAGACAGTTCGGAAACTTCGGAGAAGATCCCTCTGACCTGACCCCTACGGGACCGGAAGATAGCGAGGAATTACGCGAAGATTCTGTTGAACGAGAGGAAACCGAGATTACTGGTTATAGATACATCATTACGCCAGCAGGAATGTTTGAAAGAGACGAGATCCCGTCCAGTTATGGCTGGTTGGAGGCGTACCCCGAAAACAGCCTCAACGCAGAGTGCCGGAAAAATCCGACAAGTAAGATCATACCGGCTCCGTATGGACGAGACCAGAAAGTACTAAGTTGGGTCAGGCGGTTGGCTTGGGGAGCGTCAAGTCGCATGGCCAGGAGGTTCAAGGTGATAGATGATGAATAAAACAGGCATAGAATACGTTGACTATACATGGAACCCGGTTACAGGATGCTATCACGATTGCGGTTATTGCTATGCCCGCAGGCTGGCCGAAACAAGAATGAATGATATTTACCCTAACGGTTTTGATTATACTTTTTGGGAAGATCGCCTAGACGAACCTGTCGGGGCTGAGCCTTCTTCAATCCTGGTCTCCAGTATGGGGGATTTGTTCGGGGAGTGGGTACCGATAAAGGACTTGGTGAGTGTCTTGGACGTGGCGGCAGATTTACCTAAACACGACTTTGTGTTCCTTACCAAAAACCCGAAGCGGTACCAGCAGGTTATTAGTACGTTCTTTAAGCCGGAAGACCTGGATCACTTCTGGCTTGGTACAAGTGTTGAGATTGGTAAAAACCTTCCTAGATTAAGCAAGCTACCTAGTTATATGAATAAGATCGTTAGTCTTGAGCCGTTACTTGGACCAATAGACCTTGAAACAGGAGATGGTAGAGAGGTCTGGTATGGTGCAGAGGAGCTAGACTGGATCATAATAGGGGCTAAGACTGGTCCTGATAGTATGCAGCCCGATAAAGAATGGGTAGAAGAGCTATTGGACTTTGGTCTCAGGCGAGATGTTCCGGTATTGCTCAAGGACAACCTGGATTGGCCGGTTGAGGTCAGGGATTTTCCTGATAATTACAACGTGCCTGATGGAGAGGTTGAATAGCGACCCTTGCCGTATTGGCAAAACGAAAGCAGGCAACTTAAAGTATAAATTGAATTGCAAAAAGACAGGAATTAAGTGTAGGGCCTGCCAGGGTGAACTTGACTTTTAATTGTGGGGGGCGGGATGCACAAAATGTCAAATTTCACGGCAAACAAGCACAGCGCTGCCTTTGAACTTATAGGCCGGGGCCACTGCAGGGCCTTTTCAATATGGCCCGATTTGGCCCCTTTTAGTACAAATAAGGTCGGGGGGTGATCTGATATGTATTCCGAAGCCAAAGAAAAGCGGCTGCGACAGTTAAGTATTCTAAAGTTTATGGGGGCTAGCTGGGCAAATATAGAAGAAAAAATTTGCAATGACCCCAGCTTAAGCGCTCACGAAGGTACAGTTAGCCTGAAAACCGTACGTAAAGATTGGTATAACCGCGATGAATGGCTCGACAAAGTGTGGGATTTCGACGACACCGACACGCTGGCCAAAAGCGTTGTAGCTGAAAAGCAGCGGTTAAAGCACAAAGCCTGGGAAATGTTGCGGCAGCTACAAAACGAAGCCGAAGAAGCCCGCAAACCCTTTAACGATAGCAACCCGCAATACGGCGCGATGTTGGGCGTACTGCGGTTTATTAACAACCTGGGTAGCGATGAAGTTGAATTACTGCAAAGCCTGGGTGAAGTGGAGAAAGAACCTGACAGACACGAGGTAACACTTGAAAACGCGCAGCAAAAGCTCGCTGATAGACTCTCTGAGACAACTTAAGCCTGAGCCACGTCGGCAGTTTATTTATAACGAGTTGACTGCCGAGCAAGCCCACGCCCTTTTGTATGACTGGGAAGCCTGGGCCAGGCCAGAACAGCTACCGCCCGCCGGCGACTGGATGACCTGGCTAATTGTGGCGGGCCGGGGCTGGGGTAAAAACCGGACTGCCGCTGAAACCATCAGACACTTTATAGAAGCCGGCGAAACCCGCAAAATGCTTTTAGTTTCAAAAAACCCGCAGGATGCCAGGGAAGACATGATTGAAGAGGAACGCAGCGGGATACTGGCAATTATGCCGCCTAGTCTGCAACCCGACTGGCAACCAGGTAACAAGCGCCTGGTATGGCCGGACGGAACGCTGGCCCACGTTAGGACGGGGGCCAAACCTGACAATATCCGAGGTGGCGGTTACGACCTGGTATGGATGGACGAACTAGCCGCCTGGGATTACCCACGCAAAACCTATGACAATATCCAATTTGCCTGTCGCCAAAGCGACCCTCGACAAATAATAACAACAACCCCAAAGCCCATATTAATCATGGAAGAACTAAAAGAGCAAGCAAAAGAAAGCTCGGACGTAGTATTTACCACTGGTACAACCTGGGAGAACGTAGATAACCTTTCAGATAAGTTTATGAATACGGTTGTAGCTAGATACCGCAATACCAGAATGGGCCGGCAGGAATTGGAAGCAGAAATTTTAACTGACAACCCGGACGCCCTTTGGGATCACGAAATTATTAAGTACAAACCCAAAGAAGAACTGATCAAAAACGGCCACCTAATAAACTTTGAGCGCGTTGCAGTGGGCGTTGACCCCGCCACAACCAACAAAACCGAAAGCGACGAAACCGGTATAGTTGTGGCCGGCAGGCGTGGCGATCAGTTCTATTTGCTGGACGATTTAAGCGGCAGATACAGCCCTCACGGCTGGGCCAGTAAAGCAATCAAGGCATTCCATACCTACCAGGCTGACAGGATAGTTGCAGAGAAAAACCAGGGCGGTGATATGGTTAAAACCACAATCCAGGACATGGAGAGAGTGCCAGTTAAGCTGGTAAACGCAAGTCGCGGAAAAGACGTAAGGGCAGAACCAATTTCCGCAATTTATGAGCAGGGCCGGGCCTACCACCTTGATGACCCGGAAGACAAAGACAAATTTGAAGAACTAGAACGGCAATATACCACCTGGGTTCCTGGCGAGAACTCACCAGACCGCTTGGACGCGGCAGTTTGGGCGCTGACCTTTTTAAAGCCCAAAAGCGGCGGTTACAGTGGCGGCAGCCCAGGCAGCCACTGATCTATTTGATTTAAAAAAAGCATACTTGTATAATCCCCGCAGGCCGGTAACCTTTTTACCAATAGGAAAGTGGTAATTTATGAGTTCTGAAAATGGCCACAACCCACAAGATTTATCCTCTTTTGCCCAGATGGGCGCTAATTTTGCAAGCGACCTGATGGAAACCCGCGGCTTGAGCAGGGCTGGCCTGCAATTTGGAGGAGAACGGGATATAGAAGAAGCCCTGGGCTATACCAAAAACCCGCAACCGGAACACTTTCGTGACTTCTACGACAGCCGGGACATTGCAAGCGTAATAGTGGACAGGCCCGCTCACGACACCTGGCGCAAAAGGCCCAAGGTCAAAGATGGTTCCGAGGGCGAAAGCGATTTTATCAAAGGGTGGCAGCAACTTGTAAGCCAACATAAGATATTCCATTACCTAGAACGCCTTGATAAACTGTCCGGTATTGGCAGATATGGCGTTTTGTTGATTGGTTTTAAAGACGAAAACAATAACGATCTATCGCAGGAAATCAGCAACCCGCAGGGCATAAATTATTTAACGCCCTTTTGGGAAGAAAAGGCCGAAATTGAAAAGTTTGAAACCGAAACCGGCGAAGAACGGTTTGGTCGGCCCACGCTCTACGATATTGACATGGAAGCCGACATTGAGGGCTTCCAGATGGAAGAAGCCCACGAAGACGTACATTATTCACGCGTAATCCACGTTGCAGAGGGCCTTTTAGACAACGAAGTGTACGGTGAACCAAGGCTACAAAAAGTTTTTCACCGGTTGCAAGATCTAGACAAGTTATTGGGCGCTGCGCCCGAAGCCTATTGGCAGCAAGCGGCAAAGGGCTACCACGTTGAAGAAAAGGAAAATGCGAATTTAGAAGATGAAGATTTTGACGAGATCACCGATGAAGTTAACGCCTTTCTTCACGGCTTTAAGCGGGTATTTACCACCAGTGGCGTTAACCTTAACGAGCTGGCCGGCAACACCAACATAGATCCCTCAAACCCGTTTGACATTGCGATTTCTGTTATTGCAGCAAAAACCGGCATACCAAAGCGAATTTTAACCGGTAGTGAACGCGCCGAACTGGCAAGCAGCCAGGACAGAAAGAACTGGTTTGACCGCGTAGAAGAAAGGCAAAATCAGTTTGCAGCCCCAATGATTTTGGAAAAGTTAATTGACCACCTGGTTGACTATAACGTATTAACCCCGCCCAAAAACGGCGGTTACGAAGTTGAGTGGCCAAACCTTTGGACGCCCACAGTTAGCGAACGCGCTGAAATAGCAAATAAACGGGCGCAAGCCCTCGACAAGGCCAGCGGTGGGCAGCCCAAAAGCCTGATGGATGAAGACGAAATCCGTAAATATGTATTCGACATGGAACCGCGGGAAATGCCCACAGAGCAGCAATTAAGCGATAACGAAGAAAATGAGCAAGTCCGAAAGCAATTTGCCGCGGCCAAGAAACTGACCAGATTAGAAAAATAACCCACGGGGGCCTTGTATGACCCCACAACACGCCAAAACCTGCGACCACAACCACAGCAAAGAAGAAAAGCTGATAAGCGACCCGGGCAAATCCAAATACCTTGAGCAGCTGGCCCAGGCCGCGGAGAATGTGGACCCTACCCGTACCAAAACCCTGCGGCGGGATTATATGGCGGCAGCTTACAAGCGCTTCCGGCATTTGAAGGGCCTAATACGCAAAGCAGTGGTCGATTTAGACGTGTTCGAACTGGGCCAGGGGCCGCAAAGCCAGCTTGCAGAATTGCCCGACAGAGGGGATTTTGTCTTTAAAACAGATGCCGAAAAGGTTGATGTTTTTAGCAACTGGTTGGACGGCAGGCTAAAAGAAGGCATTTTAGAACCGCCTGAGCAATTTCCCGACCGCTGGCAAAAGCAGTACGTACGCAGGGCCTATAATAGCGGTGTCAGGCAGGCTCAAAGAAAAATGCGGCAAGCCGGCATGGACGTACCACGGCTGGGCCGGGCAGAATTCCGTAATATCTTTAACCAGCCTATCCATAAGCAAAAGCTGCAATTACTTTATACGCGTAACTTCAAGGCGCTCAAAAACATAACAGATGAAGTGGACGGCCAAATTAGCCGAGTTTTAACCAACGGGCTTTCCCAGGGGTTTAACCCGCGCAAAATGGCCAGGCAGCTAAATAACAGGGTGGACAAGATAGGCATAACCCGCGCCCGGACTATGGCAAGGACAGAGACAATATACGTCCATAACGAGGCAGCGCTAACCCGCTACGAACAGATGGGCGTTGAAGAAGTGTCCGCAAAGGTGGAATGGTTAACCGCAGGCGATGCCAGAGTTTGCCCGGAATGTTCGAGCCTTTCCGGCACAAAGTACACAATAGAAGAAGCCCACGGCTTGATACCTTTACATCCTAATTGCAGATGTTGCTGGGAACCGGCAACTTTCCACAGACAGGCTTTTAACGGAGGTGAATTATGGCTAACAAAAAGATACCAAAGTTAGATAGAGCAATGTTAGTGGAAATGGTTGATCACTTTGAAGCTGAAAACCGGCGCGGCCAGGTTTACCAGGCCAGCCACGTTTTTAGCGCGGTGGCGGCGGGTGGCAGCAAAAATGTACTAATAATTGCAGGCGACCAGCCGCTCTTCATTTCAGTTGTTGTAAAGTCCACAGTTAAGACAGAGATTAACCCCTTTAGAGGAACCACAGTTAGCGCAAACGGCAGCGCCCTTGACGTTGGCCCCACTTGCATAAACGAAATCGAAACAACCAGCCCCACAGCGGAAATGTATCAAGGACCAACAATAGATTCGGACGGTACTGAACTGCCGAGCGAATTTATCCCGGGTGGCGGCAAACAGAACGCGGAAATAGGTGGGGAAGCCAGCGTTGTAATGAATTATATTTTTGCTGCCAACACAAATCACTTAATCAGGGTGACAAATTCTACAAGTGGTTCGGAAGGGGATTTCCATATTAAGGCAACCTGGGTAGAGGGATAAAATGCCCTGGACAATTGATGATGCAAACGACCATATACAGGGCTTAACCCAAACGGAAAAAAAGCAATGGGTAAAATTGGCCAATAAAGTACGCGCCCAGTGCCTTGACCAAGGTGGCGACGAAAGCACCTGCGATGCACGGGCAATAAAAGTGGCCAACGCGAATTACGACCAGGTATCTTTGGGGGCTGAAAATATGCCAGAAAAACTGACAAACAAATTAGCTAAAAAAGACCTAGCCAGGTTTACGGCCAACGCTAACCAGGGCGGCATCAGGACAGATACCCTGGAAGGCAGGCCCCACCTGGTTATACCGGTTGTGGCGCTAAAAGAGGCCGTTGTCAAAGGGCAATTTTTGCCCGGCCAGGAAATTAGGAACTCGAAAAACCTTTGGACTGACGTACCTATACCGATACATCATCCTAAAAACCACAGCGCCCGCGAACTGCAAATAATAGATAACCGTGTAGTAGGTCGTTTTTACAACATCAGGGTAGAGGAAAACAAGTTAAAGGGTGAAATTTGGATAGACGAAGAAAAAGCCCGGAACAAAGCCCAGCAAAACAACGCCCGGGCCAAAGAAGTGTACGAAACCTATCGGCGGCTTAAAGCCGGAGAACCAATGGACGTTTCCACGAGCTACTGGCACGATACCGTACAGGAAAGCGGTACTTACAAAGGCAAAAAATACAAAGGCAAGCAGATTAACCTTAAGCCGGACCACCTGGCTATATTGCCGGATGAATATGGCGAACTGTCTTTGCCGGATGGTGTAGGTGTGCCGCTTAAAAACCAGAGAGGTGATGATAATGTGAAGTCTGAAAACCAGCGCAGCACTGCCAGGACACCGACTTACAGCAACACAAGTACGGAAAGTTGGAGCCGGCAAACCCTATCAGAATTTGCCGCCCAACGCGGCTGGGATGTTGACACCGTTGCAGACATGGACGATAGGCAGCGCAGGATTGCAGCTGAATCCAGCCTTTTGGGCTTGGAGGATGCCGACGAATGGAATATACTGACGTTTTTCCAGGTAGTTGACGGCAACGGTGTATTATATAAAAACGCCCTTGCAAGTGTACGCGGTGGGCGCGGCCAAGCAGCAGATGTACCACAAAGTGCATACGATTCCGCGGCTGCCAAAACCAAAACCCTGTTGCAAGACGAATTCGACGTTGAGTATAGCGAAAACAGCTTGAGCGTAATAGACAAAGTATTTAATCTATTTAGAGGTGAGCAAAACATGGACAACAAACAAGAGCTTGTAGAAAAAATCATGGAGAAGGCCGGTACAGAAGACCTGTCCGAAGGTGATCTCCTGGATACCAAGGAGGAGGTTCTTAAGGCAATGGCCAAAAACCTTGAAGAGGGCGGGGGCGAAGAGCCGGAAGAAGAGGAAGGAGAAACCGAAGGACCTGAAACGGATCAGTCAGAGGAAAACCAGAGTAGCGAACTAAGCGAAGAAAAGATAATGGAGATCGCTAAAAATGCGGCCAGGGAGGTAACCGAACAGGAAAAGAAAGAAAACCTGGTTAACAAGCTGGCAAATTCGGATCGGGTAAATTACACCAAAGAAGAACTCAAAAAGATGCCTTTCAGCGCGCTTAAAAAGACAGAGCAAAACGCCATACCAGGCAACTTTGTCGGCGCTGGGGGCAGCCTTGCAAGCAATCAGGGCGGCACAACGGAAGTCGAACTGGTTGAGACCAGTGGAGTTTTAAGCAGAAAAGAGGGTGAATAACAATGGCTGACAACGCAATCCTACGAAAGAACCTGCCCGGTGGGGCCTTGCAAAAGGAAAACATAGATACCGGTCCAGCCCCGGCGGCCGAAGAGATGCATCCGGGCAAAGTTGTTGAAGTTAACTATGATAGCGGCTGGGAAATGCGGCTACACCAGACAACCAGGCCCGGACTGCGAGTTGTACGCGGAGGCTTTGAAGAGGGCCTAGATCAAGTATATGCCGCAGACGACCTTATACGCTGGTATGTATTACACAGCGGGGAAGAGGGCATGGCCTACGTTTACGCGGAAGACGATGCCGGCGACGCTGCGGTTTCCGCAGGGGACATACTGTACAAAACCGCCAATGGGGACCATAGTACAGCCCACGAGGGCCAGCTCGACGTAAACGCGACAGACGGTGTGGCCACCGCGATAGCATTAGAAGACGTTTCAAGCGGTGAAAGCCAGTTGACCAAGATACTCAAACTTTAATTCAGAGGTGAAGACTTATGGCTAACCAGTCCACAGCACAGATGTTTGGAGATTTGACAGCCAACGCGCTTGAACGCCTTAAGCAGAACAACTTTGACCCCAAAGCGCTGCGGACTAACCGAACGCTGCCCAAAGATGCCTGGAAGGAAATAGACGATCAAATTTACAAGATTGCCCGCAGGCGTTTTCAGGCCATCCAGGCCCTGCAAAACGAAGGGCTTGAGCAAAATCTGGGCGGCTTGCACGTTTTATTCGATATGTGGGAACAGGTTTCCGACTTTGGGGAAGTAACCCAAAGCATGGACTTCCAAGACCAGGCCCCGGGCGACCAGCCTGATTTTCAAAATTACATGATCCCCATCCCGTTAACCCACGGGGATTTCCAACTGGGCGCGCGAAAACTTATGGCGCTTGAAAACAAGCAGAACGTAACCGTTGACAGCGCCATGATAAGCCAGATAACCAGGCACGTTACTGCCAAACTGGAAGATACACTTTTCCACGGCACTGACGTAACCCTAAATGGCAACCCAGCGCCCGGATTGCTTACCCATGATGACAGCATAAACGTAACCAGTGATGGTGGCTGGACAGGCAGCTGGGGGAGCAACCCTGGGGATATTTACGAGGATATAAAGCACCTGATCCAGACGCTCAAAGACAACCGCCACCACGGGCCGCTGATTATTTTCCTGGCCAATGATGCGTACGAGGCCATGAATATACCGGACCCGGAAGGCAGCGGGGATTTGGAGTTGATGGACAGAATAGAAAACATGGCAAAAGTTGGCCAGCTGGTAGAAGTTGACCAGCTTGATGACAATTACGTTGTTGCCCTTGACCCCGTTGAAGATATAATCCAGCTGCCATACGCAGCTGACTTACAGGCCGTTGAATGGGAAACCCACGGTGGGTATGTAACCAACTACAAGATATTTTCCGCAATGGCCCCACGTGTAATGTCAGATGAGGACGGCAACGCGGGGATCTGCTACGCTACTGACGCTTAATACTTAAGTGGAGGTGTACGACGAACACCGGGGCCTGGCGCGCCGCCCCGGGTTCTGATTATGGCTAATTTTGTTGAGGAAAGCGATGTTAAGGAAATTCTAGATACTGATTTGGATAATTTAACGCCTTTTATAGACACCGCCCACTTGGACGTAAAAGACCTTGAATATTCAGACGACAGACTGGCCCAGATAGAAAAATGGCTTGCGGCCCATTACGCAGCAATTAGGGATAAACGCGTTGAAAGTAAAAGCATTGAAGGCGACAGGGAAGATTACGCAGGTGAAACCGGCATGGGCTACAACGCAACACAGTACGGCCAGCAAGCCCTGATGTTGGATAAAGAGGGTCAGCTGGATACCACAACCGACACTAAAGACGTAAAATTTAAGCATACGGGGTAGTTATGGCTGGCACAATCAAGGTGATGACAGAGTTGAGCGGGTTTGATGCCTGCGATGCCTGGCTCGGTAATATGATAATGGAGGCCGGGCCAGTTTACCTTGTTGGCAGCGCCGTTGAGTATTCCGTTTTCGTTGAGTTTGGCACTTCTAAAATGGCAGCACAGCCTTATCTTTTCCCGGCTGCGGATGCCGCCTTGCAGGAAATTCATCAAATTTGGGATTCTGTAGGTTACGATATCAACAAGCTAATTAGGGTTCTGGCCCTGCGGATAGAAGCGTATGCAAAAATGCGCTGCCCGGTTGACACCGGCAACTTGCGGGCCAGCATAACCGCAGAGAGGGTATCATGAGCAGGGCAAGGCGCAATCGGAATTTTATTAAAGCCAACGGCGAAGACATAACAAAAATGCCGCGTACGCAAACCGGTGAAGATGAAAGCGGCAACCCGGTTTATGAATACCTATCCGAAGACGAAACCACTATCCGGGCGCTAACCAAAAGCCAGGGCGCAGATGCCGACAGGTTGCAGCGCAGCCTTGGATCCAGCGAAAAAGAAATAATGACCATAATCATAAGTGACGGGGTCAACTTAAACCCAAACACGCGCTTTAGAATAGACGGCTTTGAGTACTCGATTAGGCAGCGCAAACCGTCTAAAAAGGGCAAGTTAAAAGTTCAAATTGAGAGGAATATAGTACAATGACAACACCGCCCGAAATAAAGGAATCTTTGATAGAAATTTACGACGCTAATTGGGATACAGCCAATGTGGCCAAACCCCTTGATATTAAAACAGAATCTTTCAGCGAAGTTTATCCTGACGGGATAACCCTGCCGGCCATGACAATACCAACAACCACGGAAAATTCCGTAGGCGAAACCGGGTACGTAGCAATGAGCAATTCTGGCCCAGTCCAGCAAAAAGTGGGCCAGGCCCAGGTGAACCTTTGGATCACCAAAGAAGGCGCTCACGATTTAGGTACTTATGACGACAACATCATAAGCCCGGAGGGCTGGCTTGACCGCGCCCGCAAAGAAGCGGGCCGTATAACCAGACAAAAAGTGATTTTACTGCCTGGTTACGATTATATTGCCTGGGATAGCGGCCAGGACAGGCATGAAAAAGACCGGCAACCGGTGATTTTCCGCAGGATGTCATTCGTAAAATACAGCTACAAAACACGGTGATAATTATGTGGATTAAGTGTGTAGGAGATACTAAAAGCCTTTTCCTGCGGGACAAAATGGATGAACCGCTGGAATTTTCCAGCAACGGCACAACCCAGGTTCCACAGGAATTGGGCGAATATCTGGTGGAGCATTACCCGAAAATAAAAGAACACAGCACGCAAACCGCGGAAGTTGAAACCGCGGAAGAACCGGAAGACACAGACCAAGAACTGGAGGTAGGTAACGATGGCTGACTCTAGCGCGATATTACCGCAGTCTGTACATCACGTTGAAGAAGATGACGATTTGGCAATTCCTGACGACGCCCACCTTTTGCCTTTTGCGGATGTAGTTGATGTTTACGACTGGACCAACGAAGTACCGATTAACCCACGAACCGGCGTTGGCCATATAGACCCGCAAAAGTTCGATAGGGGCCAGGAGGAACATACTTTTACCACTGAATTCAATTTGCAGGGCAGTATTGCAATGCCCGCGATCACGGACAGCACAGTTGACAGCGTAAATTGCGCGCCGGTTTACGAGGCCATTATACGCAAAGCCAATAATATGCTTAACCGGCGCACAGTTATATGGAAGGTGGAACATCCAGGCGAAGGCGCTGATGGCGCAGGCCGGGACGTGTATGTTGTTGCAAGGCACTGCGCGCCCAATACTTTGACCCTGGAAGGCGACGCCGAAGATAACAGCCCACTTACAGTAACTTTGGAATATATGGCCCCAAAGGTTCGACCGTACCATATAGACCAGCCCGGTAGTGCAACCACGCTTACGATAGAATCCAGTACGTCAGAAAGCGGGGATGTAGAAGTACAGGGCATAGATGACACCGACACCGAGACCACGGAAACCGTAAGCCTAAGCGACGGCAGCGGCACAACCACGGCAACCCTTAAAGAAATCTACGCAGTTTGGGCCATTGACGACTTCACCGGGGACCTAACCGTAACGGACGGCAGCGGCACAACCTACATGACAATCTACGGCAGCGAGACTTACTGGGGTATAGAAGGCGACAAAGGTGTGCCTGTAACGCCTTCAAGCGGTAGCAAGGTAGATACCCACGATGGCGATGAGCAAAAGTTCCTAGATAATACTGCAACCTGGCAAGGAGCGGCACTTGCGCCGGAGTACAATTCTGTTAGCCTGGAAATCAATAACAACATAGAAACCAAGAACACGGCCAACAGAATAGGCGTTGAACTGCGGCCAAGCATAAGGGAAACCATACTAACCGCCACGGTTGCGGGGCCAAAACAGCCAAACCAAAAAGCCGATGCCATTATCCGCAAACTGATGGGTGATTTGGTCTGGAATTTAAGCCAGAACACGATTACGCTGCCAAACGCCGTATGCAGCGACTCCGGCAGCAAGGTTTACACCGCAGAAGAAGCCTATGCAAGCGCAGATGTTGAGTTTACTTCTAAGGGCATAAATATCAGTTAAGGAGGGTAATACATGGTAGATTTAGATAACTACAAGATTGACAGGGGGCCGGACGGCGAGCGGTTAACCCACAGGCAGTATATTGAGATGTTTGATATAACGGTAAAATACAAGCATCCAAACTGGGGTGACAAAGCAGAATTTAGCCAGGATTTTGGCCCTGGTGTGCCGCAAGCTGAACAGGTGGACCCGAAGAACATCCTTAAATACTTTAAGAAGACTTTTGTTGACCCGGATTTTAGCGATACAACCGCAGAAGAATTAAACGACATGGACGGGGATTTTGTACAAAAGTTGCTGGATATTGTCGGCAACCTTTACAACCATCCGGACAACCGGGAAATGGATTTGGATTTAGGCGATGAGGCCGATAAAAAAAAGTCGAAGAGCGAGAACGAAGGCTAATATGGATTTTGCACGAAATGAATTACACCTTAACCGGCCCCAACTCAATGTTCAATCTCATGGAAGGGGATTTGGAATATTTGGTCGAAGTCTACAACCAGATGCACGGCCAGGGGGCCGGTGAATCACCTCGAGAGAAGTTGCGCAGTGGCGACAAAAAGCTAATTGAGAGGGTGAAAGACAAATATGGCCGAAACTAAACAAGTAGGCGTACAGGTTGGAGGTAACGCCGCAGGCTTTAATAGTGCCATAATGGGCGCGCAGCGTAAGCTCAGTACGTTCAAAAAAGCTGCCCTGGGCGTTACCGCCGCCGTTGGAATTGCAGCTGGCGCAATGGGCGCTAAGAGTGTTTCTGCAGCTGCTGACTTCCAAGGCGCAATGACAGAATCCGTTGCTATAATGGATAATGTTTCCGACAGTATGCGCAATGACCTGGCCGAAGCCGCCCGGGAAGTTGGCCGAACCACAAAGTTTAGCGCCACAGAAGCGGCCGAAAGTATATATTACCTGGCCAGTGCTGGCATGGATGCCGCGGAATCGGAAGCCTACCTGGCAGATATGGCCAAGTTTGCCCAGGCAGGTAACTTTGATATGGCAAAGGCCACAGAACTGGCCACCGATGCCAATAGCGCCCTGGGCCGACAAATAGACCAGATGCCCGCCCTTATGGATTCCCTGGTACAAGCGGAATCCGATGCCAACGCAACCACAGAGCAGTTTTCCGAAGCCTTAACCAACAAAGCAGCCCCGGCAATGAACCGCCTTGGAATTGGCATGAACGAAGGTATAGCTTTGTTGGAAGTATTTGCAGATGCCGGGCTTAAAGGACGGCGCGCAGGAACCATCATGGCCAGGACTCTAGAGGGCCTGGAAAAACGCGCCCGGAAGAACAGCGATGTATTTAAAGAATTGGGCGTACAGGTGTATGACCAAAACGGTGAAATGCGCAGCACAATAGATATAGTAAAAGACCTGGAAAACGCCTTCGAGGGCATGAGTACGCAGGAAAGACAGGCTGCGCTGGAAAAAATGGGCTTTAACGACAGGGCAATGCAAGGGCTTGACTTGCTTTTGGGCAATTCCGAAGCCCTGGAAGAATATTACAAAAAGCAAAAACAGGCAGGCGGCAAAGTTGACGAAGTTGCCAGCAAGCAGATGCAACACTTCAACGCCCAGATGGGCCTGATGGGCGATAACATAAACGATATATTTATTGGAATTGGGAACAAAATGCTGCCCGGCTTAACCGATCTACTTAAAAACGGCCTTGTACCAACAACCCAGGAACTCTCTAAAATAGTTGAAGAATCCGACAGCTTTATAGGCTTTTTAGACAAAGCAAGTGAACAATGGCTGCCAGGCATGAACACAGAATTTAAGCGCCTTTGGAATGAAGGTGGCGGCAACTTTGTCGGTATGTTGCGGCAAGTAGGCCGCGAGCAGCCAGCTTTCCAGGGCGCGCTTAACGCAGTTGCCGGCGGCATTGAAGCCGTTGCGAACTGGTTTGATAGAGTAGACTGGCAGCACCAAAAAGAACAAGCCCTGAACATGGCCGGCGATGTTGGAGAGGAATTTAGCGCCCTGGGCCAGACAATTTCTGACGCTTTGGGCAACCTTACAGGGTTTGAACCAAAGGCCGGCATAGACTTTAAGTGGGATATTGAAACCGGCCTTGGAGAAGCGCTGGAAAAAGAATTTGGCATTGGTCAACAAGAAGCCGGCACGGCGGCAGCTGGCATACGCAGCGCGGTATTTGCTTTCATAACGGGCGGCACAGGCAGCGTATTCCTGGGGGCTTTGGCCGCCACAGTGGGCGTAAACCTGGCCGCAGAGCCGACAGTTAAGTTTGCCAGTGACCTAAAAACCGCGGTTATGAGCAATAAATCCGCGGAAGAACTAAAAAATCAAGGCGTTGATTTTGGCAACTTGCCCTTTGACGTCTGGCCGGTTGTTAAGTTCGGCCGCAATATCAGAAAGGCAGTGCAAGAAGAGGACACCTGGCAAACCCTTAAAGAAGTTGATATGCCGGGCAAGTTAGATTTAATTATTGACCCCGTAATTGGCTTTTCACAAAAGCTTGCGGCAGCTGCAAAAAGCAGCCAGCCGGTTGAGGACTTCCAGCAAATTGATCTTGGGGCCATAGACGTTTTAATAGACCCGCAAATAGAATTCGGTCAAGATTTAGCGACCGCGGCAAAAAGCACAAAGCCCATGAAAAGCCTGGTTGATGTTGGAATAGAACATCCTGTCAAATTAACGCTGGGCCTGGCAGGGGCCGGTGCAGGAATTTGGTGGGCCGGCGGTAAGGCCGCCGCTGCGGCAAAAGGCGCGGCCGGTTTGGTTTCCACTATTGTTTCTACCATACCAGCCACGTTAGCCCTGGGGGCTTTGGCAGCAACCGCAACTATAGGAATTACCATTTTAGATAAAAAGATAACTTCCGAGGAAACCGAATATGACGACTTTGCAGGCTGGGCCGAAAAGACGTTTGAAACCGAAATGCCGGACAGCATGGAACATACCGTAAACCAAATATGGCTGCAAGCAAAGCAGTTAAGCCTTAAGCAAATTTTCCAGGATATTTCTGATGCCTGGGAAACCTGGGAAAACGAAGGCCCGCCCTGGTCAAATATCAATTGGAACGAAACTTTTCACCCACCGGATTGGGCGCAGGATATTAACTGGGGCGAAATACCTTGGATGGATATTATAAATCCATTTCAAAAAGATGACTGGCCCGACGTAATATCTGATTGGCCAGGATGGGATGCAGTTGCAAAAATTGGTAGCCTGGGCAAAAGCGCCTGGAAAACTTACGTTGGATGGCCAGGCTGGAAAACCCTTGATGACTGGATTTTCCCCGAATGGGGCAAACTGGCAGACATAGATAACGTAAATTGGAAACAATTTACCAAGTTTGAGGGCTGGGCAAACTTACTCGAAAGTGTAACCTGGCCCGGCTGGGGTGAGCTATTCCCGGAACTGGCAAGCGTTGACTGGCAGAAGTGGACGACTTTTACCGGGTGGGCAAATTACATAGAAGCAAACTGGCCCGGCTGGAAAGAGCTTTTTGGCATCAACCAGATTGATTGGAATAAATGGACAAGTTTTAAGGGCTGGGCAAACCTGGTAGGCGATTTTGACAAGTGGCCGGGCTGGGATTGGGCCAACGTAGGCCCGCTTAAGCTGGGTGACTGGGTAGAAATTGCCTGGAATAAAGCAGCCGAAAAGTGGCCCGGCTGGGAAACCGTAATTGGCACAGTTGATCCCTTTAACCTGCGCGACAAAGTAAAGAAAGTAGGCAAAAACGCCTGGAAAAAATTGATGAACTGGCAGGGTTGGGAGATTGCGGGCATTGACCAAATTGACTGGAAGCAATACACCATTTTTAAAGGCTGGAAACAATACATTGACGCCCAATGGCAGGGCTGGAAGCAATTATTTGGAATTAAGAAAATAGACTGGGCCAGCTTAACAACCTTTGACGGCTGGCAGCAATTATTTAAAGATGCTGAATGGCCGGGCTGGCAGGCGCTTTTCCCGAAGTTGTCAAAAGTTGATTGGGGTAAATTTGCCAGCTTTGACGGTTGGAAAGAAATCTTTGCTGATGTTCAATGGCCGGGCTGGGCAAACTGGATAGACCCCGTTGACAGCTGGAAAGATTTAATTGGCTGGGATAACTGGAAATCAATCTTTCCGGAATGGCCGGGCTGGGATACTTTTATGAACTTAACCCCAAAAATCAATTTTGGTATAGATGTGCCAGATCTGCCGCCCTGGTTACAATGGATTTGGAACAACGCCCGCGGGGCCTTTGGGGCTGCCGTGAACAGAATTTGGGGCGGTGGCGGGAATAACAACAACAATGACCAAGGCGAAGGCCACCAAAGCGGAACGCCATGGACAGGTTCTGGGCCGCGCGACCAAATTGCCGGATTCGTCCACAACCAAGAAGCCGTAATTCCTTCAAACGTACTTAGAGGCGGCCCAGGGCCTATCCTTGATTTCCTTGGGTATAACCCCGGCCAGGGCAGCCTGAACCAAGAATCCGGGCGAATTGCCGGCAAATTAGACAAAATAGAGCAAAACACTGCCAAAGTTGTGGAAAAATTAGAGGCAGTGGCCGGCGGTGATGGCGGCCAGATTACAGTTGATATTAACGGCATTACCAGCCTGGAAGAAGTGCTGGCCAGGATAACCGAAGAATGGGATGACCAGCGCAGAGCAAAGGGGGTAGCATAAATATGGCACATAATTTTACGCTAGGCAGCAAAACTAACGAAGATTTGAATATTTCTATGCTAAACTCACCGCGGGAAGCCTTGCCTGAGGTCATAGGCAAAATAGAGGAAAACCACAACCGCCCGGGCGGCCATGACTACGGCGGGGATTATGCGGGCTTGATAATCAAGCTGGAATGTTATTTCACAAGGGCCGGTCATGAGGAAAACTTGCAAGAGGATATTCGGGCTTTAACAGACCATTTAACAAACAATGAAGGCAGGCCCCGGGAGATGGATTTAACCTTTCCAGCAGAGCCCAATAAGACCTATTCAATTAGATATGACGGCAGTGGATTGCAAGTTGAGCGCGGTTTAAGCAGCAACCAGGGGGAGTTCACTTTAACACTAATTGCGGTTGACCCGCGCGCAAAAGCACCAGAGGATAAAATTACACAGAACGTGTCTAGCTCGCCAGAGAAAATTGAACTGGTCAATAGTGGCAATATAAACACGCCATTTAAGATGGAAGTCACTAATAAAGGCGACAGCCAAATTAGTGGCATAACGATAGAACTCATGTAGAGGAGTGGTATCATGGCTTTTTCAGATTATTTGGCCAACAATGTATTGGATGAAATCTATAATCAGGGGGATTTTACCCCACCAAGTTCTCTATACGTTGCGCTTTATACGGACGACCCGGGTGATGACGACACTGGCACAGAAGTGGACGCCCCAAATTACAACAGGCAGGAATGTACGACCGCTTTTTCCGCGGCGTCCAGTCGTAGCGTAGAAAACGATACGGAGATATTATTTGCTGAAGCCGGGGAAAGTTGGGGGTTAGTAACCCACGTTGGAATACGGGATGCCGCAACAGGCGGTAACCTTTTAGATCACGGGGCTCTTCCAGTTGAGAAGCAGGTTGATGAAGGGGACCAGCTCCGCTTGAAACCGGGCGATATTGTTTCTTCTTTGAGCTAAGGGAGGCAAAATGACTAAACCATACAAAACTAATAACGCTGTAAAGGCTGATTTAAACTCAGACTTTGCCCACGGGACCGACACCAAAATTACCCCTTCCAGCACAGCGGACTTCCCGGATGAAGGCGGCTACATTATGGTAGAAGACGGGGTGGAGTGGGCAATCTACGAGTACACAGGCATATCCGGGGGCGACCTCACAGGATTACAGCAAGGACAAACACGCAACGAATCAACCTCTAGTCATACCTTTTCGAGTTCCGACAGTACAGTACACCTACGGGTAACAGCTGGATACCTCAATGACGTAATAGATAGGTTAAGCGATGCGCAGATTTTAGGTATAGAATTTAATCAAACCCAAGACACCTGGCAACGTATAGATCAGTTCGGCAACGCAGTAGAGCGGACAACAGGAGAACTCGCTGAAATGCCTCTTTTTAACGAGATAACGCGGGTAGTGTTAGACAGCAACGGTAATGAGGTAGCAGAATGGGAAGACGACGATTATTCCCACGCCCCTGCGGATAAATCCCATAACGTCTTTGCTAGGTTTGGAAAACGCTGGCAGAGGCGAGAAGTGGTGACTGAGGGCGGCGATAGGATATTCCGCTGGTGGCTGGCGAACTACTCGGCAAGTGGATTTTCTCTGAATCCTACTTTTAAGTACGGCGGCAGTGAGCGCCAGTACGCTTATATCGGAGCTTACAACGCTTGTGCGTATTCTGACGATGGAGGAACAACCTGGTATTTAGGTTCACGTTCAGGCGTTACTCCAGCTCACGGAAATGGCGATTATTCAGGCTTAGACGGAAACACATTAAGCCACTTTGACATTGAGGAAGCTCGTCAGTATGCTCAAAATATAGGAACTGGATTCCAGCTATACTTACCATGGACACGTGGTCTCTATACGCTTATGAATCTGATATACTGGGGAGCACCAGACCTACAAAGTCTACTGGGGCGAGGAGTTGTTGATCTAGCAAGCGGTACTGGCTATGCGGGCAAGGACACAGGAGCGGATAGTATAGATAGTCAAATAGACAATCCAACTTTAACTGGCACAGGGACAGGCACGGATGGGGAGACGCCAATCTGCTCGTTAGGAGTCTCTTCGCCTTACGGTTTAATCTGGGAATTTATCGACGGTTACGAAGCTGTAGACGCGGGATATAGAATTTTATCAAGGGATAGCTTTAGCGGAATCGGGCCACCTAACTGGACGTCCTCAGATTATGAAGTTAGTTCGGCAAGCCCCTTAACCGACGACGATGGATATATTAGCGACCTGGAAGATGAGGAACTATTGAATCTGCTGTTTATCCCCAAGGCAACAGCTGGGAGCGATTCAACGTACATACCAGACTATCTATACAGCCACGATTCAGGCGAGAATAATATCTTGCTATCGGGCGGCAACTGGGATGATGGCTCGCAGGCGGGTCTCAGCTTCCTGCTTTCGCCTGACGTCGTCGGGTCTTCGAACCGCACTTACGGCGCTCGCCTGGAGTTCATCGGTTAACGGGATACAGAATGCAGTTGGAAGTGTTAATCAATATGGCAAATTTTAATCAGGGTAGTACGGAGTTAGGGTATATAGGCAATATCTTGCAATCAGGC
>Ga0209925_1000486_pt1 | contig 20330 bp, 19 predicted proteins | sample SalPonR2_A_D1_MG_FD_185702 | JGI IMG/M metagenome (GOLD analysis project Ga0209925, IMG submission 185702) | Salt pond soil microbial communities from South San Francisco under conditions of wetland restoration - Salt Pond MetaG R2_A_D1_MG... ...
GGGGGGGGGGGGCGTAACGGTAGTCGTCATCTGCCACGGCCCTTGGACGACGGGGACTGTAGTCCCGGGGCCGGCCGCCGGAGGAGGGGGGCGAGACGTAGCGGGATTCATACGGAGGAGCGTAGCGAGGAGGGGGGGAGCGGGAGCGAGCGCGAGAATCACGACGGTAGTCGTAGTTGTCGTAGAAAGCCGGTTGAGGAGGAGGGGGGAGAGGGCCGCCGCGGCGATAAGGGTCCTCGGGGTAGGGAGGTGGGTAACGACCGGGCGGGGGGCTGCGAGACCGAGAGCGCCCTCGACGGTAAGCGTAAGGGTCTGGGGGCATGTAGCTGGGCGGGTAGCGCTCTCGCGACCTGGACCGTGGACGATCGCGAGGCGGAAAACGGTTGTCGCCCCGCCGGTAATCCCCCGGGGGGCTTCGGCTGAGCCCGGGTCGCCTCTCAGGCCCGCGGTCTCGGCTCATCGGGGTGTCCTGTGGAAGGTGGATGCGGTTTCTTTTCAGACGTGTACATAATGTCCCCTTGTGTGGCTTTCAACCTTCACAGTTGCCAGGCCGTCCATTACAATACTCTCCACTCACCTCGTACACTTGGACCACCACGCCACGCAGTTCCGTGTTGTGAATGAGGCTCAAAGCTTCAATCATATCCTCGCGGCGGTGATACTCGATAATCCCTACGCCCGGAGTGCCACGGAGTACCTCTGTGTATAAAGGAGCCAATCCTTTCTTCCCTCTAGCGAAGTCCTTCAAATCTTGCCAGGTGGCTTCACGCGGCATACCTTCCACTCGAATCCGAAAATCAGACCGCTGCATCTCAGGACGAGGACCTTCTCGTTTCGGGCCCTTCGCTTCTTCTACTGTCAATATCAAACCGTGCAGTTCCTTTTTGTTCATGCCTTGGGCGGCCGCAACAACGGCATCCTCTCCTTCTCTGCCGCGCACGAATTCTACGAAGGCGTACCCATCTTTCTTCATGTCCACGCGATCAATTGGCCCGTAGCCGCTGAAAATCTCCCTCAACTCATCTCCCGTGACGGAAGGCGTCAAGTTTCCCACGTAGAGGCGCGTGCCAGGCATGATATATTTTTTACTTCCTTGTTTTAAGGGCGAGTTGGCAATTGACTTACCTCAATGCTTTGTTCCCACTGAATCCAGTTCAAACTTCCGTACCACCTACACCCCTTGTCCGCAACCTGTAGGACCGTATGACCAAGGACCGTGTGAAGCTTGACAGAAAACGTTGTGAAACGATGCACTGGCCACCACGCCCGTGGGGAGGGCGGCCGCGGCAGTACCCAGGGCGGGCCCCTCACGTGATGTTTCTCGCCCCGAGTCTCGCCAGCCCCGACAGACCCCGCCTCCGGGCACGTAAACCCCATGCCGTGCGTGCACGTCGGGTTCGACGTGCGGACACGCCAGAGGAACGTTCCTTCGCCGTTTGGAAATCTGCATGTGGTAAATGCATTTTTCCATTCTCGTTACCCTGTGCCGATGCGTCGAAAATGAGGACGATACATGGACGCATTCGGGTATTTCATAGACCACCCAGTCCTAGTGGCAAATACCGTGTTCGCAAGTGTTGATTTTGACATGAGCTTTCTTTGTTTGACAGGCACCCTAACCAAAAAAAAAATTATGCTTAGAGCGTGCAAAAACCAAGATTATGTACCACAAGGCGTCGATTATCAGGCCATGCTTAAAAAATACAAACCCGTTTCACCATCACAGTACATGGATACCGAAAGTTGAGAGGTCGGCACCCATATGCCAATGACGATTGCCATGAGAAATCTCATCTCTAAGAGATTGCGGTCGAGCAAGTGTATTACAAGCATATGCTTATTTCTCACGTGTGGAGTTATTTTTACAAGTTACTGGGTAACCTTAGCCAGGAGTGTCGTGTCTGCGGGTAGCGCTACACTCGTCACAGAGGGATGCTGCATGGGTACAGCCTGTCCAAGCATACCTCCACTTTTAGCCATTATTTATCACATAGCTATAAACTACCTGCCCCTCGATGAGAGCCCTGCTTGGAAGGCAAATGTTGCCTCCGCCGTGTTCTCGACCGCAACAGCCGGATGTCTCTTTTTGTGCGTTGCGCAATTTGGACGGGCACGATATCGTTACTACCAGTCTTTATGTACGTCAAGCTCTAAATATCGAGATACAGAGACGAGTATAACCACGTTAATAGCTGCCGGGACAGCTGCAGGGCTTTTTGCATGGTCCCCCTTGGCGTGGAAATATGCCGTGCAAGCCACTCCATGCGCCCTAAGCACCGCGACGCTTGGTCTTATCCTCTATGCAGTGATCCAGTTTGGAAGTTGTTGGCAGCTCGAAGATCGCTTTTTTTGGGCATGTTGTGTCGCACTCTTGTGCGGTGTAGCTCTGTCCAGCCAGCGCGCGTCTTTCCCTTTTCTGGTGCCTATAATTTCCTATGTCGCTTGGTGCATGCGAAAAGACATAACGAACCAAAACCAGCGGGTCCTATTGCAGTGTACAGGAGCTTTTCTAATAGGTTTATTGCCCTATTTCTATCTGCCTGTAGTTGCATGGAACAATTATGCTGTCAATTATTATAATAAACTATCTTTGCGGGAGTTACGGCTGTACTCTCAACAGAGTACATACGACGAATCCCCCGGTTCAACACCCGAGCCAGACTGTTTTGGTACATATTTATGGGATTTGATTTGTGCTCAGGGTCTTGCTGGACTTGTACCATTGCTAGCTGTGGTCGGCTTATCTGCAGCAACAATGCGGACTGGTCGTTTCTTGCTACCACTTCGCCGCGACGGTGAACGCTACAAAGTCGCGGAAGCCACTGACAAATATATTCAACAAATAATAGCAGATGTCCCCTGTGTCAAAGCAACACCAATTTTTTCAAGGGAGATGACAAAGAGAGGGCCAAATCAGAAAAAAGAAAACCTTGCGCGTACTGAAAGCAACTTGCTAACATGGGCACTTGCGGGAGCTTGGGTTTGTTCCTTAGCAGCTTGGAATGGCTTCGGGACAATATTTTCCACGAAAGCAGAAACATTCGCAGGGATGGGTGCTGGAAAATGGATGGCTCCTAATCTCGTGGTTTTCATCTGGGCGGGGGTCGGCATGGACTGGCTTGCGAGCATGATGATGGTCCGTCAGACGACGGGGCAGAGGCATACATTGCTTCCATCTGCCACACAACTGTCGATATCAGTTTGCATAGTGTATGTGTTATTGGCGACATTTCAATTTAAACGCAGCTATATTGTATCTGACCATCATACAAATCTCTTCATTGATCGGTACGCGCGCTGCTTGCTTGCACCCCTACCGGCTGATGCGCTGCTTTTTGTGGAGCACAACCAGCTGTGGACATCAATGCAGTATGCGCAGCTTTGTGAAGGGTATCGACGTGATGTGACACTTCTTAATCTTTCGCGTATGAAAGAAGCTCGTTGGGCAATTGAGCAACGCTCATTTGGCAAAAAAGTTGTCTTCCCTGGAACTCACTGTGTCACTGAGACAGATACTTTGGCGCGTGCAACCGGAGCTTTTACCATGTCCAGCCTTTTAGATGTAAATATAGACCGAGTAGGGGGTATATTTGTTGCAGGTAATGTGACATTTCCCCATGCGGAAAAGAAATTGCGGAAATATTTCACGGAGCTGCCAATGGGCTTGACCATGCAGATCTTCAGGCATGAGGACGTGTGGAACTTGAAAAAGTGGACGGAAGATCATTGCGGAATATGGCGCGTGGTTCAGCATGGAGATTCATTTGCATTTCCTATATCAGATTTGCCGCCTCTGAAAAGATATGGAAAAGGAAGTCCAGAGTACATCGTTAGACGCGATTACCTTGACCATTTGGCCGAGGCCGCTGCCCACATGCTAGAGGAGGCAATCGCCCTTCGGGATCGATACTACAAGATCGCTGGAAATAATGCAACCGAGTCGAAAGCTGGCTTGACTGTTACCAAAATGTCTTCCTCTTTAATACTTAAATATTTTCTGGATGCAGCGTGGTGGCTTGAAGTGTTAATCACGTACGATCCGGAACACCCATCGTATGTGCTAAAGAATCTTGGTTTAGCATACATATATGCCTTACACTTGAGCCCAGCAATTTCATCCGCAGCAGCTGAGGCCCAACTAGTCAGAATTCCCCCTGGTAGTCCATTTTCTAACCTTGCTCTCAATTCCACGTCGTCGCGTTGGTACCGCGGTGCCGATCGCAATGAAATCGATTGGAGGATCTGGGCGATGAATCGCTTTGATGAAGCTTGGCGAGTGTGCTTCCAAAAGCCGGAAGATCTGGCTGATTCTGAAATAAATGTTATGCGCCACCAACATGCCATGATCATGACAAATATCGACCCACTCATGATTGAATAGTGGCGAGTTGAGGATGTAAGACCCAGTTTCCATCTAATTTGCTCAACAAAGATATATAAGTAATCTGACAACGAATGAATTGTCCTGTGCTGCGGTACTCTAAAAATGAGGGAAAATCATGCTCATGTTTCCTGTATATAGAGTTGACCAACGCAATTATTGGTACAGTAAGAATGCTACAGTACAATCTAGTGACATTTTTTGCTGATATCTAGCATAAGCATATTATAGATCGACGATCATTCTAAATCATGGCGGATGCAGGCAAAGAGGTCGTACGTCGGGCTCGCCGATTGCACGTCTCATAGTTGCGAAGTCCCGCGCCTACCCGGATGTAACGAGTACCCCCCGACAACCTCCTGGCCCCGCCCGTCTACTTGGCTGCGCTTACAAGCGAGCTCTCGAGACGGGTCAGGCAATTTCAGAGCGCTTTCCTCATGACACTCGTGTACACCATTCATTTTGTAGGGATTTGCTGTCTTACTGATGAGTTAAATCGCAGAACGTCACTGAAATTATCGGCTCGTAACCCACTTTCGGTAAAGGTAGAGGAAGCAAGTAGGCCTGGGTCACAGTAGAAGGCTGGAAAGTCGCTTGAATCCGCACCACCAGCAAGAATCTCAACCAATTGAAACAGGCTTAACTTTCTAATATCCGTCATCCGCTGGTTTCATCGCTCTCAGCCTCAAAGCACTCACATCGTTACAGTACCATCGATACTATTGGAAGAACTAGAAGTATGGCATGGGCGTGGAAAACATCAGCCATAGAAAACACTCGCTTTGAAATCAAATATACCCCATACTTTTCTTCAATTGGCCCTGTCTCTACTGCCTGTCCCACCTATGATCCCCGGGCTACCCGTATCTGGGTGAAGATCGAGTGCGACTACACAAGACGTATCCTCGTCAAAGCCATTGCCAAGCGGCAGTCCCGTTTATGTGGTGTTAAAAATCAAAAGGATGCCTCCATATTATGGGCAGACTACGAGGATCTGGATTTCGACCGAGTCCTGGCAAGTGGGGGTAAAATTAAAGCCAACTCGTACTTGGTCCGGAAAGGGCTAGCGCGGAAAGCTCAATTAGCCTATTATCTACGCAAATACATGGCGAAAAGACCAAGGTCAATACTGCATGGAGCAATCCCTGAGACCTTAGTCATCGAAACTTGGGAAGCGTTTGAGGAAGGGATGAGCTTTGGGGCGTTGGGTGCCACATTTGACGGAAATCTCACGGCGACACTCTCATTACGGGATCGATTGGACTGGTGCCTTCGGGACGCGAGAGAAAGGATTGCACGGTCTCCTGGCTCCACCTGGATTCTTAAACCAAGCGTCACCAATAAAGGCGCAGAAATAACTGTTTTTAAGGACTACCAAAGCATGAGGGACATTGTACGGACATGGCCTGACGTGCGTGAGTGGGTTTTGCAGGCATACATAGTCACTCCTCTTCTATACCGTCGCAGAAAATTCCATCTGAGGTGTTATGTTTTGGCAGTAGGAAATCTTTCTGTATACGTTTGGCGGCAAATTTTATTGCTCACCTCGACTGTGGAGTACGATTCAGAGGATCTTTGCAATCAGCTAGCGCACGTAACCAACACCGCCCGACAAGTGGAAGACGGGGAGATGTGCCCAGCGGCGGAGGATTGTGTTTTCTCATTGGATGACTTGGTTGATGATTTGAGAACAAAGCAGCATTTAAGTTTGGAGCAGGCGGGTGGAATTGTCAGCGATATCCGCGGGGGGATTGAAAATGTGACGGGAGAGCTTTTCAAGGCTTTGCACGGGGAGCGGACAGTCTTTGCTCCAGTTCCTCAGTGCTTTGAGCTCCTGGGTCTTGACTTTTTGGTGTCTATGGACCAAACAAGTTCAAATGAATCAGGTCTTCCAGTTTTGACACCACAGGTTCATCTACTAGAGGTGAATCCAGGACCGGATTTCAAGCAAACAGGGCCGCGTCTGAAGTCGGTGATAGAGGGGCTGCTGGAGGCTACACTGGACGTGGCCGTCCTTGAAGACGAAGAAATCAGCAAAGATTTGGCATTGGTATACCAATCCTTGCACCCGGAGAATGGGGAGGTCGGGATGCGCTTATTAGACGGGTGACAGAGTGAAAGCTAACACATTTCTTTCGGCATCGAGCAGTGTCTCCACATCTTCGCACGCTATGCACCCAATGATTTTTACACTGCGTAAAGTTAACAGAGTGTTGCTGTACACAAGTTCCTGCATCCGTCACTACTGGCACGAACTTTGACCCCCAGATCCCCCCTTTACGATGTATGCCCTCACTATTCTGTAATAAGCGCCAAATATTATCTGCGCCTCAATTTATGCCATCTGCTTCTTCTGGTCGCACATTTGAATACCGTTCGACACCAAAAGAATTGATGTCGAGATTTCTGATCCCAATGGTTCCAAGCAGCTTCTCGGGCAACTCTGCTGTCTCGTCCTCTCCCTGTAGTAAAATACCCATCTCCACCTGCAGGTACTTGGCGTAACCCCGGCACAGCGAGACGATCTGACTTGCCAGAGCGGAGGAAGCAATGTCGACATCCACCTCCACGTAGTCCTCCCCACGAAAGTAGCGTTGCGTGAGTTTCTGTCCCAGAATCGTCGGCTTATTCCCGACCGCCCATTTAATCATGGAGGGCCCGTCCACGATACTGGGGATTAGCTTGAAACGTTTATTCTTGAAGTCAGACAAAGGATACCGCCCCCCTCTGTCAGACTTGCTTTCCCCTTCCCCATCGTCCATGGGAAAATCCACGAAATGATCGAAGAGTGTCCAAAAACATCCGTCTTCCGCTGGTCGCCTGTCTCTAGGCAAGGCGAAAACGGTCACCATACTCAAAGGCGGATCTCCGGGTACTTGGAAATTCAACAAGAAAAAAAACGTGGGCTTGCCATCCCGCCCTTTCATGTCTTGCATCTCGCGCAGTATCTCCGCCATCCGGCCGCGACTGGCAATGTGGTCTTCGCGCTGCCCAGGATTTTCTGGAGAAATTCGGAAGACGTAGGCAATGACCAGCTCACCAACGGGAGGGCCGGCCGGGGTTTTGAGCCGATCGTGCAGGTAGCGCCTTCCACGGACCCGGAAGCTGTTCCCACGCCCCGGGTCGTAGTAGGCGTTGGGGTGCTGCAAACGCAATCTCCAGGAGGCGAAGTCTTGGACGGACGCGCCTGGCGCCCGGACCGACTGGTGACGGGAGGGAGGCGGGGAGGCAGCGGCCGGAGCAGCCGAGGGGTCGTCCGAAGACCGGTTTCTGTCAGTGGGCCCCAGAAATGGGAGGCCGGAGGAAGGCCCAACGCGGTCCCACTGGGAGGGCGAATGGCCGGAGAGCGCACGCACCGTTTCCAGCACGTGCTTTGCGCTCCGAGCCTCCCGTTCCTCGTCGTCCATCCCGTCGTCCGTGCTCGCCGAGGAAAAGGTCTGCCGGTAGCCTGAGCCTTGGCTCTCATCGTTCTCACACCTTTCTTCGGGCGCGCTTCGCGCGGACAGCTTGCTTCCATCCCCTGTTTCCGCACGCACGTCTGGCAGTGCGGCCTCTGCGCCGTCCTCCTCCTCCGTCGAGACCTCGTTGCCATCCATGGACAGCGAACTACCTCTGTTACCGCGACGCTTTGGATCATCTACCGATGAACCTCGCGCCCGAGGAGTATCTTGCTCAACGTGGTGTTTCTCGTCCGCTTCGTTTTTGGGGCGGCAAAAGGTGGGCAGGGACAAGCCTGCCGCCGCCACCGAAACCAGAGACGAAGAACAATGAGGCGCAGAAAGCGCAGGGTCTTCTCTGGACTCATACCCATCTGTTCCCTCGTCCTCGTGACTGTCCGTATCCCCGTCATCCTCGCTTCGTCGCTCGTCTGCGTCTCGGTCGACTTGACCCCTTCCCTCCTCCTCCTGCCCTTCCCTTCCTTCCTCCTCTCCCACGCCAGACCCCCTTTCCCGCTTCTTCTCAACACATTCTTGCGACAGTGAGAGCGACTGAGATCGCCCCGGTAGCGGTGCCAGCCCCAAAAACATCCGAAGCACAGGCTCGTCGCAAATATCCGCCCGCGTGATGATCCGGACGAGGAATTCCTCAAGGCTCTGAGCTCTTCTGGCCAGAAATCGTGGCGAGAGGTTTTTGAACAAGGTCTTGGGCGGTATAGGAGGCAGCAGCTGTCCCTCGTACCCGTGTTTATCGCAAGGGTTGTCCAGGCGTTCCCGAAGGTCCTCGAAATCCGAGTAGCGCTTCCACACCGACCAAGCACAAGCGCTCTCAGTGCCCGCCGCATCACTGCTGCTCCCGATGCGAACCGGAACACGGCAGCTGACCGATATTTTGTAGCTTGCAAATTTCCTTTCAACGACGCGAAACTCTCTGACTTCTACCCGCGCCTCAAGTAAGGAGCTTTGGAATTCATGTTCTCGGCCTCTCCTTGTCGTCGGGCTAGTGACGCCTCGTTGGAGGATGACCGCCGAGTCTAAGGCCTGATCGTGATGAGATGGAGGTCTCTGCGAACCAGGTGCACCGCCAAGAGCGCTGCACACGTCAAATGATCCGCCCCGGCTCTCTGTCTCCTCCAGATGCGTTAGATAGTCCAGTGCCACGCCTGGGCCTGCTTCGATAACGATCCCTACCAAGAAGACGATCAATACACCAAGAGACCACGGTAATACAGAGAACGCGAAAGGACTGAGTAGAGCCACGGCTAGGACGCCAAAACTGCCTTGACCTTTACTGACGCTGTCCTTCAGAATGCACAAAAAAGCACGGATGCTACTGTTGCGGCTTTTTCGTAGCTCGATGGGAGCTGTCGCCGCACGAACTGAAGGCATAGATGCAAATAAAGTACGAATCACCGATTTATGCAGTTGCAACTTTATATTTTTTTGTGGGGCTGGCCTCGACGTTCATGAGAGATGCCTGGTCACAAAGAAAAAACTTTAGATTGAACGAGCGAGGGGTACCGCTGCAGGGCCTATGGTCAGTGGAAGGGGGATGTAATGATTGGGCAGTCGTGGTTTCTCAGTATGTCATCCGAACTTAAAAAATGTCATCGAGGGCAATGAGGACAAGAGGAGGGAGATTGGGACGCGGAAATAGCGTACTGACAGGGGAGGCTCGATTGAATGTTCGGGTCCGAGATTTTTAACTTCGTTCGCTCTTCGGATTCCTTCGCTCGCTTCCCCCGGCAGAAGCTCGTCTGGCCCTAATAGTATCCCCACAGCCTCCATTTTTTCGCTTCCAGCTGGGATTTTTTGCACTCATTAACTCCCAGAAGTAGGCTAAAGGTATCGGGATGCAGACTCATGGCGAGCTGGTGTGATCGACAGCTTCTTTGTTGCAGCCGGCTGGGGGGTTAGGAGCGTACAAGAAAAGTGGCCGAAAAAAGTGTATGCTTAAAGAAGTAGGATCCCACAATCTGGTGGCATGTTGCCACGGGTGTCTGTGATTGATTTTAAAGCGACCTAGAACGTGGTAAAATCTGCGTGGGACAATTCCGACAGGCGGAAGCGTGCGGTCGCAGTCCTCAAGAAGCTGCTGCACAAGCTCGTTCACACGCGCAAAAAAAAAAAAACAGATTGATTTTTTCAAAATTGGCATGGACCGAACGTAGTTGATGTCGCTGCATGCTAGCAGGGTACTTTGCTTTGGGGGCATGCGTACTGGAGTTGACGATACCCAACATCGCAACCAATGCAATGACACCCTCTTCATTATCCAGTTCACAAGTTCGAAAGTGTAAATACACCAACATTTCGCAGATTGTGCCCGCAATTATCCTTCGAATTACCATATCCCCTACGCATGGGACCGTATTTATACGTCCTGACCGTCGTCCTCGTCGCCCTCTTCGCTCACTATATCCTCCAGCACTGAAGAATATCGTCGTTGTGGAGTGGAACGTTTTGTGATATCTCGATTCGTTTCAGCGGGGCCATTTCTGCTCCCGACATATTGCACAGGCTCGTTCTCATCCTCTTCACCTTCTCTATCCGCTTCATCTTCGCTACTATCAAACGTCGAGTCACTGGTCTCCTCTTCTTCCGCTGCCCTAGCCTGCTTGGCTCTTTCCCGTGCCTCCTGATACGCCAAAAATTCGCTTTGCACAATCCTGGATATTTCCTTTCCGCCTCCTACACCTTCTCCTCCCAAATCGCCTCCTTCCTCGTCGTCCAGCCCGCCATTTTCCAGCAAGGCCTCTGTCTTTTCCCTCTTGCCCAAGGCCCGTTGGTAGATCCGCTCGTCTACAGTCCCTTCCGCCACCAATCTGTAAACTGTCACGGGCTTACTCTGTCCGATGCGGTGACACCGGTCGATTGCCTGCGCGTCCATGCTGGGATTCCAGTCAGGATCGTGAAGGATCACGGTGTCGGCGCTTGTCAGGTTGATGCCCAAGCCCCCCGCCCTCGTGGAAAGTAAAAAAATGGACACCTCGGCGTTGGGTGTATTGTATTGATCGATCATCTCTTGACGCTCAGCCACCGGCGTCTGACCGTCCAGGCGGAGGTAAGGAACGTGCAGCACCCTCTCCAGCATAGCCCCCAAGATGTCCAGTACCCGGGTCCACATCGAGAAAATCAAAACGCGGTGCCCTTCCGCCAAAAGCTGGGGCAGAAGCACCCGCAGGCGCTGGCACTTGCAAGAATCGAACAAGGTGTCTGTCGGCAGGGTGAGATGGGCTAAACGCCGTTCGTCCTCCGCGATCGCATGCAGCTCGTAGTCGCAGAGGCCTTCCAATTCTTTACGCACCATGGCGACCGAGCATTCCCATCCAAAGTACCCGGTTTGATGCAAGACTGCTGCCATTTCCACCAACGCCGAGTCGGAAAAGCGACGGCGAAGGAGCAAGGTGTGATTGGCCACCTTGCGCCACTCGGTAAAAATGTGCCCAGCGTCCCGTTCGGAAAGTGAGGCCGCCCCCGCCGCGGCTTGAGCAGTCGCATCCTGGCTGTCTCGGTCTTTCTGCCTGGATGCTTCTGTGGAGCGCAGCATACGCTTCTTCCGCCCCTCTGCTATCGCGTTGCCGGTCTGACCGGACCCAAGCACCTGTCCCTCTGCGTCCTCTTTCTTTTTCCTCCCCTTCTTTCGTGGCTTTGTCTCCCCGTCATCCTTCGCAATCACCGCCGATTCCCTGCCCTCCTCCCTCGACCCATGCCTCTCCGACGCAAGATTCAAAACGGGCAATGTCAGAGCTTGGACAGCGCGACGGTTGGCAGACTCTTCCAAACGCTGGAAGTGCCTCTGAGTCACGCTTTCGTACACGGCTCGCTGGGAGGCCGTCAAGGGAATCATCTCCACTTCCTGGCTCTTCTTCGTCAGCTGATCCAACACGTCCGTCTTCAGCCTTCGGAGGACGAAAGGGGCGAAGATGCGTTTCAACCTGTCCATGGCCGCTTTCTCGCCCCTCAGTCCACTGCTCGATCCGTCGCCTTTATCTCTCCTCCCCTCCTTCCCCCCCGCCACCAGGCTTTGCCAAAATCCGTCGACAGTGGCACCCTCCGTACCATGAAGCGAGAGGATGCGGGGATTCAGAAAGGACAGAAGGGCCAGCACCTCTCTCACATCGTTCTGCAACGGCGTCCCCGTGAGCAACAAGCGTCGCTTCGCTTTCTGTTTCCGCAAACGTTGAAACCGTTGGGACTTGACGTTTTTGATGGAATGCCCTTCGTCCAAGACCATGTACTCCACCGAGATCCTGTTTAAAAATTTTCGGTCCAGCTCTGCCGTCTCCTTCTCCCAGTACGTATATGTGGCGAGCACGACGTCCGCGACTCGGGATCCAGCCCCCCGGCCCTCCTTCTCCAGTCGTTGCATTTCTTCCTCGTACTCCGCACGCAAGTCTGCGCGCTCCTTGGCGCTTCCGTGATAGACGAAAACGTCCAAATCCGGTGCAAATTTCTCGAACTCATTCTGCCAGTTCGTTAACACCGACGCGGGGACGATGATTAAGTGGGTTAGCGTTCTGGGCTTCAGTGCACACAAATAAGCCAGGAATGCTATGGTTTGGGCTGTTTTTCCCAGGCCCATGTCATCGGCTAGCACACCGTTCAACCGCAAGTCTTCCTTGGCCCAGCGTCCTCGAAAGGCCTCCTCGGGAAGGAGGGAGCGGGGGAGGTCCAGGTCGAGCTGGTGGAGGAGGAATAGCCAGTTAATCCCGACGAGCTGGTAGGGCTTGAAATCCACCCCCGGACAGGCCCTGGCAAGGATGTCGGCCTGTACTCGGGCTGTCTTGTGCAGGCTCTGCCCTGCACCCTCATGGACGCCTCTTCCTCCACCCGTGGTAGTCGCACTCGTACCCTCACTCTCAGGCCTCGGCACCCCCCGGTCGTCCTCCATGTTCGTCAGATCGAGTCGATCCTCCGCGTGCTTCTGGCCCCAGTGCCGGATCTCCTCCATCAAGCGTTGAGAAATCAGCTCGCACGCCTTGATTATCTTCTCAGCCCCAAGCGCCTCCTCGTCGTCCCAGTCGCTCTCTTCCTGATCGGCGTCGCTGTCGGACCCCACACCCTCCGCTTGGTCCACTCCCCCTGCTGTCTCCTTTCGCGCCTTTCCTATTTTTCTATTTGTCCGATCCTGGCCATCATCCAACGGCATCCCCGCCTCCCGATTCCCCAGGTCCCCTTTCCCCATCTTGGCCCGAGACCCATTGACCCCACGGGCCCCATCGTCCCGGGGCGCCTCATCAAGGAGCAAGACCAGCTCCTCGTCACTATAGGGTGCTGGTACCTTTCCATCAATTCGATTACCGCCTTGGATCCCTCTAGTGGAGCAATCGTCGGCGATGCCGCTGCTCGCCTCCCCTTCTCTACTGGCATTATTCCTGTCGTTTTCTTCGTCACTGCTATCGTCTGTCCGTGCTCGTCGCAACCGGCCCCGTTTGACTGGAATGCCTGCAGCTACAGGACCAGGAGAAGCTGCAGGTACAGCTCCATGCATAGCCTCGTCGACCTTGACTTTTTTCTGTCTTTCTTGTCCTTCTTCCTGTTCCCTCCTCACCTTTAATTGCTGCTTCCTGTGAAGCTCCTCTCTCTTTTTCTTGATGGCGTCTCTACCACCGGAGCCCATGGGCACGGGCGGCAATGGCGACATGGGCAGTTTTTTCACAAAGGGGGACTGCAAGTTTTTCCCTATCGACGGTGCAGCGCTGGGTTTTCTGGGAATTTTCATCATAGGCGGCGGCGAGACAGGGGACGGCACCGGTTTCGTGCCCTGAATTCTGTGCGCTCGTTTCTCGTCCTCCCAGTCACAGTCCTCGCCATCAGAGGAAGAAGATGCAGTCGGTGCATGTCGATAGGAGGAGAAGTCCACCTGCTGCTTTTTCGACACGTTGCCCTCACTTGGTCCTGCAGGCGCCTTCCTCGACAGCCACTTCCCATCCATTTCTACAGACGTGCATGCACTTTAAGCCTTCAAAGGGATGTACTTGGAATGAAAACGATCGATCTTCATGTGAAAACGCAGGATTTGCACAATAACACGTCGCAAAAGCATCAACCCACGCTGGGCGTGGGATCCCGTGGTGCATTTCATTACTGGAGACTACGATGTGATCGGGCGAGAGGCGGGCGGGTCGCTGCCTGCGGCGGAACAATTAACCTCCTCCCTCGTTTTCCGTCGACAGCTTGAATAAGATGTTTTTGTCGGTCTACGGATGAAAGGAGGAAACGTGATCAAATACATTCTTACATCAAAGAAAATTGAAAAGGGTTCGATATGCCTGCTCTCATGGGAAAATGATGAAGGATTAGGGAGAGGGAGAAACGAGGACAGGAATGAAATGAAAAGAGTGCCTCGTCTCGCGCGTATAAATTCGAATTATATGATGTGATAATCTACTGAAGCATCCGGAGGAAGGACTTTTCTCCGCCTCCATATGTTGTGCAGGATGAGGAGCGACATTGGAATACTTTCCACTCCCCCATTCGTCAACGACTTGCTTCGTTGCTTCATATTATTTACTCATATTTTCACTCCGAGATTTATTGAAGATACTGCATGCTTGTGTTTTATATTTCTTTAAATTGGTGGACATGTGCTTGCCGAGTTGACCCCTTTAAGCCACTCCCACTTTGATCCTAGCTATGGGCTTCCTTAAGCGCCTTGCGAAATACATTCCTTCACAAAGAAGGGATAGAAGGGGGTAAAAATGAGTACAAGTTTCGCCAATACTACTTGGGAGTACGAACTTTGATCTTTGAAAATCCACGCCTTCATATTATTTTCCCGATTCGATTTCTTTCACAGTCTTCTATCCGTTTTTTTGCGTGGTCAGACCCGCTCCCACCACTCATCGACGAATTGAGTTGAACCGGTCAAAAAATGTATCGGTGATTATCAAAAATGTCGGGATATGGACTTCCTCCTGCATTTCTCTCTTTTCCTCTCCAGAATTCTGCGCCAACCGTCCTCCTATCCCCCGTCCTCTCTCAATTTTCCTATATATCTTAGTTCTTAGGGTGCATACACAGGCAAGAAAAAAGACTTTGCGATCGTTTTCAGCAGTTATCCCCTCCACTCTCGTTTTTATCTTCCAAAAGCTTTTATTTTTTGGTCACCTCTGCGTAAGCCCACGAGAGCCAGGGCATCAGGGCTTCCAAGTCTTCCGAGTCTACGGTCGCCCCGCACCACAGTCGCAGTCCAGGGGGAGCATCACGGTAAGAGCCTATATCTAAAGCCACGCCCTCCTTCTCGAGAAGGCTCGTGAATGCCTTGACCTGCTCCTTACTCAGGTCCAGCTCTAAGCACACGCTTGTGGTCGACCGGATCGAGGGGTCCTTCACCAAGAAGGAAATCCAAGCGTTCTCCTCCACGAACTTCTCCACCACCTTGTAGTTCTTCACCGAGCGGGCGACCAGACCTTCCAGCCCCCCTACGGTATCTGCCCAAGCCAACGCGTCCAGGTAGTCCTCCACGCAGAGCATGGATGGCGTGTTGATAGTCGATCCCTCAAAGAGGGCCTCGTCCAGTTTGCCTTTCTTCGTCATTCGGAAAATTTTAGGCAACGGCCATTTCGGTTTGTATCTCTCCAAACGCTCCACCGCACGAGGGGAGAGGATGATCACCCCGTGCCCCCCCTCGCCTCCAAGCACCTTCTGCCACGAGTAAGTCGTCACGTCGAGCTTGGGCCAAGCCATGGGCATGGCAAAAGCAGCGGAAGTTGCGTCGTTAAACGTCAAGCCCTCGCGATCATCCGCGATCCAGTCGGCGTCTTTGATACGGGCCCCCGAGGTCGTGCCGTTGTACGTGAAGAGGGTGTCGTGTTTCGGATTGTACCTGGGGAAATAGACGTGCAGACGCGGGAAAGTGAGTGCAAAGCATGAACTGACACGGGATCGGGTGGATAATGGGAATAAGAGATCCGGGACGAAAACCTTCCCTTGGCAGAAACGTACTTAGTCATGTCTGGCAGGAGACCGTAGTCGGCCGAGTATTCATGCACACCAACGCTGTCCCTCAAACCCAGATGCGACACTGCATCTGTGAACCACCCTTTCCCAAAAGATTCCCAATAAAAGATGTCCACGGGCCGCTCCCCCAACATGCTCCACATTGCCATCTCATAGGCTCCTGTGTCAGAGGCAGGGACGATGCCTAGCCTGTAGTCCTCTGGTAGCTGCAAAAGCCGCTTGCTTTCGTCTATCGCCAACTTAAGTTTCGCTTTTCCAATCTTGGAACGGTGCGATCTCCCCAGGCAGTCAGTGCCCAGTGCACTGTAGCTGTATCCAGGCCTCTTCTTGGTCGGTCCTGAGGAGAACTGAGGGTGCTCCGGGCGCACGTGGGGCCGAGCATCGCCCGCCACATAGGCAGGGGTGCTCTTCTGATGTATCCTGAACACTTTATCGGGCATGTCCAGCAGTTGGACCTGTGAGCAGTTGCTGATATCAGGGAGAACGCCGATCTCCTCAAGGACGTTCTGAGGGACGGGTTCGTCCAACGTGATGGCACCGAGAGCCTTCCCTGCCTTCGTCTGCCGCCCGAGGGAGAAATGGGAAATGTTGCAGTGATTCTTGCTCAGCACATTGGCGATCGCCTTGAGTGCCCCTGGGCGGTCCAAGTTGTTAAAGAAGACAACGGAGCCCGTCGGAGGGATGTCGGTCTTGAAGCCGTCGATCTCGAAAATGCGAAGCTCGGAACCCCCAAAGACAGTCCCCGAGATGGAACGGGAGAAATTCAGGAAGCCATCCATCTCGAAATCGACCTTGATCGTGTTGCTGAACTGGGTGTCCTGTCGCTCCACCAGCATGGAATTTACCGAGAGGCCCATGTCGCTGGCCAAGGGGCCGGCATTCAGGAAGTTGACATCTTGGTCGAGCAGATGGGAGAGCGTCCCTTTCAACACCGCGATCTTGATGCTGTCACTCATTTCGGACACGGCTACGTCCTTCCCTTGCATTGTTACGTTGATCCGCTTGATCTTTCCCGACCCAATCAGCTGGGCTTGGAGCGATCCGATCTTCTCCGCCAGTTGAATGTAAGGGATCAGTTGGCTTTTCCGCGCAAAATCGATGTTGGGAGCATTGACCACCCCCACGAAATCCTTTTGCTCCAAAATATCAGACAGCTGTATGGCAATGTCTTTTGCTACCCGGACTTGAGCGTCTTTGGTGTTGGCGCCCAGGTGGGGAGTGCTGACGATGCGAGGATGGTTGATCAAAGGGCGCTCCGCCTCGCCGGGAGGCTCGGTCTCGTACACGTCCAGGGATGCCCCCCCCACGTGCCCACTTTCCAGCGCCTCGAGCAGGGCTTTCTCGTCAATTATCCCCCCGCGTGCACAATTGATAATTCTGACGCCTTTCTTGCACTTTCTCAGGGTGTCAGCGTTGATCAGATACCGCGTATCTTTAGTTAGAGGGGTGTGGAGAGTAATGAAATCTGCCTTCGCCCACAGCTCGTCCAAAGGGACAGGCTCGATGCCTGCCGATCGTGCCGCAGCGGCCGAGACGATAGGATCGAAACCGATGGTGGTCATGCCGAACGCCCGCCCCCACCTGGCGACCTCCCTTCCAATGCGGCCCAACCCGATCACCGCCAAGGTTTTGCCGGTCAACTCCGTCCCCGTGTACTTGCTTCGCTCCCACTTCCCTGCCTTCAGGGAAGCCACTGCTTGTGGAATATTGCGGGACAGCGCCAGCATGTGCGTGAAGGTCAACTCGGCCGTGGAGATGGTGTTGCCTCCCGGTGTATTCACGACGAGCACCCCTTGCATGGTGGCAGCGGGCGTGTCAATGTTGTCCACGCCTGTACCTGCCCGACCCACGACCTTCAGGTTGGTTGCAGCAGCGAGAATGTCCTTGGTGACCTTCGTCGCCGAGCGCACGACAAGACCTGTTCGTAGGAGAGGCGGATAGAAATTAGGATCTACGTCCATGTACGCATTTACATTGTCAACGAGACCCGTGAATCACTCTTTGGAAGAAAGTGACGCGTAGGCCATCGTCCCCAATCGCGATGACAATGTGACTGAGATTGGAGCAGGCATTGCTTCAACACAGCCAAGTGCGGACGGATATTTTTAGGGTCCTGAAAGTGTGGCGGACATTTTCCCCTACCTCACAACTTTCGTCGCCCCCAACCCCTGGGACGACACTCTCCTGATCCAAACGCACAAACTCACCATCGTACTGTCCAATGATTTGTTTCAGCTCCTCCTTGCTCAAGCCAGGTTTGCTGTCCACATCATGCCCACGGGCTTTAAATTGCTCCGCGCATATTTTATCTGTGGCGTCGCTCAACAGAATCTTGGCCAACCGCGCCTGTGCACATGCGACAAAGATGTCTCATTATTATAAAAGCTCGTGGAGATATATGACATAAAACATTGAAGGCAGAAGAGAGGAGCAGACGGACATACAGCAACCGCATGTCAGTGCACACCTCCGTTTTACCTGTGTGTGCGAGATGTTGCGACGCCCCGTTACGATTCCCGCCTTTCCCGACGCCTGCAGGCCTGTCACAGCGCGAGACAACATTCTTTCCTGCGGTCGTGCATCAAAAAGTAGAAAGGAGGAAGAAGGGAGGGAGTAAGAGGGGAGATAAGCAGGTTAGTGCGCAGGAAGCGGGTTGAAGAGATGGACGAGGAGGGCAACTTGGCCGCCGTCGAACTATAAGCAAACAACAAACGAGAAACGGACACCGCTTACACGCGTAAATGTGTACACGGATGCGCATGCAAAGCGTTCGTAGTCTTCTTCCACTTCCTTCAAAAGTGACGCGGTATATAATTTCCTCGGGTGCTCCCAGCCAGTCCCACGAGCGACAGGGCCGAGATGTCCGTCTGGGGCGATCAGGCGCCTGCTGAAATCGGCCTAACTAAACCACAAATTGTCATGAAGCGAACGTTAATCGCTTGGACAAGCTGGCTTGTGTTACATGTATGAGACACAGCGTGCTTCATTGGAAAATGGTGAATTGAAGCATTGGGGTACTTGTCGGGCGTTGGACGTGTGTTAAAAGAACAACGAAACGAGCTCGTTCCATTCAGGAACAACAGGCAGGACAAACAGACGACAGGGCTGATTTGTGACAGCATGGAAGCGTATCGGGTGGAAGTGTACAAGGGTAGTAAATTTGAGGCTGACACGGAGACCTAGCCTGGTTGGCAATGTCGCGTGGCGATGTGGTCATGACTGGCTTGCTGAACTTCAGCCTTGTTTTTAGGGAATTAACAGCTACTTACGAGCCGCTTCAGTATTTGAAACAGATTATGATCTCCTGTGCTGGAGAATTAAGACCCCTCCACACATCTAGCAACAACGTCGCGAGCTCTTGGTAACATGAATCAAGGCAAGGTCTAATGAAACACAACACCAGCTCAACAAGTGTAGATAAAAGCTCTCAATCCGACATAACTTTCTTTGTTAAAATTGGAATGTACACATCCTCTTCTTTCTCTACTCATAACCCATGTTCTCAATGGGCGGTCCAGAACTTACACTTTACGTAAAAACTATGGAAGGGAGGTTATCGGAGACGTGTTGCGATGCGGCCCTCCAAGATGTGCCGCAGCCTACCTTGGGTGTCATGCGTCTTTGGTGGTTTCGAGCTGCTTCAAATCATCTTCGCGGAAAGTGACACCGAGGGCTTTGGTGGCACCAGCATAGGAGCGTGGGGGCCGAGGCGGAGTGGTCGGAAGGGGAGCCATGCGCCGCAAGCTGACAGGATCTTCGGCAGCGGTAGCCAGGGAGTAGTAGGAAGCATCGTGGAAGAGAGCAAAAGCCGCCAACTCGGCCCATCCGACGCTTTGTAATTCATGGCAATAACGGCCCCGGTGACCGGGAAGTTTGCAGACACTGCACAAATGTTGTCCGGTCGGGTGGTCAGGCAGGCCGCAAAGCTTGCAACCTTTGCCCCGGTTGGGGCAATCGGCAGAGCGATGGGATCCTCGTTCCGTACAGATTCGACAGCGGTGGCGGAGGGTAGTATGTGCGTTCGAAGCGCACAAGACGCATTCGTCCTCGCTTCCTCGGGACCCGACCAGGGTCTCCCCCGTTGCCCCTCTCGCCCTAACCTCTTGACGGTGCTTGGAGGCAATCTCGTCGACCTTGGTGTCGAAGACCCGCAGCCAGGACAACGGTGTGGCGAAAGGGGTGGAGCGGGAGGGCGTCCGCCGACCCACGAATTGGCCTGGCTGTCGCAGGAAGACTTTCACCACCGCGTCGGCATAGCCCTCCGAGGCCGGGGGAAAGGCGTGCAAGGTATCGAGCGGATAGACCGCGTTCATCAATGCGCTCTGCTGGGGGTAGAGAAGACCAAGACGCGCTTTGAAACCATCGTCGCCGACCCGGGGGCTTCCGAAGCCCATCATTAGCACCTGTTGGGTGGACATCCCCCGTTGGACCAGGGCCTCCCCTAGGTAGAGGCAGAAAAGCTGAGAGAGCATCCCGCCCAGGGAGTAGCCCGTGATTACCAGCCGGCAATCGGGGGCAGCTTCCAAACACTGCAACACATCATCCAG
>Ga0209925_1000488_pt1 | contig 20293 bp, 13 predicted proteins | sample SalPonR2_A_D1_MG_FD_185702 | JGI IMG/M metagenome (GOLD analysis project Ga0209925, IMG submission 185702) | Salt pond soil microbial communities from South San Francisco under conditions of wetland restoration - Salt Pond MetaG R2_A_D1_MG... ...
CGTGTACTTAGATTACTTGTTAAAGTTCTTAATTCTTCTATAATTTAACTCAGTATATCACTGATAAGCAATGTCTTGGAAAGCCTTAGCCTGACGGCTATGAGCGAGACGCTACGCCGAACGGGGGACGCTACGCAGGTGGGTATTTGTATCATAATTATTTCCATATTCTCTTTACAATACTCTAAGATAAGATTTTCAAAAATTGATTGGCAGAACTACTTTATAAATTCAAAGCACTGTTTTATAAAATTCATAAAAAAAGCCCGGTCTGATTTCCGGGCTCTTTTGGTCAATTCAGGTTCTGCGTAAATTTAATCAGTGAAGTAAAATTTGTGCATCCAGACATAACCATCCGGTGAAACGGCAGCTTCAAAAGCATCTTTAGAATATTTCACATAGATTCCTTCTGTCTCGTTTGTTCCGCTATAACCACCATATCCATATTGTTCACTCCATTCTCCTGCCGGATCATGTACATAGTAGTTCTCTCCGTCAAATCCAAGTACCACCACCACATGACCATCAGAAGTAAAGTAGCCATGTACTACAACAGGTTTGTTCTGAGCCAGTTCATCCCGCATATCCTGTACAGTGTAATATTCAGATCCGTCATCCCTCACATCTAATCCGAAGTATGAAGCTTCTGAATTAAAGGTTGATTCCCAGCCTGGTACAGTTTGTTGAGGCTTTGTTTGATAATATTCTGTTATCTGGTCTGGTGTTTCACTTGTTCCACCGTAATATTTGATTACCATTGCCATGGCAGTATTCTGGCAGGAGACACCGGGACTTAAATTATTGTTGTACTGATAAAAGTAAGGAAAGTCAGGAATATATGGAAGTGACTGGTCCAGCACGTCAATGTATTTTGTTATCTGGCATACTGAGGCTCCTTCGGGTGTAAAAGCATTTACAACCAATTCTCTATTACTGCCTGCAGAAGTAAATGTATAATTAAAGCTGTATTCTCCGTGGTCTACCGTTTCATTTGCTATTTCCCATCCGTCTACACTTACGATTACATGACTTACTTCAGGAGACGCTGTACCTGAATAGGACCCTGATTCTCCTTTTATGATTTCGTCGGGCAGGTTAATCGTTACGTTCGAATTGTTTTCCTGTACATCGATGGTTGCTTCTGTTTGTGCAATGAGATCATCATTGCTGTTATATCCGTTAATGATCAGGTTTCTTCCATTGCCAGACTGATTGAAAGTATAAGAAAAGCTATAATTTGTCCCAGACACACTCATATCCTTTATTTTCCATTGATCCACTTTTGCCACTATTCTGGTTATGTTTTCAGAATGTGTACCGGAGAATTCAGCAGTCTGACCTTTATAAATATTCCCGGGTACTGCTATTGTAACAATTCCGTCTTCAGCATTAATTATGTCTACATTCTTTGTTGTTTCGGCTACCTGGTTGTTAGCGGCATCGTATCCTTTTATAATTAAATCTCTGGCATTGCCTTCTGTGTTAAAAGTGTTTGTAAAAGAATAACTACCTGCACTAATTTCTGATTCACCAATCTGATACTGATCCATAAAAGCTACAATATGATCTACACCTGAACTGGCTGTTCCTGTGAAAGTAATGTTTTGATTTACCGGAATATCATCAGGACAATCAACTGTAATCGTTTCGGAGAATTGATTGTAAGACCAGTTCACATTTTCCAGGTCATTCCAGATATCCAGGGGAGTACCACCGCCAGGGATACGCCAAATGGATGTTTCTCCACCCGAATGTTCAATGAACTCATTAATCTGACTGGCTGTAATTTCATTATACTCAGCACTCACAATATGGTGTATTGGTTTTACACATCCCATATCCCTGTATTCCTGTGTTCCATAGTCAACCCAGTAACCGGCATTTTCCATATAATCCTGACCCCAGACTTCTATATAGGTTTGCGGCATATGTCCGTCTACATATTGATCGATGATTTCAACATGCATGTCATGGTCCTTTGGATTGCCCCAGGAAGTGCAGTAGATTTTGAAATCTGAGTTGGTATGTCCGTCATTAACGGCATCTTGTTTTGCCTGCTCAAATTCTCCAAAGATTGTATGCAGAGCGGTTGTGGTTCCATCAAATTCCTTTTCAATGTCAAGGACATATCCTTCATATCCAGCTTTTGCTGCGTAGTAAAGTGCACTGGCCTGATCATACTCGTTATCAGGATAATTGTAGGACCATGCCCAAACTTCGAGACCTGCATTTTTATAAGCTGCAGGTACATTTGAGTCCTGGCATTCAGCCCAAATGTTAGTGTTATCTGCAACTTTTACGTAGATGCGTTTAACACCCATTGCATACAAATCTTCAGCTAGTGCAGCATGTGAGTCATAACCTGTTCCTTCTAAGTACCAAAGCCACATGCCAAGGTGATTACTACCCCTTTCTTCTTTGCCAGATGGTTCACCTTTGTAGCTGTAAGACCCTGTTTCTATTATGGGCCTTCCCTTCATTTTTGGTGGAACAGTTCTGATTTGTTCTTCGTTTTTCTTTGCTTCTTTTTTTTGAGTTGAATACTCTTTTTCGCATCCAACAATAAGGGCTATCATTGCAATAATGATAACCATTCTGGTTTTTTTAATCTTTTTCATAAATAATGGTTTAGGGTTAAAAATTACTACCGACAAATACCACATATTTTGCAGTAAAAATCAGGCAAATTACTTTTGTTTAATTCAAAACGGTTCTCTAAAATATTTTTAGGGTTTTGACTATTGTCTGACAAAATAGCTAAGCGCTCTTATGATTCCAAAAAAAGCATCTTAACAATTTCTTAACATTGTGCAGGGCTGGTACTGGGAAATATCTGTAAGTAACTAATAGTTTGGTCGTTGTTTGTTTTTAAAAAGTTGAAAGATAATTTATGAGGTTTTGATCTCTTTTCAGTCCTAACTTCAGTCTTAGTCTCGATCTTGCTACGTTAATGCTGTTCTCACCTGTGAGTGTAATTGAAGCAATTTCTTTTGAGGTCATGTTTAATCTGAGCAGGGCACAAAGCTTTTTTTCTTTCGGGGAAAGCGCAGGGTGTTGTTTGGAGAGTTTGCTATAGAATCCGCTATGTAGTTTATTAAAATGAATTTCAAATTCTTTAAGGTTGTTGTCAGAAAAAGAAATTTTATAACTTTTAATAAGCTTTAGCAATTCATTTTTATGAAGGGTTGTGGAATTATCAACATATTCTTCAAGTTCCTCAATTAATTTTTTGTTTTTCTTATTGGCTTGTGCCAGAAATAATGCATTTGATGTTAGTTCTTTTTGTTTGTTTTTCATTTGTTGGTCAAAAGCTTTTTGTTTTTCATTTATAATCTGATTGTGTTGTTTTTTAATAATCCGGCTTTGGTTTTTTATTCTTTGCATGTTGCTTCTTAGTCTGATGGCCAGAAAAATTAATGCTCCGATTGTAATCAGAAGAATAACAGAGGCAAAAACCAGAATTCTAATTATTGTTTGTTTTTTTTCGATTTTTAATTGTTTGAGCTGATTTTCCTTTTTTATTTGTTTTGTTTCATACCTGGTCTGTATTTCATTAATCTGCTTTAACCTTTTAACATTTCGAAGAGAATCGTATACCTGGTGGTATTTTGTATAATACCTGAGCGCCTGGTTATAGTCTTTTTTTTTCTTGTACAGTCTTGAGAGAAGCTGATAGATGTCTGTTTCCCACTCCTTCATTCCACTTTTAGTGATTATTTTTTTTGCTTCTTTTAAGTGGTTTTCTGCCAGTAACAGCCTGTTTTTTTTGATATAGAAATTAGACAAATTTATTTTAGCAAGCCCGGTCCCTTTAAAGTTTTCTTTTGCTGAGTATAATTTTAGACATTTATTGTATAATTTTTCGGCTTTATCATCTTCATCAGTATTGTGGTGAATTAACGCGAGGTTATGGTAAGTACCTGCCAGACCAGTTGTATCTTTCAGTTTCTTATATAAATCCAGGGCCGAATAATAGTAAAAGCGACTTGTATCATAAACCCTTTTATGAAAAAAAGTGTTTCCTATATTTCTGTAGCAATTTGCCATTCGATTATTATCTTCCAGCATTTTATAAATTTCTAAGGCTTTCAAATTGTATTCGATAGCTTTATCCGTGTTTCCCATGAAGAAGTTTACATTTCCGATGTTCGATAAAGCGTTTGCCTCCATGGTTTTAAAATTTTGCTTTCTGCTGATTTTAAGACAATGCAGATAGTTACCCGATGCTTTTTTATATGAACCTTTGTAAGTATAGTAGTTTCCTAAGTTATTTAAAGCAGAAGCCTCCCCTAATGAATAATTGTTTCTACGGCTCAGCTTTAATGCGCTATCCGCCAAACAATAGCTTTTCTTTAAGTTCTTATACGCTAACCTTTTTGCTTTCAGGTTTAAACTATCTACTTCAGATTCTATATCCTGTTCATAACTAACAAGCTGCTGAGAATTAGCTAAAGCTGCTCCTGTACTAAGCAGACAAATGAGAACCATCAGTTGCTTCATGGATGAAAAGTGTAAATGAATAAGATTAAAATTTCTTAAAACTAAATAATCATCTGTGAAAATCAAAAAAGCGGGTATTCTTTTTAGGGAATATCCGCTTTTTTATTGTTAGAGTGTTTATTTGGACTGGTTACTTTACTTTTCCGCAAATTTTTTGGTATTAATTAAAACTCCATTTGCATTGTACATATTCCAGGTGCCAACTTTTTTTCCTTTTTTGTAATACATCTCATATCGAAGTGTACCCTTTTCGTCCCATACTTTCCAAACGCCATGTTTTTTGTCATTTTTGTAATTGGCAAGTCCTGTCCTGGTTCCATTTTTATTCCATTCAATCCAGGTACCGCTCATTTTTCCTTTTTTGTATGAACGGATCTCTTTTTTTGTTCCATTTTCGTAATAAAACATTGATTTTCCGTCCAATATTCCATTTTCAACCTTTATTTTTGACTTAACCTGTCCATTGTCATACTTTTCAACATAAGTGCCTGTAAAGAGATTGCCCTTTTGATCATAATATTTGCCATCTTCTTTGGTAACGTCTTGACTTATACAAAAGTAGGGGATAATAAATAATATTGAATATGCTATTAATTTTTTCATTTCGATTAATTTTAAACAATTTTACGTTAAAGTTAATAAAATGTTAATGTAACTTTAAGTTATTTTAAATTACTGCAAATTTTCTTGGAATGTCTTTTTTACTTCCATGTTTTTATAAAATATTTTTTTCTTCATTTTGAGTATTTTTTAATCCAGGGTATAACTAAATTTAACAGAGAAAGTACGTCCAAGCGAATAATACTGGTCATAGGCATCTCTGTTATCAAAATGGTGAACCCTTTCGTATGGATCATTCAGTATATTCTTTACTGCAAATTCCACAGAGTAATTTTCCTTAATAGTTTTTGCTATATTGAAATTTAGTAAGGCTCGTGGTTGTTCATAGGCATAAGGCAATCTGCCTTTAGTAATGATGGCCAGTTTTTCACCTGTTATATTGAATCCCATATTCGAATTAATTCCCAGTTTTGAATTAGAGTATTCAAGGTGCGCATTTATTATATAAGGCGCTTGTCCCTGCATAGGCCTTGTTTTTTCATGATCAGGGTCTGCGGGCAGAATATAATTTTCAAGAAGATCCTCAGGAATTTCAACAACAGATTTTGTAAAAGTAAAATTACCTCCCACACTGAAATTCTTCATTAAGGGAATGAAGTCGAGATTTTTAGAAAATTCAACTTCAATGCCGAAAAGCTCTGCTTCTTCAGGATTGTAAGGAGTGATTTCATAGTTTTGAGTCCCTGTCATCATCTTCTTTTCAATAGGATCAATAAACCGTTTATAAAATCCTGAGACAGCTACTTTTTCACCTCTGTTGAAAAAGTATTCCCATCTTAAATCAAGGTTATTAATTAAACTTCTTTCCAGGTTGGAATTTCCATAAATATAATATCCGATCTCATAATCGTAATAACCTGTTCCAATTTCTCTGAATTTTGGGCGGGCCAGTGTCCTGGATGCTGCCATTCTTATGTTCATGTTTTCTATTATAGAATATGTAATGTTCAGAGAAGGCAACAAATCGTTATATTCTTTTTTAACAAAGTCATCTGTATCATCATGTTTATCTTCCGAATAAACTTCTGACATTTCATAACGTGCTCCTGTTACCACTCTGAGTTTATCTGTTATACTCATATCAAACATTCCGTAAAATGCTTTAAGGGATTGTCCTGCCTGGTAACTGGATCTTAAATTTGTTACATGATCCGACATGTAATAATAACCTGTCATATTATCATCAGAATATACATTGTTTTCAAGGTAATCTTTAACATCGCCGTTGGGAATCGTAGTCAGATAACTGGTTAACGAGAACTTGATGTTATCCATATCTCTTTCTTTTTCAAGGTATTGTCCTCCAAATTTAAATTTGTATTTGTTTTCTGCGATATTAAAGGGAATTTCTATGTCTATTTTTCCTCCAATATTTGTTTGATTCATTTTCCGGAAAAAGCGTACCGGTACGTCATTGGTTTTCATTCTCCAGTCTTCAGGATTTCCGTTATCATCGTATTCATAAAGATTTTCAAAAAATCTCATATCGGGTTCGTCCTGGGTCATTCCGGTGTATGAACCGTTCCATTTTATGATTGATTTATTCAGAGAAGGAATTACATGTTTTCCGTGAAGCTGGTAATAATTAAAACCTCTTTCGAGGTAAGCGAGGTTTCGTATGGTGTTCTGAGTAGATTCATAGTTGAAATATCCATCTTGCAAGCGGGCCAGCTTGCTTCCACTCTGGTTCTTCATTAACCGCACACCAATTTTGTTGTTGTTTGATAATTTATAGTTAAGGTTTAGCAGTCCTGCAGCAGTTACTTTTTCTTCACCCTCACTATCTTTGTCCAGAGTTTTCCATGGAGAAGGGGTGATACTCTCTTCAAACATGTTGTTTATTCCGTCATCATAATAATTGTAATCTCTTGAGTAACTTATTGCTGCATTATATCCCAGGGTTTTCCCAAAAACTTTTATCTGATCTCCTATGGAGAATTTATGACCATGATCGAGGAAAGAATAACCTTCTTGTGGTGACATAACAGGTTTAAACGACTTTGTTATTTCAGTAATGCTGTTTGGGAATTGAATTTCATCGATAATACCTAAATCTTCTTCAACCATACGATTAAGGGCTTCCCTGGCAAGATCAGGTATCGCACGGGTGCCATCGTCGTATCCAAGCCAGTCGGTTTTGCCACCCGGGTAAGTAAGGAATTTGTTGTTTAAGTTGGCTTGCGGATTATATCCAAATGAGGTTGAGAATTTGAGTGTGAATTTTGAAGGGAAGTCTTTGGTTATAATATCTACATGCCCTCCTGTTGATTCTCCGGGCATGTCCGGCGTAAAGGTTTTATTTATTGCAATGTTCTCAATAATATTGCTTGGGAAAATATCCATCTGCACAGTGTTTTTTTCAGGGTCCAATGCCGGGATGGATGATTCATTTAGTGTAATCTTTGTATAGCGGTCGCTTAAACCTCTTACATAAACATATTTTCCTCCTTCCACAGAGACCCCTGTAACTCTTTTTAAAGCCTGGGCAGCATTGCTATCACCCAGTTTTGATATCTTTTCGAAAGAGATACCATCCATGAGTCTGGCAGATTTTTTCTGCATGATCTGCATGGCATTTTCTGTTCTTTGCCTTGCTCTGGCAGTAACAACAACTTCTCCAATCTGGGTTTCTGATTTACCCAGGTTCACATTAAGGATTGTTACTTTACCAGGTTTTATATTGATGTCTTCAAATAGTTTCTTTTCGTAAGAAACGAATGAAACTCTTATTTTGTAGGTTCCCGGATTAAGAGTTAATGAGTAATTACCGTCAAAGTCTGAGATAGTACCATTTGTCGTTCCTTCTACCATTATTGTTGCACCGATTAATGTTTCTCCGGTGCCTTTGTCAATAATTTTTCCTCTTAAAGTTCCTTTTTGCGCAAAGGAAGTTACTGTAAGAAAAATAAATGAAATAATTACCAGTCCAATTTTTTTCATCACTTATTTTTTTTAATGGATAAGCTGATGGAAATCTTCCACCAGCTTATCTTCTTTTAGGTTTTACAATATATTTTATGATTATTCAGCAATATCCTGGAAAAGATTATTTTTAATAACTAAGTTTCCTTCGGTTGCGAATTGGTCCCAGCTGCAATGCTTATCGTCTCTGTATTCAATTTCAATACCGCCGTCAGTATTAAAGAAAATTGAGTTAGCATAAGTTCCTCCGGCGTCATCTCTGAATGTAATCAGGTCGCCACCGTTTCCAACATAAGTAGCATTGTAAATAACAGGTTTGGAATAAGGAGTTTCACCTTCTCCGTCACCACCACTGTCATGTTCACCAAGTCGTCCACCGGTTCCGGCTGCTTGGATGGTTACCCAGAACTGACCTTTACCCTGGAATCCTTCGTCATAATCGTAAGAGTCATCTCCACAGTAAGCAGTTAATAAGTGGCTTGTATTTACAGTACCACCAAACCATTCAACACCATCATCTTTGTTAGCAATTACTTCAATCTGATCAACCGTAGTTCCGTTACCAACAGAACCAAAGGTCAGACCATTGATTTCATTACCTGCTCCAATATCGGTTCCACCATGACGGATAGAGATGTACTTAAGTGTCCCGGAGTTGCTGCTTGCATCGCTTCCACCATACTCGGCAGGATATGCAGGGTCATCCGGAATACCTTCAACTCTGTAGTCATTAGTAGGATTGTTGTTAGGAGCAGCTCCCAAGACAATTAATCCACCCCATTTACCATTGGCTAATTCGCTAAGGCCGTCACCAATGTAAGTATCACCTTCTGCTGTGAAAACAATTGGTTTTTCTGCAGTTCCTTCAGCCATAATTGATCCGTCTCTGGCAATTATCAGGGCAGAAGCTTCTGTTTGTTGACCAGGAAGTCCCTGGATCATAGTACCTTCTTCAATTGTTAAAGTAGCACCACCAGTCACGAAAACAAATCCGTCTAATTTGTATAGGGTAGTGTTGTTCCAGGTAGTACTGGAAGTGATATTGCCGGAGATAACAGTTGTATCAGTTGGGTTGTAAGTATAACTTCCGTTTTGGTAGTCCTGCATACCAAAAGTCAGCATCCAGGATGCCCAGTTGCCTGATGCTCCGGGTTGAAAAGCTCCCTGGTATGAAACATTCTGGAACCATGGATCAGTAGGGGCTACACCATTCCCGGCTTCACCTGAAGCAGGGATAATGGTATTAAGGATGTCATCAAAATCCAGGCTTAAACCGGGATCTTTGTCATTGTTATTATCGTTGAAGTGATTTTCCATTTGAGTTTCTGCATCATCAGGCAATGCACCAATAGGATTACCCTGGTCATCTTCTTCAACATAAGCTGTGATCATTTCAAAAGTAACTTCGTTATTGTTATCGTCATTTTCTTCTTCGCCGTTGTCATCATTCTTGTCGTCACAGGCAGTGAATCCGACCATTAACGCTAACAATAAAGCTGCTGTAATTTTAAAGAAATTTGTTTTCATTTTTTTTCAGATTTTTGAGTTAAAAAATAATTTTCACTGACAAAGAAAAACCAAGATGCTTTTAACGGAGTTATGAGAGAATTAATCTTGTATTAAATAATCGATAATTAATAGTGCTTTGTTAAACTTAAATTAATATAGAGTTAAGCTAAATTTGATGAACTTTTAATATATTTTTTCGTAATTTGGTAATTGTATTATACTTAATATTAATAATTCATGGAAACAGCAGATTACAAAGTATTATTAGTTGATGACGAACCCGATGTTCTGGAATTCATGACCTATAATTTACACAGTGCAGGTTATAAAGTTTATTCCACTCAAAATGGAAAAGAAGCTATTCAAAAGGCTAAGGATATTAAACCCCATCTAATTTTACTGGACGTTATGATGCCCGAAATGGATGGTGTTGAAACCTGTGAGCAGTTAAGAAATCAACCGGAATTGCATAGCACAATCATAGCATTTTTAACTGCGCGCGGAGAGGATTATTCCCAGATAGCCGGATTTGAGGCAGGTGGTGATGATTATATTACGAAACCTATAAAACCCAAGGTTTTGTTAAGCAGAATTAAAGCTTTGCTAAAAAGATATCATAATGGAAGTGCTATAAAAGAAAAGATACCTGAGAATATTATTCGTACCTCGGATTTGGTTATTGATAAGGAGAAATACCAGGTAAAAAAAGAAGACAAAGAATTGGTTTTGCCCAAGAAAGAATTTGAATTGTTGTTGTTGTTGCTTTCAAAGCCAGATAAAGTTTTCAGCAGGGATGAAATATTTTCAGCTGTCTGGGGTGATAATGTAGTGGTAGGTGACAGAACTATTGATGTGCATATTAGGAAATTAAGGGAAAAAATTGGAGATAAGCACATAAAAACAATTAAAGGAGTTGGTTACAAATTTGTTGATTAATAAATATTCATAATAAAATAAAAAAAGGTGAACATTTGATTGTTCACCTTTTTTTTGGTTCAGAAGATTTATTTTTAGTTTTCTAATTCAGGTTTTTCATGATATGTGATGAAATCTCTTTGAGATTTTATTAGATTTCCTGTGTGCAGTGAAAAGTTTTTAATTTCGTTTAGCAACTGTAAATAGAGAATGCTATTCTTTGTTCCTGTTTTTTTCTTTTTAATCCTTTTTATTTGGGCTTTCCTGCACGAAGCTATTGCTCCAAGTACTTTTTGCTGCTGATCAAATACAGTTTTGGGCAGATCTTTGTATTCTTCTGTGTTAATGATGTGTATTGCATTTGTAAACAGAAGTGTAATCTCTTTATTCAGGCTTAATAATTCTTTTATTTGCTCATTGTTGAAACTTTTATGCTGGTTAGCAATATGATCGTGGCTTGGGTGCGCAATGAAAGACAACGAGTGTGCCATTTCTCTGAGATAATCGGTAACCTGCACATAATAATGCCCGGTTTCAATGTCGTCTTCCTGTAATTTATCCAACACGTGATGAACATTATTTTTTATGTTTTTAGCATCAGCATTAAGCTGGTCTACTTTTTGAGTGATTTTCTTCAGTCCTTTTCTGTCTTCATGGGCTACCCCCTCAATGGTTTGATTAAAGATTTTTACGATCAGTTCAAGTGTCTCTTTAATTTCAGTGGAGCATTTCCTTAAAATATTACCATCTTCAAATTCTTCCGTAGAATAAGTCTGCAGCTTTTGTTTCTTATCTTCTCTTTTCTTGTGAACCTGGTGGGTTTTAATAAGAAAAACAAGAGCTAATATTACTAATGCTATTACTGCGTAAGCTCCTCCCCATGAGATCAGGTTAGCAATTAAGAATGCTACTGTAAAAGCTACCAGGGCGGTAAAGAACCAGCCTCCAATAACAGTCATAACTCCGGTGATTCTGTAAACGGCGCTTTCGCGACCCCATGCACGATCTGACAGGGAAGTACCCATTGCAACCATAAAAGTAACATAAGTTGTGGAGAGTGGCAGTTTAAGAGATGTAGCAAATGAAATAATGATACTGGCAACTGTCAGATTTACAGATGCTCTTACCAGGTCAAAATATGCTTTTTCTTCTTTTTTGTCTTTACGAGATTTTTGTTCATCTTCATTATGGAATGCAAATCTTTTTTGGATCTTTTTTAAAATTTTATCAGGGACTGCATTGGTTATAAAACTGTTAAATTCCAGGGCTTTTCTGACTAAAAGCCTTGAAATACCACTTGAACCAAAGCGCTCATATCCTTCTTCCTGCCGGCTTAAATTAATTTCAGTTTCAGTAACCGATCTTGCCTTTTTAGAGAGCCATAAGGTAATCACCATTATGATACCGGCAATAAGCAGAATAAATGTATTGGTTTTCACTTCTCCGGTGAGCGCAGTCATTAGGTAACTGTCCGGATCAGCTCCTGCTGTGGAGTTAATATCCAGAAATGATCTTAAACCTGCTACAGGAACTCCTATAAAGTTTACCAGGTCGTTCCCGGCAAAAGCCATTGCAAGGGCAAAGGTGCCGACAAGCACAACTGCTTTAAAAATATTAAACCGGGTAAGAAGATAGAGCAATTGTAATATGATGGTCCAACCTACAAAGCTTACAATCAGAATTAATTCGGTATTGGTCTTTATCCATTGAAGCGCTTCTTCTGTAATCAAAGAGGAGCCTTTTGCACCCTTAATTACTATAAAATAGGTGATTGCAGTAACAGCAACCGATCCCCAGATTGCGCCAAAATATTTAATGGTCTTTTTAAAATTGAATGTAAATACCAACCTTACCAGGAATTGAACGATTGAGCCCAGGATAAAGGCTACAATCACCGAAAGTAAGATTCCCCCCACAATTGCCAGGGCGTTTGAGGAATTTATGTACCCTCCAAGTGTACTGGCAGTTTCAGCATCCGTTCCAAGTTTAACAATTGATATGGCTACTGCAGCTCCTAATATTTCAAATACAATAGATACTGTAGTTGAGGTTGGGAGGGCAAAAGTATTAAAAAAATCAAGCAGTAAAATGTCGGTAAGCATCACTGCAAGGAAGATCAGCATTATTTCAGAAAAGTAAAATTGTTCCGGGTTGAAAATCCCTTTCCTTGCAACTTCCATCATCCCGCTGGAGAAAGTTGCACCTACAACAATTCCAAGACTTGCAATGATCATTATGATATACCTGGGGGCGGCTTTTGATCCAAGAGAAGAGTTAAGAAAATTAACTGCATCGTTACTAACACCTACTATTAAATCGGAAATGGCCAGACCGAAAAGAAGAATTACAACCAGTAAATAAATATTTTCCATTAGATGGTTACTTTAATTGTTAGATCAATGAAGCAAAATTAAACTTATCATAAAAATGAAAAAAACTGCAATATTAAATTTATGTTAATTTGTATAACCATATAAAACAAAATTCATAAAATTGCTGAAATTAGTGCAGTTTTGAAGTTAAAAATGACAAAAATTATTTCGAATTGAATAAATTTGTTCGATGATTTTACTATATTTGAATAAAATTAATATTTATTCGGTTATTTAAACCTGTTCTATGGATAATAATAAAAATATTATCAGCTTTGAAGGACATATTGATAAAAATGTAGTTGATAATATTTTACATGAACTTAAATTAAAACTTAAAATATTAAACCTGGAAGTTCTTACAAGAAAAAGAATCTATTCAGCTTCTGTTGAATGTCTTGACAATATTTACAGGCATTCTGAAATAAAAACCAACAGAGATAAGTTGAGTGAGGATTATCCCTCCAGGTTTATTGTTAAAGAAGCACAGGAAGGCTATACAATAGAGGCAGGGAATATTGTACAAAATACAGAGATTAAAGATTTAAAGGGAAGGCTGGAAAAGTTAAATGAACTTGAACCTGTAGGTGTGAATTCTTTATACAAGGATACAATTATGAAAAGTGCAGGTTTGTCGGATAAGGGAGGAGCAGGATTGGGTTTGATCGTGGTGGCGAAGACAACACGAAAGAATCTTTTTTATGACTTTCAGCCCCTTAATAATAAGTATTCCTATTTCATATTAAAAGTAAATATTTTATAGAAAAAGAGAAACTCAAAATAATTATGGAAGAAATAAAAATAGAAGCAACTGAAAAATCACCTCGTGTATATTTCGATCCTGAAAACAGGAAATTCGAACTGGAGGGTAATTCCAGGCCCGAAAATGTGAGGGAATTTTTCTATCCTATTATTGATAAATTAAGGGAGTATTTTGAGGATATTATAAATAATGGAGTTGAAGACAATCAGAATAATCCTGTAAAATTTGTTTTTCAGCTTGAATATTTTAATTCTTCTTCTGCAAAATTTATCTCAGATATTTTAATCCTGATTGGAAATTATCATAAGAAAGGGATGCCGGTTAAGATTTACTGGTATTTTGATGAGGGAGATGAAGACATGATGGAAGTGGGAGAGGATTTTTCCGAGATGATTGATATTCCTTTCCAGATGATTATGGTTAGCCAATAATAATATTATTAATGACATAAAAAAAATCCCGGGAAAAGCCGGGATTTTTTTTATACATCTCCGGACTTAACAAATATGGCTCCCGCATCCTTCATTTCTTTTACTGCCTGATCTACTGAGCCATCTATATCTATCCCCTTAATGGCATCTTCAATGACGAATACATTAAAATCTTCTTTGCAACCATCAATTACAGACCATTTAACACAAAAGTCTGTGGCCAGTCCTGACACATACAAAGTATCAATGTTCCGGTCTTTCAGATAGCCTGTTAATCCGGTTTTTGTTTTATGATCGTTTTCATAAAATGCCGAATAGGAATCGATATGTTTTCTGAACCCCTTTCTTACAATCATTTGAGAAGGTTTTGTTATTAGATCAGGATGAAAGGCTGCACCACTGGTATTTTGAACACAATGGTCGGGCCAGAGAACTTGTTCTCCATAGTCAAGCTTTGTCGTTTCAAAAGGCTTTTTTCCTTCATATGTTGAAGCGAAAGAGGAATGTCCTTTGGGATGCCAATCTTGCGTTTGAACAATATTATCAAATTTATTGGTCAATTTATTTATTACCGGAACAACCTGGTCACCATTAGGTACTTCCAGGGCTCCTCCGGGACAAAAATCATTTTGTACATCAACAATCATTAAGGCTTCCATATTATCCTCTCTTTCTTTTTATCTGATTAACCATATCATTCCTTATATTATTTAACTTTTCAGATATGCCAACTTTATAGATATGAGGTTTTTCAAATCTTTTGTGTTCATCAGGTAATTGTTTCATTCGTTTTATTGCGTAATTTTTTATTTGATTTACATCTTTTTCTCTTTCTTTTATTTTTCCATTTTCAATAAAAGTATGGTAGATATTTTCTTTGGTATATCCTTCCAGGTTACATTTTACATTTCTTTCATATGGATGATGAATAATTTTTGTTTCATTTTCATCATTAAGAGCGATACCATCTGCATAAAACAAACCTTCCTTGTCAAAATAACGATATATTTTTTTATTTCCGGGAATGGAAATTTTCTGAAATGTATCTGAAAGTTTAAGTCGTGGTTCATTATTAAATTCAGATAATTTGTAAACTCCATCAAGGGCAGCGGTTTTTTTGCCTGTTATAAGTTCAGTACCAATTCCATAGCCATCGATTGGTGCGTTTTGCTCGTTGAGACTGCGTATAAGGTATTCGTCCAGTTGATTGGATGCCAGAATAATCGTTTCTTTAAATCCCGCATCATCCAGCATCTTTCTGGTTTTTTTACTAAGATAAGCCAGGTCGCCACTGTCCAGACGCACTCCTTTAAGCGTATATCCTTTTTCTTTTAATTCGCGACCTACTTTAATGGCATTGGGAACTCCTGAATTAAGAGTGTTATATGTATCCACAAGCAGAATAGAATTTTGCGGGAACACTTCCACGTATTTTCTGAAGGCTGTAAGTTCATCATCGAAACTTTGTATCCATGAATGTGCCTGTGTTCCATTGGTTTTAATATTGAAGAGATATCCTGAGAGCACATTGGAGGTTGCATCAGCCCCTCCAATGTATGCAGCGCGACTGGCTTGTATTCCACCTATTCCCTGTGCTCTCCTTAGTCCGAAGTCACTAAACAACTTATTTCCTGCACTTTTTTTAATCCTGGAAGCTTTTGTTGCAATTAAAGTTTCGAAGTTCAGGTAATTTAGAAATATTGTTTCAACCAATTGGCATTCAATTATGTTTCCTTCAACTTTCAGGACAGGTTCTATGGGAAAAACAACTTCTCCTTCCCGAACTCCTGTTACCGTTATTGAAAGACTAAAATTTTTGAGATAGGTGAGGAATTCTTCTTTAAATCCATTTTTGCGTAAATAATCAATATCGTTTTGGGTAAATTTGAAATTTTGCAAAGTATCAATCAAGGTGTTTAAACCTGCAAAAATTGCATATCCACCCTGATATGGATTGGCTCTGAAAAAATAATCGAACGTTGCAGTTTTGTCTTTCTGACCAGAATAAAAATAGGCCTGTGCCATTGTTAATTCATACAAATCAGTATATAATGCATTATGGTTATTTAAAATATCCATGGTTGCTCCTTTACTTTTTTACTCATAAAACAAGTAATTGTTCAAAAATTTAATTTACAAAAAAAAGTGTATAAAAAAAAGCTTCAACTCTTACGTTGAAGCTTTTTTGACTGATTCTGCTACTTAATGAAAAAAATTACTTTTCTAGTTGATTGAGCAGTTCTTCTACAGCTCTTTTCAGTTGTTTATCTTCATTATCAGCTTTCATTCCTGGTTTGTTTTCTACTTTAATATCCGGAACCGCAGGTCCATGTTCCATATTCATTTCCGATTCTTTTACATACCAGCCCCGGAAAGGAAGTCTTATGTAAGAATTATCAATAAGACCTTGTCCACCGGTTGAAATAACAGCGCCGAATGTAGGTTGTCCAACCAGGGTTCCTAAATCCAGGCTCTTATAGGCATGAGAGAAAATTTCGGCATTTGAATAGCTGTTTTGATTACACATGGCTATGGTTGGCTTTGTCCATGCAGCCAGGGGCAATCGTTCGGAAAAAGGATAATATTCTTTAAACTCCGGATGGTTCTTTTCCAGATTTTTTGTAGCTCCCCTGGGGACAGTGTAAGCATGCTGTGTTACATCTAGTACAGCCATGAGATAATCTGTAGTCCAGCCACCTCCGTTAAAACGAACATCAATTACGATACCTTTTTTGCCATAACCACTGGCAGTTAATTCTCTCTGAAATCTTTCAAAACTTGGCCAGTTCATACCCTGAATATGGATATAACCCAGTTTTCCATTGCTGTATTTTTCGGTTAATCTTTTTCGTTCTTCAACCCACTCTCTGTATTTTTCCTGACGTATGCTGTTCGTGGGTCTGATGCTTACACTTCTTTTGTTGCCTTCCTTATCCATTACTTCCAGGTATACTTCTTCATCATTTTTATTGATCAGTTGTGCGTATAGGTTGCTATTTCTGTTAAGTTCCTTTCCGTCAACCAGTGTAATAATTTCTCCCTTTTTAAGTTTGCTGAATTTTTTATCAGCCGGGGTATTTGGAACAATATGCTTGATAACTGCTCCTTTAGGATGAGACGCAACTTCCAGTCCAAGCAGACCTGTTCTTTCTTGTTCGGTTTCTGCCAGGTCTCTGCCATAAATTCCCATATGACTTGCATTCAGTTGTCCGAGCATTTCGTTGAAAATATCACGAAAATCTCTTTTGGTTGATGCTTTCATGGCATAAGGTTTATATTTTTTCTTGAGTGCTTCCCAGTCCTTGCCATGATGTTCAGGGTCGTAGAAACCATTTTCTATCACACTCCAGCCTTCTCTGAAAATCTGCTTAAGCTCTTCTTTGTAGTTTATGTCCATTTCAGCTTTGATACTGACAGGCTTAAGTTTTTTCTTCTTTGTGTTGAATTTGGCAAATATACCACCATTTTTAACCATATATAGAGTGCTGTTTTTATGGTCAAGCATCATTCCCCGGGGGTTCTGGCCACCCTGGGTCAGGCGTTTCATTTTTTTACCATCCCATTGGATGCTGTGTAAATCCTGTTCAGCATCGAATCTTTGTCTTCCGCTTCTGTTGTTAACAAAATAGAAAGTTTTTCCGTCTTTTGAGATATTTAATTCTGCTTCATTTCCTGGCAGCTGAGTCACCTGTTCCAGTCTTTCATGAATTTTATTCAGATCAATCTCAATCTTTTCAGAATCTTTTTCTTTTCCATTTTCTTCCTCATCTTCCATATCTTCCCAGTCGTCCTTAGTTTTTTGCCAGTCTTCTTTCTTTAGCCATGCAAACCAAAGATCCCGGTCACCATTGTTTCTTTCGGAAATAAAGCCAAGTTTTGTTCCGTCCGGGCTCCAATAGGGGGAATAATCGCCTTTTGGATGCATGCTTACATTAACTGGTTCTTTGCTGTCATCAGCAGCATGGATATAGATTTCCGAGTTAAAGTAGAGGTCTGGCAGTGAATAGGCAAGCCATTTGTTGTCAGGACTCCACGTTAAACCCGAAGGCTGCGCCCATCCATCGAGCAATGTTGTTTTGTCTGTAATTTTCTTTTTACCGGTATTGATTTTTCCAACAATGAGTGTTCCGCGACCCTGTACATAAGCTATTTTCTTTCCATTAGACGCAATGACAGGATTTGTTTCGTTTTCCTTGTTATCAGTTATTCTATCAACCTGGTAACGAAGGGTTTCATATAGGTCAGTTTCATCCGGATCCGCAGAAGTAAGCATATAAAGATCTTTCTGACCTTCCCTGTCTGATACAAAAACAATTGTGGAATCGTTGACAAATTCAACATCCTGATCTCTGAACGGATGATTGGTCAGACGAACAGTTTTTGATTTGTCTTTTTCATTGTTGATTAAGAATAATTCTCCCCTGATAACCATTCCGGTATATTTACCATTTGGAGAAACATCATATTCTCTTATTCCTTTTCTATAGGTTTTGTGTTTAATTGGAGGGAAGCGGTAATCTTCAGGTAAAGTGACTGTAAGTTTTTTAATTTTTGCTTCATTTTCCAGGTCTTTTGTATGGATGCTGATTCCCTTTTCAAAAGCCAGTGTTGAACCATCAGCGCTTACATCAAAATGCCTTATTCCTTCATCTTTAAATTCAGTAATTGCTTCAGGATTTGCAGAGGCTTTCATGTTTTCATTTAATTGTACTTTAAAAACATTATACCTGCTGTTTCTTGAGCTAATGAAATAGAGGGTATTGTTTCCAACCCAGTCGGGAAGGAAGTCATTCCCTTCATAATTAGTGATTTGGTGATATTTGTCTTCTTTGGTATCATACACCCAAATATCTTTATTGGCAGGGCCTTTATAATCTTCACGGGCTGTTCTGCAAGCTCCCCTTACAAAGGCCACATATCTCTCATTTGGAGAAACAGTAGCCATCAAACCTACTGCATCCATTTTTCGGTGAGGGGTTTCCCCTTTTAAAGAAACCTGATAGATTTCATTATCCCATTCCACCTGGGCATAAGCTCTGCGGGTTGAGAAAATAAGGTCATTGTCAGAAGCCCAACCATTTATGACATCATTTGTTGAGTGATAGGTTAATCTTTTCGGTTTGCTACCGTCGGCCTGGATAACGTAGATATCATTGTTTCCATACCGGTTACTTGAGAAGGCTATTTGGTTTCCATCAGGACTCCAATGGGGAGCTAATTCATAACCTTCATGAATTGTTATTCTATTTGCGTTTGCATCCTTGTTTAAGGCTTTCACCCAAATATCGCCCTGGTAATTAAAGGCAATTTTTGAGCCATCTTCATTTAGTGCCGGAAATCGTACAAATGGATTCTCATCGGCAAAAACCTGTTTGCTAAACAAAAGCGTTGAAAATAGAAAAAGAGTAATGCATAATCTTTTCATAATAATGTAGGTTTTAATTTTTACTTTTTACTTTGTTTATAGATTTTCAGAAGAACGTATGGTTTAATAACCTTGTTCATTTTTTCTTTATATTATTCTGGTAATAAGCGCAATAATCTGTTATTTCGCAAATACCGCATTTGGGTTTTCTGGCAGTACAAACGTATCTTCCGTGCAGAATTAACCAATGATGTGCCTTTGGTATCAATTCTTCGGGAATATATTTAATTAGTTGTTCTTCAGCCTGACGAGGATTTTTGGCATTTTTAGTCAATCCTATTCTCTCAGAAACCCTGAAAACATGAGTGTCAACAGCCATTGCCGGCTTATTGTAAATAACTGAAGCGATTACATTGGCAGACTTACGTCCGACCCCGGGAAGTTTCTGCAGGTCAGTTACATTATCAGGTATCATTCCATCAAATTCTTCTACCAGTGTTCTGGCCATACCTGCCAGATGTTTGGCTTTGTTATTTGGGTAAGAACAACTTTTAATAAATTCGTAAATGTCTTCCGGGCTGGCCTGGGCCATCGATTGAGGATCAGGAAACTTATTTAACAGGGGAGGAGTAATCATATTCACTCTTTTATCAGTGCATTGGGCTGATAAAATTACAGCTACTGTCAGTTCAAACGGATTGTTATGATGAAGTTCGGTTTCTGCAATTGGGTGATTCTCTTTAAAATAATCGAGTATTTTTTGATATCGCTCTTTTCTGGTCATCTGATTCATTTAGTAATTTTAATAAAAGGAACAAATAGAAAGGTTAAAAGTTAATTTTGTTTTATACGACCAATTTTTATTCTATTTGTTGCAAAAAAGAGATGAAAATAT
>Ga0209925_1000489_pt1 | contig 20253 bp, 15 predicted proteins | sample SalPonR2_A_D1_MG_FD_185702 | JGI IMG/M metagenome (GOLD analysis project Ga0209925, IMG submission 185702) | Salt pond soil microbial communities from South San Francisco under conditions of wetland restoration - Salt Pond MetaG R2_A_D1_MG... ...
ATATCTATACCATTCATAGCAGCAACATAAGAACCAATATATTTCTTGACTCTGTATGCATACATATCCAGCCCCATCTTTGCGCGATCATTTCCTTCTTCTGCTGCTTCCCTGATTTCTCTCATGTCGGGGGAAACACCTGTAATACCCAACATACCGCTTTTCTTATTAATAAGATTATTGGCTGATTTGTAGTCTAAGTTTTCTTTTTCCATAATAAAGGTTAATGCTCCTAAATCCAGGTCGCCTGATCGTGTACCCATTATTAAACCTTCAACGGGAGTCAGGCCCATTGAAGTATCTACAGATTGTCCATGATCAATAGCAGCAACCGAAGCGCCATTTCCAAGATGGCATGTAATGATTTTTTGATCTTCTATGTTTACGTTAAGAGCCTTGCATGCCTGTTGTGCTACAAATTTGTGACTTGTTCCGTGAAAGCCATATCTGCGGACACCATGTTTTTCATACATTTCATAAGGTAACGCATACATATATGCATACTCTGGCATTGTTTGGTGGAAAGCAGTATCAAAAACCGCAACCTGGGGGGTTTCGGGCATTAACTTTTGAATGGCATAAATACCTTTCAGGTTATTTGGATTATGCAATGGTGCCAGATTACTAACACTTTCTATCTCATGAATTACATCTTCGTTTATATAAACACTTTTACTGAATTTTTCTCCTCCGTGAGCCACGCGGTGGCCTACTGCTTCAATTTCATCCAGGCTGTCAATCGGACCATGATCTTTGCTTGTTAGTATATCCAGGATATATTCAATTCCTTTGGTATGTTCAGGAACTTCATAGTCTAATTTTGTTTTGTCCCCATTTTTTTCGAGTTTGATTAACGATGCGCTAAGTCCTATTTTTTCTACAATACCCTTTGAGAGTACTGCAGTTGTTTCCATATTGACAAGTTGAAATTTTATTGATGAACTACCGCAATTAAGAACTAATACCTTCATTTTTATTTATTGTTTTAATTATACGTAATACTATTCTTCGCTTCCAGCCTGATTTGCTGTAATTGCTACGAGGTTGACAATATCATCAACAGAGCAGCCTCTTGACAAGTCATTGATTGGAGCAGCCATTCCCTGTAATACAGGACCGGTTGCTTCGGCTTTTGCCATTCTCTGAACTAATTTGTAGGCAATATTTCCGGTTTCGAGAGTTGGAAATACCAGGACATTTGCTTTTCCTGCTATTTCACTATCCGGAGCTTTTTTCTTTCCAATGGCTTCAATAATTGCTGCATCAGCCTGCATTTCACCATCTATTTTAAGGTCTGGTCGTTTTTCTTTTGCAATTTTAGTTGCTTCAACTACTTTGTCAACCATTTCATGCTTTGCGCTTCCTTTGGTAGAGAAGCTGAGCATTGCCACGCGGGGTTCAAACTTAGCAATGGCTTTGGTTGTATCAGCTGTGGCCATTGCAATTTGCGCGAGTTCGTCTGCTGTTGGATTTGGATGAACAGCGCAATCAGCGAAAACCATTAATCCATTTTCACCAAAATTTTTATCAGGGAGGGTCATAATAAAAGCTCCTGACACCACACTTATTCCGGGTTTTGTTTTTACTATCTGGAAAGCAGGTCGCAGAACGTCACCCGTTGCATTATCGGCTCCGGCTACTTCTCCGTCTGCATCACCATTTTTGATCATCAATACTGATAAATACAATGGATCTTCGACCAATTTTGCAGCCTCTTCAGGAGTTAATCCTTTGTGTTTTCGTATTTCAACCAGAAGATCAATGTATTCTTTTTTCTTTTCATGATCTTTTGGGTTAATTATTGCTGCGTTATCAATCTGATCCAGATTGGCCTCCCGGGCTTTTGATTTTATTTCTTCAGGATTGCCTATTAAAATGATCTGTGCAACCTTTTCTTTTAAGAGTATATTTGCAGCCTCTAAGGTTCTGGGTTCAGTTGATTCTGGAAGCACAATCCGCTTATTAATTTTTTTTGCGTCTGCTTTTATTTGTTCAATTAAATTCATTGTAAATCAGTTATTTATGTGTTATACAATTTTGACTGTAAAGATAATCAAAATTGTTGTTTTTGCAGAAAATAAACAATGAAATATGTCAGGAAAAAAGTTGTTTCTCAACAACCTTTATTGTTTTTTGGATATCCAGATTTTCCATGCTTCTTCTGCTTGTTTCCTGAGCATATCAAGGCCGTTAAAAACTGAAGCACCGTGCTTTTCACCTTCTTTTAGAAACAAGGTTTTATTTGGATTGTAAATTAAATCAATGAGAAAATGATTATGACTGATCCCAGAATAGCAAATGGGAGGTTTTTTGTTTGTATCCGGATACATTCCCAAAGGGGTTGTATTGATGATCAGGGTTGAATGTTCAATAAGATCTTTTTGGGTTTCTTTGTATGAAATTATTCGATCTTCTTTTAAAGTAGTATTTCTGGAAACTTTGTAGTAAGGAACTGAATATTTTTCTAACACATAAGCAACTGTTTTTGAAGATCCCCCAGTTCCTAAAATAATGGCTTGCTTTATATTTTTTTGTAATACAGCTTGATATGCCTTCTCAAAACCATAACAATCGGTATTGTATCCCAATAATTCAGAATTGTGGATTTTAATTGTATTAACAGCCCCAATTTTCTGAGCTTCTTCTGAAATATAATCAAGAAAAGGAATTACAGAAGATTTGTAAGGAATTGTAACATTCAAACCTTTTAAGCCGGGTTCTGAATTTATTAGCTCAGGCAATTTTTTTATGTCCTTTAATGGAAATAACTGGTAAGTAGCATCAATTCCATTCGTTTTAAAAAAATTGCTGAAATACCCTGGAGAATATGAATGTTTTAAAGGGTAACCAACAAGACCATATTTATCCATAAGTTGGTATTTAACGTTTTTTAACCGAGGAGACCCTTTCTAAAAGAACAATAAGCACAATACCTGCAGCAGCAGCAATTATCGCCTGAAACAGAAACGAGCTGTTTCCGGTTACCTGTTCATAAACAGCAGGTGTAACATTGTTCTGAACAAGAGGTTGTTTCATTCCGTGGCTATCGGTAAAATAACTTACAGTTTCTTTCCATGGCCAGACTTTATTAAGAGAACCTACCATAAAACCTGCAAGTACGGCAATGGTTATGTTATGAAATTTTTTTAGCAGCCATGACAACACATTTGAAAAAGCAATCAGTCCTACAACTGCCCCAGCTACAAGAATGCCCAGAATGGTAAAATTCAACTCGTTAACTGCCTGGAGCACAAACTGATATTTCCCCAGTAGTAATAGTATAAATGAACCGGAAATTCCTGGAAGGATCATAGCACAAATTGCAAGGGCTCCGGAAAGAAATATGAACCAATATTCTTCTGTAGTTTGAGCAGGAGTCATTTCAGTAATAAAATAGGCTGTTATTATTCCAAGAATCAAACTAATAATATGACTGGTGTTCCATCTGGGAATCTTACCTGCGATAAAAACAGCTGAAGCTATAATAAGTCCAAAAAAGAATGACCAAACCATTATTGGATGATTCTGCAGCAGGTTATCCAGAATATTGGCTAATGTGAAAACGCTTATAAAAATTCCTCCGAAAACAGCAACCAAAAAGTTTCCGTTCAGGTCTTTCCAGAATGTTCGTATCCCGTTTTTAATGAGGCTGGAAATAGTTTTCAGGTTAATTGACTTAATAGAATTAATAAGTTCCTCGTAAATTTCGGTTATAAAAGCAATGGTTCCTCCGGAAACACCAGGGACTACATCCGCAGCTCCCATACCCATTCCTTTTAATATCAGCACAAAATAATCAGTTAGTTTTCTTTGGCTCATACTACTATTTTTCATTAAAGCCTCAAAGGTATGAGAATTATTTTAATCTCTCAGATTTTCGGGGAGGAATTCAAAAAATGTGTCTCCTCTTAGTCCCAGCCTAAGGGCTTCAAGAGGAATTGCCTCGGTATGATCAATATTTCCAAGATTTACGTTGCTCCCGAAATGTTTAATAAACCAAACCTGTTGTGATTTTTTAGGCGCTTCCCAAATTACGTTTTCCATTTTAACGTGATGAGAAATATCGTCAATCAGTTCACCTTTGACCGATCCGTCTTTATTAAAAATACCTATTGTTCCACTCTCCCTTGCTTCAGCTATAACTTTTGAGCTTCCTGCCTCAAGCTCACTTTTCATCAATGAAACCCACTGATCCGGAGAGATTATAACATCTGCCTTTTTAGAACCTACTTCAGATAAGACTTCAAAATTTTTTGAAAGGCTTTCAATATCTTTAATTTTTTCTTCATGACTAAGTTCAATGGATCCATCAGAAATTTCTGCAGTTTCTACTTTATTCTTCTCTAAAAATTTACAGAAATCTTCAAACCGTGATCTTATCTTAAAAATTTCGTATAAAGTACCTCCAAAGTAAGGTTTTATATTTGCTTTCTTATAAAGCGAAACCTTTTCCTTGAGTTTTTTGGTTATAAGTGCCTTACCAAAACCAAGCTTAACATAGTCAATGTAGGGTTCAGCTGAATCTACAAGGTTTTTTGCCTGGTTGATGCTTAGCCCTTTATCCATAACCATGGTTATACCCTGGTTTCTGATCTTTTTATCTCTTCCGGGCACATGTGGTAAATCTATGTTCATAAGCTATTCCTTGTTTATGTGTTTTTTCAACAAATTAATAATTTGTTTTTCTTTTTTAGCTTCAGGAACTATTTTAAAAAATTCCTTGTGGTAAGAAGATTTAAGAGCCAGCCCTTTTTTAAAATATTTAGCAGCTTTGGAGGCATTTTCTGTTTTGTATACAACCGCAGACATTCTGAACAACAAAGCAGGGCTTTTATTATGATATTTCAAAGCATTGGTAAGTTCATCCTTTGCTCTGAAAAACTGGTAATCTTTTATTAATTCATCAGTCAGGTATATCCAGTAAGACAAAAAACGAGGTTTTAGCTTAGAGGCGATGACATAGGCATTAATAGATTCTTTTCTTTTATTTAGATTTGCATTTATTTTTCCATTCAGCGCCCAGTATTCATGATTTTCATCATCCATTAAAATTGCTCTTTTCGAATAAAAGGTAGCATCATCCAATTTACCCATTTTATAGAATGAAATAGCAATCAGATAGTGTGCCTCTGCATTGTAGGCATCTATTTTTAGTACTTTCCTGAAGGTTTTAATAGCCTGATTTAATTTATCCAGAGATACCTGGCATTTCCCCTTGGGTATTAACACTTCAGTAGATTCGTCTTCAAGTTCAAGGTATTCATTGTAGTGCATTAAGGCTTTTTCAAATTGGTTGTTCATTTCATATAACCTGGCAATTTCATAAATAGCCTCTGAAAAATCCTGGTTAATGGCAATTGTATATTCATAAGCGTTAATAGCCTCTGTAGTGTTTCCTTCGCGTTTGTAGATCTTACCCAGATAAAACCATACATGATCTGCAAACGGTTCTAAATCGATATATTTTTTAAATGTGTGGAGGCTTTTTCCTGTTTCCCCCATCATGTCGTAAGTATAGCCAAGATCATATAACAGGATTAAATTATCCGGGGACAGACGAAGTGCTTCTTTAATATATTCGGCAGCAATTGAGTAATGATCTGAAAACTGCAGATTTTGAGCAATCAAATGTAAAAAATCCACCTTTTCATCATTTTCAACGACATAAGAGAGTGCTTTGCTGTAATCTCTTCTGGCTGCATCAATTTTTCCCATTAATAACTTAGCATGTCCCTTTGTTAAATGAAACTCAGTATTAGAAGACTCAAACAATTCAATATCATTTAACACAGCAATTGCCCTTTGTGGATTCTTATTTTTCAGAAGTACCTGGGCTTTTTTTATCTGAAGGCTATGTGCATATGGATGTATTTTAAAAGCATAATTAACAGCGTTAATTGCTTTGCCAGTGTGATTCAAAAACATGTAATAATCCACAATCTGCTCAAAATCATCTACATCGAAATAAAATGAATCACCACTCTTAACCATTGATTCATATTTTTCTATCAAGTTATCAGGATCACTTTCAAATCCTTGCTGATTAAAATCTTCCTCCATAAATCAATTTCTTATTCGGTGCAAAGCTAACTATTATTTTGAAATCTACATGAAAATAAAAACAAACCTTTCTAACGTTTTTTCAACAATTCTTATTTTCCTGTGTCTTGGTAAAATTGATCAGTCCTTTTTTTTAGTTCATCCAGGGCATTTTGAACCATTTCATTTTGAAGGTTGCTTTTTAATTGATTATAAACATTAGTCAGTTGGCTCATATAATCATTTGCTGAACGCATAAACTTCTTATTATTTTCTATCATTTGGGATTTCAGATGCATCTCATAAACGGCATAAATTAAATCATTAAACTTTATCAGGTTAATGGCATTTTGCTGCCCATACTGGTTTATCAAAATCCTGAACAAACTTTCTTCGGGATCGTAGTAATCTGAATTCCATAAATAATCAGAATATGTAGACAATCTGATTTCTTCAAACAGATTGTTAAAGTGATGTGATATTAGAAATAGTTGGTTCTTTAATGATTCTTCAAGGTCATCGGGGAGTTTTAGATTAAAATGATTAAACATGCTGCAGTTTCTGGCCTTTCCCGGGAATGCCTGAATAAAATCATTTCCAAAAGTGTTCTGAGATTGAGGATTAATAGTTTCTGCAAAAAAGAACGGAAACTTTGATAGCATTTGACTGATATAATTTATTTCAACTTCATCCATTTGATAAAAGGACTCATCAGGACCTTTCCAGCCAAAACATGTTTTTTGAGAGGTTTTTTTACTGAGTTCGGAAAGATAAAGTTCTCCCCTTCCCTGGCTTTTTCTTATACATTGTGAATTACTCCATGTAGGAATAAAATTTATTTCCATTTTCTGAGAAGTATTTTGTTCAATATCTTTCAACATTTCAGAATGTAAATCCAGTAGGTTCCTGTATTTTAATGAATTTTCATTGTTTCTAAAGGAGAAGTTACAGGGAAAACTTTTTAAATCAGCCCGAATCAGCACATTTTTAATATTTTCCTTATCAGCTTTTTTTATCTTGCTTTTTAAGGTTTTAATTTGAGTTTCGTCACCCTTCAAATGTGACTTTAAATTTTCTTTGTCATAAAGTTTGAAACATATACCTGGCTGAAGAAAATCATTCAGAGCAATTTGTCTTAATTTATCCAATGTATTTGAAAAATTTAAGTTGCTCAGGCTGTCAGTTTCATAAAAAATATGGGTCAATCGCAAGTCACTTATAACTTTATTATGTTCCGGATTAATTTTTGATGTACTGGAGATCAAAGCTCTGTGAACAAAATCCGGATAATCAATTATATCGGCCCTGTAAAACCCATGTTTCTGAGAATCAAAAAGGTGAATTAATGTTTGAAGGCTGTAATACAGACTTTCTTGACTATCTCCATCCAGGAAAACAAAAGATTTATCACTGATAATAAGGTTTTTAATAAAATAGCTTTGCTGATGGTTTTTCAAATTTTCATAAGGTAGAGAATCTTTATGTCTATCAGACAAATTATTCGTTCCTAATGAAAATATTATTGAATTTTCAGAAACAGGATATGAGTAATCTCCGGGGAGTATAGAAACGTCGGCATTTCCTTTACCACAAGCAGAGGTAATTGTATCTTTTAACCTATTTGCTGTTTCAAGTATTTTTTTATCCGGATTTATGGGGGTGATAATTGCAATTTTAGAATTTTCATTGTGTTCTGCCAGATCTACAAATGATTTCTTATCCACATGTTGTGGCATAGGAACAAGCAGATCTACTTTATCAGGTTTCTTATTAAAAAAAGGTTCTGCTTTTTCTTTTATTGAAAAATTATCTCTGCTATATTTAAAACACACATCGTCCAGCCACATTGTACCTGTACCATTCAACCCGAAATAGAGTCTTACATATCTCGTTTCATCAGGAATTATGCCATCGGGAAATGGAAATTTGTATGAGATGCCTTTAGCCTTTATCCAGTCCATTGAATCTATCTGCCAGAAGGCTGAAAAAGGGAATGCTTTAAATTCATTATCAAATTCGAACCCGGTAATGGGATTAACAGTGTTACCACTAATTCGTATTTTATTCTTATCGTAGAAATAAACTCTGACATTAATTGTCTCCATCAACCTTGCACCCAAACGCTGTTTTGCTGGATTAATATTCTCAAGTTTTATCCTGTAACTAAGATCATACTTTCCGGGAATTACTTTTATAAAATCACTTAAGATCCCGATGTGTTCATTTTCAGTTTCATCGATGGATTTTTTTTCCAGCTTCAGTGCCTTACTTCCGCTGTATATTTCATTTTTATCATAAATTCCTCTCTTCTTATCCACCCAATCAATTCCTCCTTGCATTTCCTTCCATCCACTTATTTCAAAGGTGTTGTAATTGTTTTTAAAGTATCTTCCTTCCTCAAATGATCCATTTTCCACCTTGTTGCCTGATTCAAATTCATTTATCCGTTTTCTGTAAGGGATGCTCAGCGGATTGTTACCAGACCATACTCCACGTTTGATGGAGGGATTTTCTTCCTTTATACAGGCAGCCACAAGAAAAATCAACAACAAAAATATTTTATAATACCATTTCATACTTCAATTAATAGTTTTTGTGCGGTATTGACCCTAAATTTTTAATGCATGTATAAATGTGTAAGATAACCAGAGTTAGGGCATAACCATTTATAAAAAGTTTTAGTAAAGATAAAATTTCAATATCAATATTGCTATAAAATAATCATTAAATTTCGTTAAGGTAAATATTATTATGAATTAATTATGGTAATTAAAACTTAAACTCATTTACGAAGGAATTCATCTCTTACTAAAAACAATCCCTTTCGTTAACCGATAATTATTTATTTGTTGTTAATAATTCTTTGGTATAAACAAAAAAACCGCCGAAAATTAGTATCCGGCGGCAGTTTGAATGATAAGATTATGATAACTATAAGTAGTCTTCAAAATATTGTGTTACTTTTTCCATCAGATGAATTCTGTCGCGACCTCTGACATTGTGTGGGTGTCCTGGATATACAAAATAATCTACCTGGACATTATTTTTAACGCATTCCCTGATAAAGCTAAGACTGTGCTGCCAGACAACTACATCATCGATTGCTCCGTTAATAAGCATTAGTTTTCCATCCAGATTGGTTACATAATTTTTCAGGTTAGCATTTTTGTAACCATCCGGGTTTATCTGTGGCGTATCCATGTATCTTTCACCATACATTATTTCATAGTATTTCCAGTCGATAACCGGACCGCCCGCTACACCAACTTTAAATGCCCCAGGTTTTTTCAGCATCATTGAAGTGGTCATAAATCCGCCATAGCTCCATCCATGAACGCCAATTCTATCTGTGTCAACATAACCTGATTCTTTCAGCAGCTCCATACCTTTCATTTGATCATCCAATTCTTTCACTCCGAGATTTCTGTGTATTACATTTTCAAATTTAAGTCCACGGTTTGCAGAACCTCTGTTATCCAATGTAAGCATCACATATCCCTTTTGTGCCATGTAAAGCTGCCACATGCGCGCGCTTCCCAGCCAGGAATTAGTTACAAGTTGTGCATGAGGGCCACCATAGACATATATAATGGCAGGGTATTTTTTTTCAGGATCAAAATCTGAAGGCTTAATCAGGCGATAATAAAGATCTGTACCATCATCTGCTTTTGTTTTTGAAATGGTAATCTCTCCCAGGTTATAATCTTTAAGTGGGTTTTCTGCAGTTAACAGATGTTTTGTTTCTTTTCCCCGGTTATCAAGGATACTAATTTTTCTGGGCACTTCCTGTGATGAATAATTATTAATAAAATATTCGCCGTCCGAATTCATTTTAATCCTGTGCATACCCGCTTCTGATGTTAGCTTCAGCAAATTACCATTTTTAATATCAGCTTTATAAGCATGTCTTTCAAGCGGGCTTTCTTTTGTAGAAGTAAAAAATACAGATTGGTTTTTTTTGCCAAAACCCAGAAACCGGGTAACTTCCCACTCTCCTTCTGTTAATTGTTTTATCAGATCACCTTCTGTATTGTAAAGATAAAGATGATTATATCCATCTCTTCTGCTTTGCCAGATAAATTGATTATCTGAGTTTGGGATAAACTTTACAGGATGTAACGGTTCTACATATTTAGGATGTTTCTCTTCGAACAATGTTTTATCAAGATTTCCTGAAGAAGCATTGAATTTTTGCAGTTTCATATGGTCCTGGTCCCTGTTTAATTCAGCAAGATATATTTTCTTACTATTGGGTCCCCATTCGACATTTGTCAGGTATTTTTCTTTGGGTTCGCCTGTGTTCAAAAAAGTGGTTTTATCCTTCTCAATGCTATATATACCTATTTTTACATGATGGCTTTTCATTCCGGCCATTGGGTATTTTATGTTGTTCAGACTGGCCACTCTTGTGGTAATATCCACCAGCGGATAATCTGTAACCATTGTTTCATCTTTACGATAAAAAGCTATTTGTTTTTCATCTGGTGACCAGAATATGCCTTTATTAATACCGAATTCTCTTCTGTGAACTTCCTGTCCGCTGATAATCTCTTTGTTTTCTTCATTTGTTATTTGAATATGTTTATGTCCGTTAAACAAAAACAAATTGTTGTTTACAGTATAAGCGAATTGTTCATAGGAGTCTGAGAATTCTATGTTTTCTGCATTTGCAGGAATTGCTGTCCTTTTTACGAGTTTTTCTTTGAATGGATTAATACGGAAAAAATTGTTTTTTACTCTAATCTGAAATACTTCAGAAGACAACCATTGAATTCGGGGGAAATAGTTAATGTTTTTATATTCATCTCCCAACAGCGCATTAAGTGATTTTAAATCCAGTAAAATTTCATCCTCATCACTTTTTACATTGCTTTTCATTAGAAGCGTATCCTCTACAAAAGTGTAATTATTTGACTGAGGTATCCACGCTAGCTGCGAAATATATTCCGGATACAGATCTCTGTACTGGCCTATGACGGCATCTTTAATCGTTAATTCTTTCTCTTGTGCAGAGATAAATGTTGTGCATAAAAAACTCAAAAGAATAAAAAGAGGAAATAATTTTTTCATAATTCTATAATTTTTTGTGTGATAAACTCAAGAAAACATTAGTTTTGGACTATTTTAGATGGTAAACTTAAACAAAATTCAATAAAATCTTAGGACAAATTATAAATAATAAACTTGCTCCATGGAATTAAAAATAATTGACTGGGTTTTAATATTGATTTATATAGGAATAGCCATTTATATAGGCTTTAGGTATAAAAACACTGCGGGTAAAAGTCTAACTGATTTCTTTCTGGGAGGACGAAAACTTCCCTGGTACATTGCGGGAATATCAATGGTTGCAACAACCTTTGCTGCAGACACTCCTCTGGCTGTCACTGAAATGGTAAATAATCATGGTATCTCAGGAAACTGGTTGTGGTGGAACATGTTGATAGGTGGTATGCTGACCACTTTTTTCTTTGCAAATCTTTGGAGAAGAGCCAATGTACTCACTGAGCTTGAATTTATAGAATTCAGATATAGTGGAAAATCTGCAGCCTTTTTAAGAGGCTTTAAATCGATTTACCTCGGTCTTTTTCTGAATACTTTGATTATTAGCTGGGTAAATCTTGCCCTAATTACCATTCTTCAGGTTTTCTTTGATATACCTGACAACCAGATTATATGGTTTGTTGCAGGAGCCATGGTGATTGCTTCATTTTATTCTACCTTATCAGGGCTTTTAGGAGTTGCCATTACCGATGCTATTCAGTTTGTTATTGCCATGGCTGGTTCGATTGTTCTTGCTGTAATTGTGCTTTCGAGCGATCAGATAGGTGGCATTGAAGGATTAAAAGCGCAGGTTCCTGCCTGGGCCTTTGACTTTTTTCCTAAGATTGGGGACAGCGCTTCAGACGTTGCCTCCACCCTAACCATAAGCCTTGGTGCTTTTCTGGCTTATATCGGAGTGCAGTGGTGGGCAAGTTGGTATCCTGGAGCAGAACCCGGAGGAGGAGGCTATGTGGCTCAGAGAATGATGAGTACAAAAAATGAAAAACATGCCACGTGGGCTACCTTATTCTTCCAGGTTACTCACTATGCGGTAAGACCATGGCCCTGGATACTTGTGGCTCTGGCCACTATTGTGTTGTATCCGGGACTTGGGGCCGGCGAAGAACGGTTAGGTTATGCAATGGCTATCAGGGATTTCCTTCCCCCCGGGCTGACCGGCCTTTTGTTGGTGGCCATGTTGGCTGCATACATGAGCACAATATCAACTCAACTGAATTGGGGTGCCAGTTTTATTGTTAATGACCTTTATAAAAGATTTCTATACAAGAAAGAACAAAAAAATAAAGAAAAACATTATGTTCTTGCCGGAAGAGTTGTGACAATTCTGATTATGTTTCTTTCATTGTACATAACAACAATCGTTGAATCTATAACCCAGGTTTGGAAATTTTTGCTGGAATGCGGAGCTGGTTTAGGACTCGTCTTGATTTTAAGATGGTACTGGCAGAGAATTAATGCCTGGAGTGAAATTACTGCTACAATTGTTCCTTTTATAGTTTTCGGAGTTGTTAAACTGGGACTTAATATTCAATTTCCAGACAGCTTTTTTATTACTGTAGGAATAACCACAATTAGCTGGTTAGCAGTAACATTTATGACAAATCCAACCAAAACAAAAACTTTAAAAACCTTTTATAAACGTGTTCAACCACCCGGAATCTGGAATATTGATAAGAAAACAGTGGCCAGGAAAAACAAAACCCTGCCCTACTTATTAATTGCGTGGATCTCATCAATTATTTTTACCTATTCTGTTTTATTTTTCACCGGAAAGGCTTTGTTTCAGGAGTGGCAAACCGCGTTTATCTGGGCGATGACCGCAATTTCAACTTTTATTATTTTCAGGTTAAATCTTAAAAAAATAATGTAATTTAAATTTGAATGAGCTATAATCTTTGAATATTCAAGTATTTTTTTTTAATTAGCAGATAAATATTTATGGTCAATGAATAAAGTGGCAGAAAAGCTTTTCATTTTTACATTAATTATCTCAATGATTACTTTGCTCTCCTGTAAAAAGGAGCAAAAAGACAATAAGCAAAAATCAACTATTCCAGATAAAAATATAGAAAAATCATCTGTACTTTTAAAGTATAATGAAACTCTTTTTACAATGCCCTCTCCGTATCAGGCTACATATACCATCAAGGAAAACGATATTCGTTTTAATGAAGAATTGCTTAATCCAAAAGAGAACTATAAAAATTACACAACCAATTTTAAGCAGGCCTTAAATATTGGAGTCTATGGAACGGATCTGGGTTATTTAACAATTTATGACCAAAGCACAACAACAATTTCTTATTTTAATGTGATAAAAAAATTATCTGAGGAGCTAGGTTTGCATCAGGCTCTTTCTCCAGAACAAATGAAAGAAATCGAAAATAAGATTACTCAACAGGACTCTTTGCTTTTCTTTTTAACAAATACCTATCGCCTTTTCGATTCGTATCTCAAAAAGAACAACAGGAAAGAAATGGGTGCTTTGATAATTGCCGGAGGCTGGATTGAAAGCCTGTATATTTTATCAAAAACAATTAAAAACAAGCCGAAAAGACAATTAATAAACCGTTTGGGAGAGCAGAAACAACCTTTAAATAATCTGATAGAACTCCTTTCTTCTTATTACTATGATTCAGAAAATTATACCCAACTTATTGATTCGCTTGTAGATCTTGCTTATGCTTATGATGGAATTATATATAATTATTATTACAATGAACCAGAAGTTTATCCCGATAAAAATTTAACAGTAATAAAAAGCAAGTCAAATGTGGTTCTTTCAGAATATCATTTGCGTAATATTGCCAAGAAAATTGAAAATATAAGAAATAAAATAATAAGTTAATGATTAAATATTTACAACTATTATTCGTCTTATTTTTTGTTCTGGGTTCAGGAGTAAATGCGCAGGAAAAATGGGATAACTCAATGGATAATTGCATCAACCTCCTGAAAGATGGTTATGTGTCTGATGGACAGGAGTATATGGCTAACTTTAATGCAAATAATAAAGCAAAATTCCATACTACTTTCTATGGAGGAAACCAATACCGAATTATTGCATGCAGTGATATAAAAGAATATAATCTGATTATAAATGTTTTCGATACTGAAAAAAATCTTTTATATTCGAATATTAAATATAATTACATTCCGTTTTGGAATCTGGCTTTTAGTTCAACTATAGAATGCGTTATTGTTCTGGAGGTTGAAGCTGAAAAAAAGATAGAAAAACCGGTTAAATTGCTGATTGGCTTCAAAAAAAAGGAAAATAGTAATAACCCTTAACAAAAAAAGCAAATGAGTGAGCCAATATTAAAAGCTTTAATGCAACTTTTCGCAATTATTGCTCACCCTACAAGTAGCGCCGGCGAAAGAAGGAAGATAGTTGAATATTTTTTAAACCGGCAGATAAACAAAGAAGCTGCCCAGCAGTATCTTGATGTATTTGACGAATATTATGCCATACACCTTGAGAAGTTAAAAGAAAAAAGCAAAAGAAAGAAAAGAACTTCCTCAAGTTCAGTTAGAGTTCTTAAGATTTGTACAGAAATCAATGAAGAGCTTACCCAAAAACAAAAAAATGTCGTCCTCTTCAGGTTGCTTGAATTCATTAAATCTGGTGGTGAAGTTACTGAGCAAGAGATGGCCTTTGTTACTACAGTTGCAGACACCTTTAATATTCCCCAGGAAGAATTTGAATTAATAAAAGAGTTTGTATTAAAACCTTTCGAGGAGCTTACACCCGCGAAAGAGATGCTGATTATTGATAATAACAAAGAATTTTCAGACCCGGAGATCAAGCATATATATTCACCAAACCTGGATGGAGAACTAAGAATTATAGAGGTTCAGTCTACCTCCATGTATTTTGCACGTTATATTGGGAAAAGTGAGATTTATCTTAACGGCCAGCTACTCGAACAAGATAAGGTATATGTCTTGAATGTAGGAGCTTCCATAAGAAGTTCAAAAATCCGGTCAATATATTATGGTGATATCATCAGCAGGTTCAATATAGACCGCATCGGTTCGCGTATTACATTTCAGGCAAACAATATACATTATCAATTTCATAGTGGCGATATTGGCATTCATCCCATGAGTTTCAGTGAGGAATCAGGGAAAATGGTTGGAATAATGGGTGCCAGCGGTGCTGGTAAATCCACACTGCTTAATGTATTGAATGGAAGTTACAAACCAACAGACGGAGAGATTCTTATTAATGGTATCAATATCCATAAAGACAAGGAAAAAATTGAAGGGCTGATTGGTTATGTGTCTCAGGATGATCTCCTTATAGAGGAACTGACTGTTTTCCAGAATCTTTATTACAATGCCAAATTATGTTTTGCAAACTATACTAAAGAAGAACTGGAAAGCACTGTAAATAATACACTGGAAGACCTTGGTTTGTATGATATAAAAAATATGGTAGTAGGAAGTCCGCTTAATAAGAAAATAAGCGGAGGGCAGCGGAAAAGACTTAACATTGCTCTTGAACTTATCCGGGAACCGGCAGTCCTTTTCCTTGATGAACCAACCAGTGGTTTGTCTTCCCGTGATTCGGAAAATATTCTTGACCTGCTGAAAGAACTAACCTTAAAAGGCAAACTGGTTTTTGCTGTTATACATCAACCCTCCTCTGATATCTTTAAAATGTTTGATAAACTCCTTTTACTCGACCAGGGGGGCTATCTGATATACGAAGGAGAGCCTGTAGAATCACTTATTTATTTTAAATCAAGTATTCAGCATGCAAACTGGAATGAGAGTGAGTGTCCTGTTTGTGGTAATGTTAACCCCGAACAATTGTTTAATATTATTGAGACCAAGGTACTTGATGAATATGGTAATTTTACCAATAACAGAAAGATATCACCAAGGGAATGGAAGTATAAATTTGATAATTCCTCCATCAAAAAGCAGCAGGGTAACCTTAAAACAGCAAAGGAATTACCCAAAATACATTTCAAAACACCCAATAAAATTCGTCAGTTTTTAATCTTTACCACACGCGACGTATTATCAAAACTTGCCAATACACAATATTTATTTATTAATTTCCTGGAAGCTCCATTGTTGGCATTTATTCTCTCCTATATCGTTAAATATTACAATATTAACAGCGAATATGGCTATACCCTTGCTGAAAACAGCAATCTTCCGGTATATATTTTTATGTCAGTTATTGTTGCCTTGTTTATTGGATTAACAGTAAGTGCAGAAGAAATTATCAAAGACAGGAAAATATTAAAGCGCGAGTCTTTCCTCAATTTAAGCTGGAATAGTTATCTTTTCTCAAAGATAGCTGTTTTGTTTACTTTGTCAGCACTTCAGGCACTGTTGTTTGTGATAGTTGGGAATTCAATAATGGAAATAAAGGGAATGTATTTCCAATACTGGCTTGTTTTGTTTAGCATCTGGTGTTCTTCAAATTTAATGGGCCTTATTATTTCTGACAGTTTTAAAACAGCCATAACAATATATATACTTATTCCTTTCCTTATCATACCTCAACTTATTCTAAGCGGGATTATCGTGCAGTACGAGAAACTGAATCCAAATATCTCAAATCCTAAAAGTATTCCATTTTATGGTGAAATAATGACAGCAAGATGGGCTTACGAGGCCTTAGCTGTATATGAATTTAAAACTAATGAATATGAAGAAGATTTCTACATGTATGATAAGGCAATGAGTAAAGCAGATTTTAAGAAAAACTACTGGATACCCACCCTGCAAAATAAAATTTCATTCTGCAAACGAAATCTTAATGATAAGGAAAAAAAGAAGGAAGTTGTTTATAATTTCGAATTAATTAGAAATGAGATAAAAGATGAGCTAACGACTCATTCTGGAGAAATCATTAGCTTCAAACATCTTGACAAGTTAAATGCACAGCAAGCTAATGAAGAGTTGTTTAAAGAATTGGACAATTATTTAACCCTTTTGAGAAGATACTATATTAAGCTTTATAACAAAGCAAACAGTAAAAAAGATGAATTAATCTCAAAATTTCAATCGACGCCGGAAAAAAGGAAGGAATTCCTGAGAAGAAAAAGAAACCATCATAATGAAAAACTTGAAGACTTTGTAACAAACTCCAATGAAATTAATAGAATAATTGAATATAAAGGTGAGTTAATTCAAAAGATAGATCCAATTTTTAACGATCCGGAATCAAAATTTTTAAAGGCGCATTTTTATGCGCCCAGGAAGCAAATTTTTGGTGTTTTCTATGATACTTTTACTGTGAATGTAATAGTAATATGGTTTGTATGCCTGATTTTCTACGGAATCTTGTACTTCAGGTTATTAAAGAAGGCTCTTTCATATTTGGAAAACAAACAATACATTCGAAAGAAGAAAGCAATCAAATAAAATTTATCTATTCAACGATCTCAATCATTTTGAATGGTACCCGGATAATTGATTCGTAATCTTCGCCTGCTTCAAGCATATCCTCATCATCCTCTTCATAATACCAATTAATGATGACTTCATTCCTTGCTTTTTTCAGGGTTTCCAGTTTTTTGAAAATATCAAGAATACATTTGGAAGAACTTGTGTTAAAGTATTCCAGTTGTACATTCACCGTGGTTTTTTTCTGGGGCTTTTTGGCATATTCATCAAGCCAGTCAACCAATGGTCGGTAAAATTCTATTGAGTTTTCAGGAATAGACCTTCCTTTTATCTCAATGACTCCGGTATCCGGATTTAATTTTACAGTTGGGGTTTTTGAAGTTCCTTCGATAGATATAGATTCCATATTACTTATATTTTGTTTTCTATGTTAAACGTATACATCCAAATTAAAAAAAGAAAAATCTTCGTTATATTTTCTAAAATTATATTCAATTCGTCCATTTGTTCTTTTAGCCATGTCTATTAAGCCTAAACCACCACCACCTTTTTTAGAAAATTCCTGGTTGTTTAAGATATATTTATAAAGTTCTTTAAGTTCATCTTTATTCATTGATTTTATTTCATCCAGCCTTTCCTTCAGTTTTTCAACTTTATTGTTCCTTATAAAGTTCCCGGTAGATACCTTATAATAATCATCAACGCGGGAAATGACGAATATCCCAAAATGAACATCGAAAGTTCCGTTATAGGAATCAGGCAGGTCGTCGATATGATGATACAAATTTTGAAGACTCTCTACCAAAACGTTGTAGAGTTTTTTCTTAATGCTTTTTTTAATAACCAGGTCTTCAAGTTTGGCATCAATCACTTCAAGCACATTGGTGATTAAATCGGAAGATATATTCCCTTTGTATGCGAGGATTACATCTCCAAGATTCATCTGAGTATAACAGTCGTTTACACTAAAATTCATATAACTTGAAATATTAATGCCTTTTTGTGTGTGATGACCTCAAACAAAAATAAAAATTTATTGGCAATAAATTTATTCTTAACCATATTTTTGAATAACTAAAGGTTAAATATACACACAAAATTAAAGTTAAACAAGTTTTCTTTGGCGTAAACTACCTCTAAAAATAGGATAACAATAAAAACTGCATTTCAATGGTCCATTGTATAATGTGTGCTTTTCTGTTGGCCGCAGACCAATTTGTTTCATAGCCTCTTTATTATAACTGAATACCCAAACCATGTAGCCTTCATATTTTTTCTTCAATACATCTCCTATTTCTTTATAAAACAATTCAATATCCCTTTTTTTCATCTTTTTATCATAAGGAGGATTCATAATAACCATCCCATTATAATTTTCAGGAGGGTTAAAAAGCTCCAAAGATTGAACAGCAAAATCAATGTTTTGTTTATTAAAAGCATTTTCAGCGTTTATTTTAGAAATATCAACTGCTTTTTCGGATACATCTCTCCCAATGATTTTTGTTGAAGTATAAACCTCTTTATTAGTCTTGCGCACTATTTTTTTCCAAAGATCCTGATCAAACGTATGCCATTTTTGAAAACCAAATTCTTTTCTGAAAATTCCCGGGGGGATTTTATTGCTGATTAAATTTGCTTCAATGGGTATAGTCCCTGATCCACACATAGGGTCAATTAATGTTTGCATTTTATCCCACCCTGATAGTTTTATTAGTCCGGCAGCGAGTACTTCATTCAGAGGAGCTTTTACATTTTTGAGTTTGTATCCGCGTTTATGCAAGGATTCTCCTGAGCTGTCAAGAGAAATAGTACATTGATTATTGGTAATATGCAAATTAAAAACATAATCCGGACTTTCTTTACTAACTGAAGGTCTTTTGTTAAATTTCTTAAAAAAACGATCTGCTATAGCATCCTTTAACCGGAGAGCAGCATAATGAGAATGAGTAAAAAGCTTTGAGAAGACCACTGCATCAATAAAGAAAGTATCTTCCGGGGTGAGTATTTTATTCCAGTTTAACTGCAATGCAGATTCATATAGTTCGTCATAATTTTGAGCTCTGAATTTAAATACCGGGACTATTATTCTTAAAGCTGTCCTCAAATAGAGATTTGCTTTGTATAATAGTTCCTTATCTCCATCAAACTCAACAGCACGATTAAGGATCTGAATGTTATCGGCACCGATGTTTTCAAGTTCACTGGCCAGTACATTTTCCAGGCCGTAAAAAGTTTTCGCTATCATTGTTTGTTTCATACACCAGATTTTTTGCGAGGATCAATTTCAAAAACTTCCAATTCCTCTATTTTGTTCTTATTGATATTAAATTTAAGTGCTGTGCGTACCAGGTGAAACCCCTGCCTGCCAGCTGCCCCGGGATTTAAATGCATTATTTTCAATTTTGGATCATACTGAACTTTTAATATGTGAGAATGTCCGCAAATAAACAGGTCCGGCTTTTTTTCTTTCAGTTCAGATAAAATACCGGAACTGTATTTGCCCGGGTATCCGCCAATATGTGTCATAAATATATTACATTGTTCTACTGTAAAAAACAATTTTTCCGGATATGTATTTCTGATTGAGGTATCATCAATATTTCCATAGACTGCTCTCAGTGGTTTTATATTCTTAAGTTGCTCTGCAATTTTCATTGATCCAATATCTCCTGCATGCCAAATTTCATCAACTGAATTGAAGAATTCAAGAGTTCTTTGATCAATATATCCGTGAGTATCTGATAGTAGCCCAATTCGTTTCATTCCGTTGTTTTTTCATCC
>Ga0209925_1000493_pt1 | contig 20215 bp, 18 predicted proteins | sample SalPonR2_A_D1_MG_FD_185702 | JGI IMG/M metagenome (GOLD analysis project Ga0209925, IMG submission 185702) | Salt pond soil microbial communities from South San Francisco under conditions of wetland restoration - Salt Pond MetaG R2_A_D1_MG... ...
GATTCTTTAGATGATTCTTTAGATGATTCTTTAGATGAATCTTCAGAGAAATCTTCGCAGAAGGAAGTTGTACCGCCGCAGGATTTATCACGAAAAGTATATTTTGGGCCGAACTCACCCCGTCTTACAGAGGAAGCGAAGGACACACTCACCCGGCTTATGGAAGAGTTGCAAAATTCTCCTGGAGGCGGGGCTTTTCAACTGAAAGTTACAGGACACTGCGCCCTCTATGGAACTGAGCAGGGAAGAGAAGAACTGTCCTACGATCGAGCACGACGGGTCGCAGAGTATCTTGAAGATTTAGGGTGGAAGGGTGAAGAAAAACCGGTTATTCGGGGTTTAGGGGGACGCGAACCTGTAACAAAGAATAATGAAAAACAGCACCTAAATCGCAGAGTAGAGCTTACTCTGACTCATCGGGATAGTAATACGGATTCCCGTCGGGACCAATAAAAGTGTACCACCCTTCACGCTCAATTTCGTAACCAAGCTCGTGACGTTCTTCTCTTCGGTGGAGCAAGTAGTTTTCGCTAAGTGGAATCTTACCACCTCCGCCGGGTAAATCAACAGCATACACCGGCATCGCCAAACCTGAGATACGCCGACGAAGACTGCGCATAAGACGAAAACCTTCAGAAAGGGCGATGCGAAAATGAGAAGTCCCGGCTGCCAGGTCTCCCTGAAAGAGGTAGTAGGGTTTCACCCGAATCTCAAGGAGGGTCTGAAAAAGCTCTGCAAGAATATCCTCCCGGTCGTTCACATTTTTTAGAAGAACCGCCTGGTTCAGTACGGGCAGCCCCGCCGAGACTAATGCCGAAATCGCACTGCGGCTTTCAGGAGTAATTTCCCGGGGGTGGTTAAACTGGGTAATAACAAACAGGGGCGTATGCTCAGCGAGCATCTCAACTAAAGAGGGTGTAATTCGTTCGGGCAAAACCACCGGTATCCTGCTCGCCAGTCTTATAATTAGGGAACGATCAATTTCGCTCCTTAGAATATTCAGGACCTGTGATATTTTTTCATCCGATAGGGTAAGGGGATCACCACCGCTCAGAATAAGCTCATGTACTTCTTCATGGGCATTCAGGTACACTACTATCTCTTTTAGTTGTTCCAGAGTGAGGGCACCCCTGCGCCGGGATGCAAAATAACGGCGAAAACAGTGCCGGCAATAGAGGGCGCATTCATCGGTAAGCAAAACAAGTACCCGGTCGGGGTAACGGTGAATTAATCTTGGAAGGGGAGAAAAATGTTCCTCCGATAACGGATCCTGAACTTCATAGGGTTTTGTGTGCAGCTCCTCCTCCCGGGGTATACACTGAAGCCTCAGGGGATCATTATAATCCTCTCCGATCAAAGAAAAATAGTAGGGGGTTACGGCAAAGCCGAATTGAGTGTCCTGTAATTCCTGTGCATCGAAGTACGCTTTTTCTTTAAGAGAAAGAGAAAACGAGACAGGAAGGTCCTGTCTCGTTCTTATTGTACGTGCCCATTCTCTTTTCACCTGTTCTTTTTTCAACTATTGGGCCACGGTTTTCTTTCGGTATACCTGAGAGATATAGCTTTTGCTGAACTGGTCCTTCTCTTTTACCCATGTAAGAAACTTCCGGGCCTCGGCTTCTTCATTATATGGGCCGATCCGTACCCGATAATACAGGGTCCCGTCTACTTCCTTCGACATAATCCTGCCGGTAAAGCCCTGTCGATCAAGCTCAGCTTTTATCTTGTTCGCGCGGGTCCTGCTTGTGTACGAACCGGTTTGTATCCAGAACTCAGTGGTCCGCACCGTGCGGGTAGGAGCCGGCTTGGCTGGAGTCTCCTCCTTCGGTTTTTGGGACGAAGGGGTAGTTGACGGGGTTGATGAAGGGGCTTTTGGGGCACTCTCTTTTTCCTGCTCCTCGGCGGAAGGTCCATCGCTTGCCGCCGGTCCCGGAATTTTCACCGATTCTGATTCAGAGTCCTTTGGAGCGTCATCGGACCCTTCGGGTTGTTCCCTCTCACCATACACAACCACGAAATTTTCATCTTCCTCAGGATCCTCGCGTTCCTTCAGACCGGGAGATTTTTTATCCGAACGGACCCATTCTACCGGGTCAAAATCGGCACCCGCTTCCTTGCCTTCACTTTCTTTTACAGATGCAACCGGCTGTTCCTCCGGCTGCGGATAGAGCCATATGATTCCCGCCCCCACAACTACTAAAAGAAAGAGTGTAGCGGAGAAAATTATCCAGAGAAGTTTTTTTTGTTCCATTTCAACCCTGCCGTTCAATCATAGTTAGAAACTCTTCCACCCTTTGATGTAAAGCCTTAAGGTTCTGGGAGTTCCATACACTATACATATCGACATTTTTTGTCTTTTTATTAGGAAAGAGTCTACGCTGAGACCAGAATCTCTGAAGGATCTGCGTATATGTCCAGCCGTCACGTTGGCGGGCCCTTTTTATTCGTAAACCCAGTGGAGCTTTTATTACCAGCACGTGATCACAAATCCGGTGAAGGTCCATGACAAAAAGGAGAGCCGCATTTATTGCAACATTTTTTCCCCGGAAAGAGTAATATCGGGCGGACTGTGTCACAATTTCCCGCATTCGGGGATGCACAATCGCCTCTAGAGTTTTCATCTTCCGGGAATCGGAAAACACAATGTCACCAAGGGCTTTTCGGTCTACACTTCCGTCGGGACTAAAAACAGCATCACCGAAGGCAGCCTCAAGTGCCGCCCGCTCCTCCTGCAAGGCACGGTGTCCCGTGTGATCTACGTTGATAGTATGCCATGAACTGCGGGATAAGTACGAAACTGCGGCATCCTTTCCGGCACAGCATTTTCCGGTTACACCTACAATTGCAGCCTTGTTTTCTACAGCCTTGTTTTCTACAGCCCGGTTTTCCGCCATAAGCCCTTAATGAAGCTCTCCCCAGCTTTCGCCTATTTCAACACTGACCTTGAGGGGGATCGAAAGTTCTATTGCCCTTTCCATTTCTCCTTGAATGATGCCGCCGAGTTTTTCCGCTTTCTCAGCGGGAGCTTCAAAAATGAGCTCATCATGAATCTGCAGCAGCATTTTCAGCGGTAGTTGCTCCGACTCAATTTTGTTATCTATCTTAATCATTGCCAGCTTCACAATATCCGCGGCGGTCCCTTGAATAGGAGTATTCACCGCGATTCGTTCTGCACCGCTCTTCTCGGTTTTATTACGGCTGTTGATACCGGAGATATAGCGGCGTCGGCCGAGGATAGTCTCCGAATATCCCCTCTGTTCGGTCGATTCAACTGTGCTGTAAATAAATTCCTGAATTTTCGCGTATCGGTTAAAATAGGCAGTGATAAACTCATCCGCCCGGGCTCTCGGGATTTTAAGTTCCTGGGAGAGCCGGTACCCGGACATTCCATACATCACACCAAAATTGATGGTTTTTGCAATCCGCCGCTGCTCGTTACTTACCTCTTCCGGCTCTACTCCAAAAATAAGGGCCCCCGTACGGCTATGTACATCGCTTCCACTCCGAAAGGCCTCCTGCAACTCCGGGTCTCCGGAAAGATGGGCTAGAACTACCAGCTCGATCTGGCTGTAGTCGGCACTTATCAGCTTCCAGCCCTTCTGCGGAACAAAGGCCCTTCGTATCCTCCGCCCAGCTTCTTCTCTGATCGGGATGTTCTGCAGATTCGGGTCCCGACTGGAGAGGCGTCCAGTGGCGGTCCCGGTCTGGACAAAACGGGAGTGAACTCTTCCTGTTGATGTATTAACCAGTTCCGGAAGCGTATCTACATAGGTAGACTTCAGCTTGGAAATACTCCGGTGGCGCAGTACAAGCTCGGGGACAATATCCTCTTCCGAGAGCTGCTGCAGCACATTTAGGTCGGTGGAATAACCGGTCTTGGTCTTTTTAACAGGCTTGAGTTTGCGCTCTACAAAGAGTACTTCCTGCAGCTGCTTTGTTGAGCTTATATTAAACTCGTACCCCACTTCCGAAAAAATTTCCTTCTCTATTTCTTTCAGTTCTTTGGTCATTTCCCGGGAGTACTCATGAAGCCGGGTATCCAATAACCGGATTCCGCGAAGTTCCATCCGGCCCAAAATTCTCACCAGGGGCATCTCCACATCGGAGAAGAGTGAAATTAGACCGATCTCTTTTAGCTTCGGAGCAAATACTTCGTAAAAACGAAGGGTCACATCGGCATCTTCGGCGGCATATTCCGAAGCCGGTTCCAATTCGACATCCGAGAAAAGCTTGCCCTTTTGTACTACATCGGAATAATGGATTGTTTTATATCCCAGGTGTTTTTCGGCAAGATTGTCCATGCCGTAACTTGTGGCGGTGGTATCTAGTAACCATGCGGCAATCATTGTATCAAAGCTCATATTACGTACATCCACTCCCCATCGGGAGAGGACCTTGTAATCATACTTAAAATTATGACCTATTAGCTTGCACCGGGTGTCCTCCAGTAAATCCTTCAACAGCGACTTTACCTCTTTTTCGGGTAGTACCTCCCGGCCTCCTGCTTTTAACGGAATATAGAACGCCCTTCCTACCTCCGTTGCAATACTGAAGCCCACCGGATCGGCGGCCATTTCATCTAAACTGGTTGTCTCAACGTCAAAAGCGAAACGCCCCGCCTTGCGGGCATCCTGCACAAGCTTATGCAGTTCATCAATTGAAGTAATCGATGTGTATGTTCCACGCTCCGAATACCCCGGTGATTTTTCACCTCCCGGCTGCAAAACCTGTTGTTCCTGCTTTTGGCTGAGGGCCGACCCCTTAGCCTGTTCGGCAAGCGACTTTGCTCCATACTTCAACAGATAGGGTACCGCCGCCCGGCGGTCCATGGAGGTCAAAGAGAATTCATTCAGATCGGTTGGACATTGATCGGCGGTATGCAGTACTACCAGTGTGCGGCTGAGATACGCAGACTCTCGCCCCTCCTCGAGCTTTTTTTGCTCACCCTTGCTGCATTCCTCAAGGTGCTCATACACTCCATCGAGGGTCTTGAATTTTTCCAGAAGTTTTACCGCTGTTTTTGGTCCAATACCTTTTACACCGGGGATGTTGTCGGCGGAATCCCCTATCAATGCCAGATAATCGATTACCTGTTCAGCCTTTATACCATACTCATTTACTACTTCCGAGGGACCTATGTTACGGTATTTTCCCTTATCAGGGCGCAGCATACTTACCCGCTCATCCACCAATTGCAGCAGGTCCTTATCTCCGGAGACAATATAGCAGTTGCGCTCAGCTTCGCTGCATACACGGGCCAAAGTGGCGATAATATCGTCGGCTTCGAGCCCGTCCTGCCGAAGTACTTTTACTCCCATTGCCTCCAGTATTTCTTCAATAAAGGGGACCTGGGCATGGAGGTCTTCGGGGGCCTTTTCGCGATTCGCCTTATACTCCGAATACATCTCGTGGCGAAATGTAGGTACCCGGGAATCCATCACTACTGCAAAATAATTTGGATTATAACTGTCGAACAGCGAAAGGAGAGTACGAAAAAAGCCGAACAAAGCCGACACATTTCTTCCCTCCGGGTCCGTCAGGGGCCGATTGATAAATGCAAAGTAAGAGCGGTATATAATACTATACCCATCAATTAAATAGAGTGCGTCTTTTTTCATGTTTCTATGTCTATAAATCGAGATTGCGGAGAGACGCTTCCCCGACCGCTTCGACCGGCCCGGCTTTGAAAGCGTCGTACATTTTCAAGGTTCTGTGTGATAATGTCTAATTCCTTCTTCAGGTTTTCCTGATTCCCACGGTTTTTTTCCAATGCGGCTTCACATTTTTCGTTAAAACTCTGTTCCAACCGCTGCTGCTCATCGGTTATTTGAGGGTAGTGCTCCGTCGAAGAGTTATCTCCCCCACCAGTAGTATGGGCAGTTGTATGGGCAGTTGTACTGGCGGTATCATTGTACAGGCCGGTAACTACCCTTTGCAGTGCTTCTATACGCTCTAAAAGCTCCTGCTCCATCTTGGCATGGAGGGTGAGCTTTTCCGCATCACTGCCGGCGATATCTTCACCCTGCAAGTCCAAAACCTTCAGATAGGTATCCATAACACTTTCTCTGAGGTGTAGATAAGTAATTAATTTACGGATTGCCGGAGCGGTAGCACCGGACATAGGGCCCCCTTTGAAAATACTACTTTAGAGCACTACGGGGATTATCCGGCTACATTGATGCCGCCTGAGTTCTGACCGTCGTTCTGGGCCTTATTCACAACCTGGTCCCACGCACCACGTAGTTCGTTTAACTGCGCACGAACAGTGTTGAGCATCTCGACGTCTTTTTTCATATTAGCCTGCATCATATGCTGGTTGAAAAACATATAGAGACTATAGAGGCCTTGTGCTATATCACCGCCCTTGTCAAAATCAAGGGAGACCATGAGCTCGGTAACCATATCCTGGGCCCGGAGAATAGCACTATTTACCTTATCGTACTCCCGGGTATTGTCTTTCAACAGGCGTATGGCCGCATCCAACTGCCGCAGAGCTTCATCGTACAGCATAATAATTATCTTGCCCTGACTGGCAGTTTTAATGTGGGTTTCTTTGTATGCATTCAGCTTGTTCTGCATGCTCACACTAACCTCCCCTCCCAAAATAAACGTTTCTGTTTACTAGTATCGGTCTCTATTACGTTTCTCTTTACCATTTTCCCTCTACTCTTTCATATTTTATCATAGTCCCAATCCAAAAATCACCCCTCGCTGCCGACGCACCAATTGTTCTACACACCTTATCGGGCCCCCAAGGGGCCTCACCGGGCATGTTCAATCAGGGTGGATACCGGAACAACCTTATACCCCTTTGAGACTAAACCGTCAATAAGCAAATCAAGATATTGGAACAGATAATCTTCTCTGCCCCCTTTCACCTTACCAATCCTAATTGGAATTATAGAACCGGGCTTTTTCTTTAGCAACACCCGCTCAACTAATTCCGGTGAAGGACGGTACATTCTGTCATTCTCCGCCTTCGGCACCCAATCCAGCGGATCTACATCATAGCCTATATAGGTATAATTCATCTCACTTGAAGCTTCAATTATTAGATTATTCACAAAATAATAAGGGGAATGCCATAAAAGGGACAACTCATTACCCCGACCTTTCTCATCGGCGGTAATATTGAAGTATTCATCTTCATTCCTGGCCAGTCCCTGCTTAATAAAGTCCTTTGATATATGATAGCGGGCATCGGTCATATTGAAATAGGTGTAAAATAGGGAGCCCACCTCATGATCCGAGTTCGCCAACTCCACAACCGCCTCGGGATTACGCCTCATGAACTCTCCATTTACAAAGAAGGTACATTTGATCCCGTAATCATGAAGGGTGTTTAGTACCTCGGTTAAACCTTCAATCGAATCTACCGCATTAAAGACCAGAGCAACTTCGCGGCGGCGGATTCTTGAGCCGTGGGTAAAGTTCTTAAAATTGACCGCTTCCTCTTTTTCTGGAAAGGGTTCATAGATATGACCGGCATGGGCACACAGGGGAGTTGTTTTATACTCTTTTATATGCCGTACCATAATCATATTCTCGTAGCTGCGCCCCTCAGGGTTGTTGTTTAGGTACACGCGATAATTTTCATTGGCAATCTTGGCAGGGGCCAGGGTAACATCCTCTTTCTCTGCACGCTGCAGTCCCTTTTCTATATCTAGCTTGTAGAGCTCCCCTGCAATTGTCGTGTAAATTGTCCCCTCTTCACTATAGCCGTACGTTCCCGCCTGGCTTAGTGTGATGAGCTTATCCTCCCTCTCGTTCAGGCGGTACCTTTTTATATACTCTCGCCCCGAGACAACAAGCTCATCCTCGGCTGTCCAATTTGCATGCATCGGCTTTGAATGTTGCAACACCTTGGTAGTGTTCCATGTATCATACCCCTTTATTATCACCCTATCGGGGTATATCAAAGCCGCATGACCTCCTCCCGGAGCCAACACTAGATCCTGGAGTTCCTCAACATCGAGTTTCTTAAAAGAGAGAGAGCCGGAACTGGATTCTTGTTGCCCCCCTATATCAAGCCTGAAGAGGGAAGAACTACTTTTGCCTCCCTTAATACTGCCTGTAAGCACAGTAATTAAATCCTTATCAGACCACAGGAGTCGTTTGATCCTGGTATTGCGGGGCAGATAGAGATAGGGCAGTGAAACTGTAGAACCGGTACTTAGATAATCGTCATTCTTCATGTAATACAGAATCAGATTACGTCCGCCCTTATTGAATAGAAGCTTAGCCCCGTCGGGGGACACATAAAAACTGTCGAAATTCGAATCAAACTCAAAGGGAACTTTCCCTATTACCTGTCCTGCATCAAGGAGATCACTGTAAAAGGAGCGGGTAAAAAACTCGGCACTGAAAATTCGGTATAATACCGAATCATCAATATAATAGAGCCTATTCTGTTCCGTCCATTGCACATTGGCGAGGGTCCCTTCTCCTATCAGCCTCATCTCTTCATCCATTACCTCATTACGCTGCAACTGATTCATTGAGAAGTAATACAACTCGGCGTTTTTCTCATATACAAAATAGCGGGAATCGGGGGACCACAGGGCACTTGGTTCTTCATATGAAATTGTTATATCCTCGGAAATTGTGCGGGTTTTACCACTATCAACTTCCAGGAGCACCAAGGAACCGTAGGCATACTCATTGGAACGTATAAACAGCACATACCGACCATCAGGAGAGCTTCCGACCTGTCTAATCTTGCCTGAATATATTTCCTTTCCGTTGGCAAAGGAAGGAAACTCCTTCACCAGCTTCGGGGGCACGATCCTCCCATCGGCGGAAAGGGTTGTTCTGAAAATTCCAAAGCGATTTTGTATTTGCAGCTGCTTTGATTGCTCAAGGTACGTGACCTTTTCCGGAAAGAAAGAAAGCTGCTGCAGCTCATTGCCTTCGAGGATCTGTGAAAAGGCTGTGGTGTAGGTACCGTAGCGGGGGCTGTCCGCTCTTATCGAGAAAAGCAACCGATTATCGGAGGACAAATGCAGGCCTTCAAACACAACTTCGGCATACATAAAAAATGGGGTCATTAATAAAAGCAGAAGAATAACAATTCGTCTCATACTGATATTTATTTCGGCATAATTCAGAGTTAAATTCACCAAAAAACTAATCCGTTTTTGTTTCTATAGGGGCATTCTGGAGAAATTGATCTAATTCTTGCTCCAACTGCTCCAATTTGCTTTCTAATCTTGAAATTCGCTCCAGTGCTTTAGATGACACCACTTGTTCCAGCCGTTCGAATGAGTCTTCTATCAATACTTCAAAATCCTCCGCCGTCTCCATAAAATTAAGTATAGAAGTTCTTCACAATGCAATCAAGCTGGAATCGGGAATTCTATACCCGGAACTCCAAGCCGTCGTAGGCCGGTTCTATACCCTCCGGCAGCTCTTGTGATATTGCCTCGTGTTCTACCCTATGACACAGATGGGTCAGATATGCCCGCTGCGGGGCAATTCGCTTAATCATATCCAGCGCCTCAACTATACTAAAATGGGTAGGATGTGGGTTATAACGGAGGGCATCAATAATCAACACTTCAAGGCCCTCCAGGAGCGGAAAACTCTCTTCAGGGATAAAACTGCAGTCGGTTAAATAGGCAAAACCCCCAATTCTATATCCTAATATCGGGAGCCTACCGTGAAACACCGGTACAGGCTGTACTTCCACACCTTTTATGGACACCCCCTTGTTTTTGCCCTTGTCTTTGCCCTTGTCTTTGAGGGTATGAATATTGATTTGAGGTACTCCACCGCCCTGCCCGGGGGGACCAAAAATATAGCTAAACCGTGTTTCTATCTCTACTCGGGTACGCGTGTCGGCATACACCTCAATAGCCTTATGATGGCTCAAGGGGCGAAGGTCATCCAAACCATGCACATGGTCCGCATGAGCATGGGTAAAAAACACAGCATCAATTTTGCTTATCCCTGCTTCAATTGCCTGCAGGCGAAATTCAGTGGCCGTATCTATAAGTATATCGGCATCCTTTGTTTGAACCAGGATCGAAGCACGGCTGCGCCTGTTCTTTGGATTGGCGGAAGTGCAGACCGGACACGTGCAGCCAATAACGGGAACTCCGCTTGAGGTCCCGGAGCCCAAAACCCGAATTTTCATGTATATCTCCTTATGTATCACACCGGTTATAACACTGGTTGTGCGAATCCTTTACGCTGCGAGGCGAAGAGAGAATCAAGAAAGGCGGCCCCGTGGGAGAAATTTTCATCATCTATTCCCATAAGAGAGAGACGCAGGTAGCTTTCCATCTCAGGAGATAGGGAAAAGTTTTTTCCTTCGGCCCAGGGAGGATCCGGTGTGTGTAGGGAAATTTCAGTTCTCACCCATAAATTGTATCCGGCTTGTTCCCAATCGATGTGCAGATAAGGATATTTTTCGATGATTCCGCATATCCTTTCCCTGCGTTGTTCCATTACTCTTCTGCAATTGCGGATATGCCGGTCAAGTACTCCTTCCTTGATAAAACGCGAGAGAAATTTTTGCATCAACGCAGTGGTACCGATATCGGCCGAATACTTTCTATATAAGACCTTCTGATACAAATCCTTTGGTACGGTCATAAACCCGAGACGGATGCCGGGAGCAGTGATTTTGGAAAGCCCCTTTATGTAGATTGTCCGTTCCGGTATGAGGTCCACAAAGCGTATTGGTCGGTAGGGCAGAAATTCGGATAGATAATCATCCTCAATAAGAATTAAATCGTATTCCCCCGCAAGGTCCGCGATCTGTTCCATTTTCTCTTTTGAATAGCTGATCCCCGTAGGATTGTGTACTTCCGGCATGGTATAAAAAAACCGCGCCCCCTCCGCCGCCTTCCTCTTCAACACCTGGAGGTCGGGACCATCCTTCTGAAGAGGAACAAATTGTTTCGGTTTAAACACCGAAATCGCCCCGGAATAGGTGGGGTCCTCAAATACCATCTGCTCTGATATTTTGAGGTTATAGAGACTGCTGCACAAGTTGAGTCCCTGCTGAGCGCCACTGATAATAAGGCTTGTGGCAGCGGGGACCCGATATCGCTCGGATAAGATCTGAATTAGATCAGCTTCTCCACCGGTTGGACCTGCGCCGAATAAGCCGGATTCTTCTTTAAAAAGGTCTTCCATAATTCCAGCAGCTTCCCGGGTAGGAAAAAAATCTGCGGAGATATAGGCGGAATGGAAGGGGTAAATCCTGCTCTTTTCGGGGGGGGTGTGTTCAGGGTACTTAACAAAAGAGCCGCTGCCGACTTTATTTTCAATAAATCCCTCTGCTTTTAATCGATCGAAGGCCCTTTTTACCGTGAGTTTGTTACAGCCTCTTTCAGCGGCGATATCACGAATCGACGGCAATCTTGCGCCGGGATTAAACCGGCCGGTCTCTAGAGCTTCTTTTATTTCATCGTAAATAGTTTCATATAGGGCCATTCCAAACCTCGCCGCTGTGTTGTGTTATAAAAGCTCCGCCGCCTGCTCCGCCAGCACACTTCGCTCGGAGTGCTCCAGTACCACATGCCCGAAATTTCTCTGCCCTTTAAATGACTCTACCAGATAGCTGAGACCATTAGAGTTACTGTCGAGATAGGGGGTATCTATCTGATAGGGATCTCCGGTCAAGACAACTTTGGTATCTTCCCCGGCACGGCTTACAATAGTTTTTATCTCATGGGGTGAAAGGTTTTGGGCCTCGTCGACTATAATATACAAGTTCGGCAAAGAACGTCCCCTGATATATGTTATAGCCTCAATTTCTACCTGGTTACTTCCAATGATCGATTCTATTGTTTTTAGATTCGGCCTTTTGTGGACCGACAGGATATACTCCATATTGTCAAACAGGGGCTGCATCCAATGGGAAAGCTTCTCTTCTTTGGCCCCCGGCAGATACCCAATATCTTTACCCAGGGGCATTACAGGCCGTGAAATTAAAAGCCTTTTATAGGCGCCGTCGTCAAACACCTTCTTGAGCCCCGCGGCAATTGCCAACAGTGTTTTACCGGTACCGGCCTTCCCCATAAGGGTCACAAGAGAAATAGATTCATCCAAAAGCAATTCAAAGGCCATTTCCTGCTGAATATTGAGGGGTTTAATACCGCTAATGCTTCCGGGAATAGGAAAAATTGCCTGCAGTTCATTTGTATCCGGCTGGTAGCGGCCAAGGGAGGGTTCCTCGTGGCCTTTATCGTGAAGGACCACAAACTCATTGGGGCGCAGTTCTTCATTCCACGGAATTCGTTCCTTTGTCTGTAGCTCCTGATACGTGTCGAGGGATATGTCACCCGCACGAAAACCCTGATAAAGCTCTGCTATATTTACCTTTTGTTTCTCATAGTCTACAGCCTTCAATCCGAGGGCGGTTGCCTTTACTCTTGCATTGATGTCCTTGGACACGAAAAAAACCCGTCGTCCCCGCTTCTGGAGGGTAAGCGCGGTTAAAAGTATTTTATTGTCCGGTTTGTCATCAATCAAATCTACATGCAGATCGTGATCATAATCGAGCAGCACCCTGAGGGTCGAGCCGTTCTCCATCCTTACTCCCTGATGAATGTCCCCCTGCTTAGTGAGACCGTCAAGAAACCTGATAGAGTGTCGTGCATTGCGTCCCCGCTCGTCGCTGTAGGTTTTCAGCTTATCAAGCTCTTCTAAAACCCAGAGCGGAACCACTACCTCATTATCTTTAAAGGAGAGGATTGCATCCGGCTTGTGAATGAATACATTAGTATCTATTACAAAGGTTTTTAAACGGGTATCATTTTTCATTACGCCCCCCTAACTATCAATGTATAAGCATCTTTGATTATTTTCCAGGGCGAATCAACATAAAATTGTGAGGAACTAGTGAGGTTTTTCATTTTCAAAGGGGAGCACCCCTGCCGGGAGCACCACTAAGCACCACTAAATAGGGCCGCCCGAATAGTACCGGGCGGCCCTGTAAAATATCTAGTGCTACATCTTATATTTGATAAATTGGCCGTGAAGTATATACCGTGTGCAGCAGTTCATGCGACTTTTCTCCCAGCGGTTTACCGAGGAACTCTTTATAAATCTGCTTAATTTCAGGGTTCTGATGGGATGCCCGAACTTCCGACTTTTCATCGTCCTTATAAAGCCCGGCGATCCGTTTTTCACGAACTTCATCGGTTGTGCCGTAGGGCTGTCCTCCGCCGGCGATACATCCGCCTCGACACGCCATAACTTCAATAAAATGGTAGGGAGGTTCTTTTCCCTCCGCTTTTGCTTTCTGTACTTCCCGGAGCACCTTGCTGATATTTGCCATTCCGTGGGCAACCGCCACACGAATCTTTTTACCTTCTATTTCAACCTCACCTGATCGTACTCCCTCCATACCGCGGACGGCCTGGATATTCATATCGGGCATTTCTTTTCCAGTCACAAGGTTGTAGGCAGTCCGGAGGGCCGCCTCCATAACTCCGCCGGTATTACCAAAGATGGTACCGGCACCGGAATATTTTCCGATTGGGCTGTCCGCCGCTTCATCCGGCAGGGTCCTGAAGTCTATGCCGGCGGACCGTATAAGACGAGCCAACTCACGGGTGGTAAGCACTACATCTACATCCTGTTCGCCGGAGGAGTACATATTCTCACAGCGCGTGATTTCATACTTCTTGGCCGTACAGGGCATGATCGCCGCCGAGTAGATCTCCGCCGGCGACTTGTTGATCTTTTGTGCGTAGTAGGTTTTGGTTATTGAGCCCTGCATCATCATCGGTGATTTAGCCGTTGAGAAATATGGGATCATGTCGGAAAAATACTTTTCCATGTAATCGGTCCAGGCGGGGCAGCAGCTTGTCAACTGTGGTATCTCCCCGGAACCCTCGGTCAGTCGCTTTACAAACTCGGTGCCCTCTTCCATGATAGTCAAGTCGGCGGAAAAGTTGGTGTCGAACACCGCATCTACACCCAGGCGCCGTAGGGCCGCGTAGATTTTCCCGGTAGAAATTTCACCAGGTTCATAGCCGAAGGCCTCACCCACTGCTACACGTACCGCAGGAGCAATTTGCACTGCCACATATTTGTTCTCATCCCGAATAGCTGAAAGTAGTTTGGATGTTTCGTCCTTTTCATAAATTGCACCCACCGGGCAGTGGGCCGAGCATTGGCCGCACTTAATACATGGACTGTCCGCCAGAGGCGCGTCAGCCGCGGGGGCAATTCGGGTGTTTTCACCGCGCCCGACAAACTCAAGGGCCCATACGTCCTGCAGCATTTGACACACGTTCGCACAGCGTCCGCAGTTTACGCACTTTTCTGGGTTAAGAATGATAGACGGTGTAGAGTCGTCCTTCGGGATATCCCGCAGGCGCTCCTCATAGGGCTGTTCGCGAACACCGAAGTTTGCCGCCAGAGACTGGAGTTCACAGTTCTGGTTACGACCGCACATGAGACAGTCATTGGGGTGGGTCGAGAGAATAAGCTCAATTACCGTCTTTCGAATCTGGTGCAGTTCGGGGTCGTGGGTGATAATACCCATTCCCTCCGATACCGGGGTAGCACATGCCCGCACCATCTTCGGAGAATTCTCCAACTTAACTACACAGATTCCGCAGGCCGCCCAGGCAGGAAGGTCCGAATGATAGCAGAGTGTCGGAATATTGATATTCAGCTTTTTGGCCGCGCTTAAGATAGTCGTACCTGCTTCTACCTCTAACGGCTCGCCGTTGATTTTTATGTTTACAGTTTCCACTGGTTCCTCCTTCAATAAAGGTCGTTATCGAACGTACACTGCGTCGAACTTACATACATTGTAACATTCACCGCACTTGATACAGATATCCTGATCGATTGAATGCAGCTGCCGGATTTCACCGTTAATCGCGTTTACCGGACACTTACGGGCACACAATCCACACCCAATACACTTGTCTGCCAGAATATGGTAGGAAATAAGGTTCTTACAATGTCCTGAGGGACACCGCTTGTCCTTAATATGTGCCTTATATTCATCTTCAAAATAGTGCATTGTTGAGAGAATAGGGTTGGGAGCTGTTTGTCCGAGACCACAGAGTGAGGCTTTTTGCATTGCATGGCCAATAGATTTGATCTTATCAAGATCTTCCATCTCGCCCTCACCCTGGGTTATTCGATCGAGTATATTGTAAAGGGTACGCCCGCCCACACGACAAGGAGCGCATTTACCGCAGGATTCGTCAACAGTGAACCCAAGGTAAAACTTAGACACATCGACCATACAGTCGTCCTCATCCATTACAATCATACCACCGGAGCCCATAATAGACCCAAGTTCCTGGAGGTGTACATAATCGATCGGAGTATCGAGGTAATCCTTGGTGATGACACCCCCCGAAGGACCTCCCGTTTGGACCGCCTTAAACTCTTTACCGTCGGGGATACCGCCGCCGATATCAAAGACTATTTCCCGGAGAGTTGTTCCCATCGGCACTTCTACCAAGCCGGAGTTTCTTATCTTACCGGTAAGGGCGAATACCTTTGTTCCTTTGGAATCTTCACTCCCGATTTTGGAAAACCATTCACCACCCTTCATTACGATGATGGGAACATTCGCCCAAGTCTCTACATTGTTTATTACAGTCGGCTGATCAAAGACACCCTTGGTAGCCGGAAAGGGAGGCCGAGGAGTCGGCATACCCCGCTCGCCTTCTATTGAACGAAGCAGTGCGGTTTCTTCACCACATACAAAGGCACCGGCACCGAGGCGGATCTCTATATCAAAGTTAAAGCCGCTGCCAAGAATATTGTCGCCCAGCACCCCGTATTCACGAGCCTGATCCATCGCTATTTTCAAGCGGCGAATCGCCAGCGGATACTCGGCGCGGATGTAAATATATCCGTAATTCGCACCGACGGTATACCCGGCGATGGTCATTGCTTCCAAAATACTGTGGGGATCACCCTCGAGGGTACTACGGTCCATGTAGGCACCGGGGTCGCCTTCGTCGGCGTTACACACAACGTATTTTTGATCGTCCTCTACTTTTTTGGTGAAGTTCCACTTCATCCAGGTAGGGAACCCGGCACCACCACGGCCCCGCAGACCGGAAGTCTTGAGCTCCTCAATAATGTCATCTGGTTTCATATCAAAGAGTGCTTTTTCAAGACCTACATATCCGTCACGGGCGAGGTACTCATTTATTTGCTCAGGATCAATCACTCCGCAGTTACGCAGGACAACCCGGAACTGCTTCTGATAGAAGTCCATTTCATCGATCTGAGCTCGCTTTTTGCTTTCGGATTTATCATAGAGGAGCCGAGATACTTCGCGCCCCTTTACAATGTGCTCGGATACAATCTCTTTTGCATCTTCAGGGGTTACCTGTACATAAAAAGCCTCTTCAGGAAGAACCTTTACAATCGGGCCCTGTTCACAAAAACCGAAACAGCCTGTTTTTACAACTTGGACCTTATCCTTCACACCCTGATGTTCACATTCATGGATGAGATTTTTGAAGATCTGGTCTGCTTTAGCGGCCTCACACCCGGTTCCGCCGCATACAAGAATAAAGTTGGTAAATGCCGCCATTACTGATCGCCTCCCTCTTCTACAATATCAGCCGCCGGACGATCAAAGACATGATCGTTGACCATTGTCTTATTCAGAATATGCTTGCGGATGATTTTACGGGCAATCTCGGGATCTACGTTGCCGTAGATTACATCGGGCATATCCGGCATTACTACTTCAACGGTGGGTTCCACGTAGCAGAGCCCCATACAACCGGTCTGGGTCACTCTGACGGTTTTCAGGTCCTGTTCTTCCAGCTCTTCGATGAAAGCATTTAAGGTTTCCTTCGCACCGGCGGCAATTCCGCAGGTACCCATTCCAACAATTATTTGAATATCTTTATTTTCTGTACTTCTTCGGGACAAACTCTCTTTTTGTTCTTCCCGCAGCTTTCGTAACTCTTCTAAAGTCATTTTAGCCATAGCTTGCTCCTTTACACTAATTCATTCGGCCTAGGGCCTGTTCTTCCGATATTTCTTCCTGTGACTGGAGATACGTCCGAAGCAAGCGCAAAGACCCGGAGGTATCTAAGCCACCTACTGCTTCCGACAGTTCCGATCTTGTAAGCGAGTAAGAATACACAACGGCACTATTTTTGAACTTTCGGTTTATAACCATCTCGAACTCCCCCGGATAAGTAAGGGCGGCAAAAAATGTATGCGCCCCGTTTCCAACCGGTGGTGTGTCAATATTAGTTTTATCAAACCGAAACTTAACAGACGTACCCTGCCCTTCCCGAGAATCTATATCAAACTCTCCCCCGGACATCTCTATTGCCTGGGCAAGAAAGGCTATACCTAAACCTACATCCCGCTTTGTATGCTTTATACCATCGGTGAAAAAAGGATCCCGCACCTTTTCCAACTGTTCAGGACTCATCCCCGAACCGTTGTCCGCCACAAATACTGTAAGATCTTCTTCTGTTTCAAAGAAATCGAGCATTATAAGTGTTGAATGCGCTTCAATCGAATTCTGCACAAGGTCAAGTGCAAAATCACAGATGGTACGATGCATTATTTCTCCTGATATTTCGCAAGAATTTCCGGAAGACGATCTTTAGTCAACTTACCGTATACATCTTCACCAACAATAAGTACCGGTGCCAGACCACAGGCCCCAACACAGCGCACCGCCTCAATGGAAAATTGTCCATCCGAGGTGACCTGGTTTACCCCGATACCTAGCACAGACTCCAGCTCATTAAGTATATCTTCACCGCCCTTTAGATAACAGGCAGTTCCCATACACACCTGGATGTTGTACTTACCGGGTTTATTGAGCTTAAAGTAATGATAAAAAGTGACTACTCCGTAGATTTTAGCCAGGGGTACATTTAATAATCTAGCTACCTTCTTTGCCGCCTCACGGGGTATGTAACCAAACTCTTCCTGTACTCCGTGTAGAATCATGATGAGATTACCCGGTTTCTCACGCCACTTCTCTATGTGGTCCAGGAGCTCCTGGGAAAAAGTAATCTCAACATCGCTTTTCACAGTCATGGAACCTCCATTTCATGCCGCACTACGAGGTGCGGTATTATCCTGTATTTGTATGTACGCAAATAGTAGAAAATAATTAAAAAAAAATCAATAAAAAAAGCACTATTAAAATTGAATATTGTGATTTTTTCAGGTTTTAATTGATTTTTTACAAAAGATCTACTATTATTATATAACTTAATGTGAATGTGTGCACATATAAACACTATAAACAGTCTCAAACCTAGTTTATATGTGACACCAGCATATTTAAATTGTTGGTTTGGGTGGGTTTGATTCACAACTTTAATTATAACAGATTTCATTTAGAAATCTACACTTTATTAAACCACAACGGGGACATTCTATGAATAAAGACTTCATTTTACGGCTGACCAAGTACAAACGATTGCTCTACAAGTTAAAAGCTCTCGGCTTTGAACGGGTATTCTCCAATAACCTTGGAGATGCAATTGGGGTAACCCCTGCACTTGTACGTAAGGACTTCTCTACCCTTAATTTGCCCGGCAATAAACGCGGTGGATACAATATTGATACGTTAATTGAAAAACTTGATAAGATTTTAGGGCGAGACCGTCCTCAACATGTGGTAGTTGTCGGCTGCGGACGTATAGGTACAGCCCTCATGGAGTACAGCGGTTTCAATACCGACGGTATAGAAATAGTTGCCGGCTTTGATATCCACCCTGAGAATGTCCACAACACCAGCGGTGTGCCTATTTTCGGTATGGACAAGCTTGAAGAATACGTTCGGGAACATGATATAAAAGTGGCCATAATTGCAGTGCCGGATTCGGAAGCTTCGAAGGTACTTGATCGACTTATCGCCGCCGGTATCCGCGGCATTCTAAACTTTGCCCCGGTTGAACTAAAGTGCACCCGCAACGACTGTCCCGGCAGCACCACTATTCATAACGTTAATATTGCTCTTGAACTTGAACACCTATTCTATCAGGTCAACAGTGACGAGGCAGAGGAAGAGCAACAAGAGGGAACCGAAGACCCTGAGGGGACAACGGAAAGTTAAGTGTAAAAAATGACATCATCCCTGAGCATACCATTACTTATTTCATGGTCGATAAGTGTCGTATTACTGTGTGCCCTGGTGGTGCTCCTCATACTTTGGAAACATAACAATCGTCAAAAAAACGACTGGTCTGTGGGTGAACTACAGGGGCGCCTAAAGGAACTTGAGAAAATATCCGGTAACATCGACGAGCTGCGCTCGCTGTTTATTCTGCCGCGCACCAGGGGAGATGTAGGGGAAAAACTGCTGGGGGAACTTCTCCATAATTGGCTTCCCCAAGAATCATTTGCCCTGCAATACGGGTTCAAAGACGGCACCCGGGCCGACGCCGTTATTTTTATGGGGAATTATCTTGTCGCGGTAGATGCAAAATTTCCCTTTCAAAGTGTTCGTGAGGTTCTATCCCAGAATAATCAGGGAAAAAAGATACCCCCCCAGGTAAAGCGGACTTTTATACAACATGCCCGAAGCATTGCCGAAAAATATATACGCCCCGACCAAGGTACTCTCCAATTCGCACTTATGTACGTACCCTCGGAAGCCTTATACTACAACTGTTTTGTTGAAGACAGCGAACTTTCCGTGGCAATTCTCAATGAAAAGGTAGTTCCCGTAGGTCCTGCCAATATATTCCTCTATTTACAAACGGTAGCATACGGATTACGGGGCTTTAACTTTCCACAGCAGGCAGAAGAAATAATCTCCCGCCTCTACGAGGTGCAGCAAGAGATGTCCGCCTTCGATAAGGAGCTCGCAACCGCTTCAACTCATCTTAAGAATTTTACCAGAATCTTCGATTCCCTTCTTGTTCGTTATCGCAAAATTGAAAATCTTGTAAAAAGGGATGAACGGCCCAGCTAAAAACTTCATCACAAGAATGCAGCATACGCATCTTTTTCACTTGAGGCGGCACCGCAATAATAGGGGTAAATGATCGGAATACCCGCTTTCCAACTCGGATATCCAGCGTAAAGGAAAGCCCTCGTTGTTGAGCAGCTGTTCATCCCGAACAACCTGAAAATCGTCAAACTCCAGGCCCTGCCCATCCCTGAGGGAAGGACTCAAAAGGAAATGATCAATAGTCTCCCACGACCCCTGATAGGCATAGCTGCCCCGTGAAGGCCTCGGTTCAATTAACCAGGGAGACAATAATACCACTTTTTCATTTCCCAC
>Ga0209925_1000497_pt1 | contig 20152 bp, 16 predicted proteins | sample SalPonR2_A_D1_MG_FD_185702 | JGI IMG/M metagenome (GOLD analysis project Ga0209925, IMG submission 185702) | Salt pond soil microbial communities from South San Francisco under conditions of wetland restoration - Salt Pond MetaG R2_A_D1_MG... ...
TTTTACAGTAGGGATAGGGTTTTTTAGTCAACTGCCCTTCAACTGGCTCTTTCTTAAATCAAACACTTGTGAGATAGAGCCGGTGTAAATCTTGTTAAAAACTGTACTGAGTGCAGTCTTTTATTTAACAAGCTCCTTTTTAATCTTGTTTATGATTAGGTGGGAGAAGTTGACAGCTTTATCATTTATTATAAGTTTTCAATATTTAAAAATTAATTATTGCTTATCTTCTTATAAATACAATTAGAAATGTTATCTATATATATTATTATAGTAAACATAAAAAAAGCCTCCTCTTAGCAAGGAGACTGTAGTTTTTATATTTAAAATATAATGTTGTTTTAAATAAAAATTATATTTTTTTAATAGTTATCCATTTTGTAATCTTAAAAATTTTTTTAAAGACATAAACATTATATCTTTGTAAGTGTTTCAAGGCTTTTATCATAAATTTTTTCTATTTCTGCAATGTTTTTAGGTTTACTAAATACATAGCCCTGTAAATAATCACATTTAAGGCTTTTTAGTCTTTCTATCTTTGCATGGTTTTCAATACCTTCTGCCACCACCTTTAAATCAAGACTGTGAAGTAATGAAATCAAACTTTCAATAGTATCATATCGATTTGGATGTAAGAACTGATCATTTAAGGTCTTATCCAACTTTACCTTATCAGCTGGTATAAAAGTTAAATAATTAAAGGAAGAATACCCTTTACCAAAGTCATCTAGAACAATTTTAACACCTATATTTTCTAGTTTATCTAAAAAATTAATTGATTCCGTCTTATTCTCAAGTAATATACTTTCGGTAATCTCTACTTCTAATAAATAAGGTTTAATATTTTCTTGTGCAATAATTTCTTTTAAAAATGCAAGATAGTCATTATCAGTAAGTTGAGTTGGAGAAAAATTAATTGAAATACTTTTTTCATCTTTATTATTTTTTTGCCAAATTGATAACTGTTGGACAGCCTCTTTAGTAACCCATCTTCCAATCTCATTAATTAAACCCTTTTCCTCTGCTACTGGAATAAACTTGGCAGGAGAAATATCATGGTCTTTTAATCTTAATAAGGCTTCAAAACTTTCTATCTTCCCGGTCTTTAAATTGACCTGAGGTTGATATTCTAATTTAAACCCATCATTTTTTAAAGCATTTCTCAATATGTCTTTAATAGCCCTTACTTCTTGTAGTTGTATAGTCATATAGGGATCAAAAAAGACATAATTAGAATCGGTTGCATGTTTAGCCTTATACATGGCTGTATCTGCATTTGAAATAAGTTGGTCAATATCTTCAGCATCATCTGGATAAACACTTATACCCATACTATAATTAATTTGCATTTCATTTTCTTCAATAACAAATGATTTATCAAAAACTTCTTCTAATTCATCAATATAATAATTTATATTAGGAACCTTGTTAACACTTTTTAATAGGATTAAAAATTCATCTCCACCAAATCTGGATATAAAAATATTTCCATTTTTAAATTTATTTAATCTTTGCGAAATTTTAATTAAAATCTGATCACCAACCGCATGTCCCATCGTATCATTTATGTCTTTAAAGTTATCTATATCTAATAACATTACTAAACCATCATTATTATTATCTAATTCATGTTGTAGCTCTTCCATAAAGTTCCGCCTATTTGGTAAACCGGTTAAGGAATCATGATGAGCCAAATATTTAATACTCTGCCTTTTTTCATGTAATTCCTCAAAATATCTTTGCGACTTATTGAGTACATTATTAATAGACTGTTTAAGGAATTTGAAATCACTATCATTAGAAATAGGCATCCGATAACTAATATTATTTTCTAAATCTATCTCTTTAATATTATTATTAAAACGTCTTAAAGGATTTACCACATATTTGTTTTGCAGCCATAAAAATATTATGAAAACCAAAGCTGATATAATTAAAGCAAATAAGAATGAATATACTAACTGGTTAAAAATCTCTGTATAATATTCTAAAGAAGTAAAATGAGCTAACTTCCAGTTTGTATTTTGAACAGATAAGGAGGTAAAATACCCCTCTTTATTATCAATATTAATTCTTTTAATACCATTATTTGTGAAATTATTTAGATTTAACTGTTCTCCATATTTCGAGTTAAATTTAGGAATACCTTCTTTTAAATTATATTCAATATCAGGATGGGCAAGGATGTTATTTTCACTGTCTATTAACATGAAAAATCCATTTTGTACGACATCATTATTTTCTACATAAGATATTATATTAGAAATAGATAAATCACCGGCTAAAACGCCCATAAATTGACCGTCTTTTTTACTATAAACTGGATAGGCAACGGTGACTATAATCTCATCTTGGCTAGCATTTATAAAAGCTTTCGTGAATATTAGTTGATTTTCTTTTAAAGCCTTTTTATACCAGGGTCTTTCTCTTAAATCAAAATCTTTTGGCATTTGCCAGCCGCTGGCATTTATCATATTGTTATTTTTACTACCATAATATAATGAGAAAAACTCTCCATTGTTATTCAGAAGTACTTTTAAATAATTTAAAATCTCTTGTTCACTATGATTATCAAGGGCAATATAACTACCAACACTTTGGATCAACTGTGCTCTGTTATCAAGCCATTTTATTATTTTTTCATTAAGTAAATTAACAGAAAGACGAGTATTATTTTTTACACTATTAGATACAATTCGATTATTATTACTATAAAGCAAAAAGAAACTAGCTGAAATTACTATTAAAACAACAATACCCCAGATATATAATCTCTTAAAATATTTATCCATTAATCAATACCACCTGTTTTTATAAATAATTTTATTAACTACTATATTTACGTGAAATTAGGATTCATTTTTTATATACGAAAAATATATCTAGGTTATTAAACTCCTTTAGCATTCCGAAACAATAATTATTATCGATTAAAATAAGTTATATCAATATTACGCTTATATACATATAATATATATGGAATACATCTATATTACTAAAATATTTTGAATAGATAAAGTACAAAATAAAAAACTCCATTACCCTATCTTAAGGACAATGGAGTTTCAAAATATATATTATTTTGTTTTAGGTACTATTTTTTCTTTTAATTTTTCTGTTTTTATCTCTATTACCTTACTTTCATAATTAGGTGATTGGGCTTTTATTTTTATAACACCAGGTTCTCTTTTACTCTTAATATAAACTGCTCCTCTACCTGCTTCTAGGCTAAAGGGAGTTTCTCCAATTATTTCACCGGGACCTTCAATTTTGAAAAAAATCGGATTATGAGCCAAAATTAAGGTTTGTTCATTTTTATCAACTAATCTAATCTCTAATCTTGTTAGATCAGCTCCATCTGCTTTTAATACTTTATTATCTGCTTTTATCTTTAACTTGTCTGGTTCAGTAAAGGGATATATAGTATGTTCACAAATCTCTTGGTCGTCAATAAATCCAACTGCCTTTAAGTTTTCAATAGTACTAGCTCCCCATTCCCACCATTTACAGTCTTCAAAAATAAAAGGAGGATGAGGTAAACCTGGATATTTATCAACAGCTGGTTTAGCTGTTTTTTTAAAATTACCGTTTACAAACAATTTTACCTTATCACAGTTACTAAATACAATGATTTTATCTCCATAATCTTCATTAAAACTAGGAGTTAGATATCTTGCAATATGAATGATTGTATTTTTTTTAGGATCCATTTGACTTTGATAAACATAAGCAGCCATTTTTTTGGTTCTAAACATATCACAAACTCCGTGGTAACAGACTCTATCTCCAGAACCAAAGTCAGCATGGGTATTATAATCAAAAGCACACCAGCCGCTAGCCCCTGCAATATTATCATCTTGGTACTGCTTATCCTGAATTTGCATATGTTTTACCGCATGCTTAATTTGACGTTCTACACTGTCATAGGTCTTAGTAGGATACATATGCCCCATATACTCACAGATCATATAAGGTTTATGGTTAGGTTCTTTTATCTTACCTTCTAAATTACCTTCAAAATCATTATAAGTAAAGACATCTTCTAAAAACTCACTTTCTCTAAAGTTACGAACTCCTCCGGTCGGTCTAGTCGAATCTAATTGATGAGCAATTTGATTAGTCTTATGATAAAACTCATGGTCATCATCTGATTCATTAATCCTTACTCCCCAAATAAATATAGAAGGATGGTTTCTATCTCTAACAATCATCTCTTCTAAGTTTTGATAAGCAATTTCTTTCCAATTATCATCTCCTATATGCTGCCAGCCCGGTATTTCTTCAAAAACTAATAGTCCGATTTCATCACAGCGATTTAAAAAGGCTGGATCAGCTGGATAATGAGAAGAACGGACAAAGTTTAAACCAAGTTCTTCTTTTAAAAAATCAGCATCTTTTATCTGCCCTTTATCCGGCATAGCATTACCTACATAAGGGTATAATTGGTGTCTATTAAGTCCTCTTAATTTTAGCTTTTTATCATTGATATAAAAAAGACCATCCTCTTTAAATTCTACTTTTCTAATTCCTATCTTATCTTCTTTTTTATCAATAATATTACCAGCTCGATCTTTAATTTTAATATAAACTTTATAAAGGTTTGGATCATTAGGAAACCATAGTTTTGGCTCCTTAACTTTAATCTCATCTAATATAATATTATTTTTTTCTTTTTTAAAATTCACCTTATACTCTTTTTCATTAACAACTTCATTATCTTTTCTTAACTGTATCTGAATTCTGTATTTCCCCGGATTATTTTTATTGATAATATTCATTTTTGGTTTAATTACTGCTTGTTTATGATTACATTCTTTAATTTTAAAAAAGGTCCCGTCGATATAACTTTGGCCGGTAACAATCATCTGAACCCGCCTATATATACCACCAAACAAAAGATAATCAACTTTACTACCCTCAGGTGGAATATTATCTTTACTTCTTGAATCAACTCTTACAGCAATTAAATTATCTTCTCCAACTTTAACATAATCAGTAATATCTAATTTAAAAGAAGTATAGCCCCCTTTATGTATATCTACAAAACTACCATTAACATAAACTTCGGCTTTTTTCATAACTCCATCAAATTTTACTAATATCCTTTTGTTCTTGTAACTTTCATCTAAATAAAATGGTCTACGATACCAGGAAACAAACTCATATTCCTTATGATTAAAATAATGATGAGGAACCAGTTTATTAGAATGAGGTATACTTATATCTTCTAATTTAGGGTTAATGTAATCAATTTCTTGCATTTTTTTATCATCTTCAGGTAAATACTGCCAATCTGTATTAAAATTCAAGATCTGCCTCATAATTAAATACCTCCATTCATAGTCTATTTACCAGTACCCATGGTAAGTCCTCTAATAAAGTATTTTTGTAAAAATATAAAAACAATTATAGTCGGAATTGTAGCCAGTAAAGAACCAGCTACTAAAACTCCCCAAGAAGTAATGAAATTACCTTTTAAAGATGCTAAACCAGCCGTAACTGGTTTAAATTTATTATCTCTAATAAGAACAAGTGCCCAGATATAATCATTAAATATCCATGTAAATTCTAAAGTGCCCAGGGCTGCTAAGGCAGGCTTTGAAAGCGGTAAATAGATACGATAAAATATTTTAAATTCTGAACAGCCGTCCATACGAGCTGCTTCTGATAACTCTTCAGGAATTGTCATCATAAAATTTCTTAAAAAGAAAGTACAAAAGCCAATTTGAAATACCATATGTATCATGATTAATCCCCAATATGAATTATATATACCCAAAAAGTTACTAAGTTTAAAAACAGGGATTAAAAGAATTTGAAAAGGTATTAACATACCACCTACAAACATTAAATATAATGCCATATTTAATTTGAAATCATACTGTGCAAGTGCATAAGCAGCTAATGAAGATAAAAATAATGTTCCTATTAAAGCAGGGATTGTTATAATAAAACTGTTTAATAAATATGTATTTAAATTACCTTCAGTCCAAGCTACTTTAAAATTATTTAAAGAAAGTTTCTCTGGGATTGTCCAAAATCCTTTTGCCATAATTTCATCCATTGACCTAAATGCAGTTAAAAATGCACCAAAGACAGGTAAAAGCCAGGCTATTACAAAAAGAAGGAGTGCTAAAAAGATAAAAGCATTAAGATACTTTCTCTTTTTAAGATAATTCATACACTTAACTCCTCCTCTCTAATTCTTCTTAAATAGAAGAAGATAAAGATAAACATGATAATAAACAAGATAACTGCTACGGCAGCCCCATAACCCATTTCATAATTTCTAAAGGCTTCTGTATACATATAATTTGCTAAAACATTTGTAGAATTAAACGGTCCGCCTCTGGTCATAATATTAACAAAGTCAAAGGCTCGTAAGGATTGAATCATAGTTATTACTAAAACTATGACAGTTGCTGGCTTTAAAAGAGGTAATATTATATACCTAAAGCGCTGCCAGGCAGTTGCTCCATCAATTCTCGCAGCTTCAATTAAAGTAGGTGGAATAGAAGTTAAACCCGCTAAAAATAATAGCATAACATAGCCGGTATGCCGCCAGACCGCAGCTCCAATGACTGCATATAAAGCTGTTTCAGGATTACTTAACCAACCTCTTGTTAAAAAATTTAAACCTACATATGTTAAGGTATTATTTAAAAGTCCGGCCTTAGGATGGTAAATCCAGGACCAGATTAAACCGATAACAACGGGAGCTAAAATCATAGGTGAATAAATAGCTGCTTTAAAGCCCTTTGCCCAGCGAATTTTTTTACTTAATAAAATAGCTAAAAACAGCCCCAAGACTACCGGAACTAATAAAAAGATAAGCAGCCAAATAAAGTTATTAACCAAAGAAGTATAAAATATAGAATCATTAAATAAATCCAAATAATTTTGAATACCTATAAAGTTAGGATCAGTCAGTCCATCCCACTCTGTTAGACTAAGATAAAATGTATAAATTGTGGGACCGATAACCCATATTGTATAAAAAATAAGTGGAACAGCTAAAAACCGCCACTGTACTTTTCTTTTTTCCATTTTAGTAGTTACCTCCACTATTACAAATTAATTAAAAAAGCAGGGGATTAATCCCCTGCTTATATTTAATTATTTTACTCCATAACCTTTTGTCTAACCTGTTCCATCTCTTCCATTATTGATTGATACTGATCAGGATACTGCCAGAACTTCATAAGCAGATCCATAGTATCTCCAGCCATTTCTGGATCCATATCTCTATCATAGAATTGAGCTAGAGCATCTGTATTTTCAATCATTTTTTTACCTTTCAGTGCTGGCTTATCATATACTTCATCAGGAACATCTTTATTTGGCACCATACGTCCCATATCTTCAGCAAAAACTCTTTGGCCTTCTACACTAGCTAAGAAGGCAATAAAGTCTTTTGCTAATTCAGGATTAGGCGCTTTAGCTGGAATCATAAAACCATCTGTTGGTAGGTCTTCTCCCACGGGAACATCTTTATCAATAATTGGGAATCTAAAGAAATTCATATCTTTTTGTACATCTTCTGAAACAGCATCATTAATAAACTGACCCATTAGATACATGGCAGCATCTCCCTGAGTCATAAACTGAAGGCCTTCCTGCCAGGAATAGGCAGCTGCATTTTCAACAAAGAAATCATTTTCTATTAAGTACTTCCATTTTTTAAATACTTCCGCCACTCTATCGTCAGTAAATGGTACTTCCCCATGCATTAAATCAGTATGAAATTTAGGACCATTAATTCTCATATTAAGATAGTCAAACCAACCAGCAGCAGTCCATTTAAATTTGGTACCAATAGCAAAAGGAGTAATTCCATTATCTTTTAAGGTTTCACCAACTTCAAGCAGCTCTTCCCATGTCTGAGGTTCTTCTAGACCATATTCCGCAAAAATAGATTCTCTGTAATATACTGCCCACCAGTAATAGCTGTGAGGTAAGAAATAGGCTTCATCTTCAAAAAAACTGATGCTTTTAAAGGCTCTTGGAATTTTTTGATCAAGATTCTCTTCATTCCACACATCAGTAAAGGGCATAACTAAGCCTTTATCTACAAAATACTTAGCACGATTACCCGCAAACCAACTAAATACATCTGGTGGATCATCAGAAGATAACCAGACTCTAATTGCCTTTTTAAAGTCCTCATGAGCAGTAATATTTAACTGAACATCAACATCAGGATTATTCTCTTCATAAATATCTACTAATTTCTTCATTGCTTTTCTGGGAGCAGGATCACTTGTATATGTATTAACAGTCAGTGTCTCTGCCATTGTCACCGAACTAAATACTAATAATAAAGAAAAGACTAACAAGATAGGTAGTAATTTTTTAATTTTCATTTTTAATTATTCCCCCCTAGATTTAAAATAAATATTTAAAACGTTTTAAATTTATTTAATAAAATATACCACCTCCATAAATATTTTAATTAATAGTTCTTGAAGACTTTCTAACTATTAGCTCAGTAGGAAATATAATAAGTTGTTCGTCTGAACTTAATTTTTCTCTATTTATTCTTTTTAAAAGAATTTCGGCAGCTTTTTTACCCATTTCTTTTTTTGGTATATGTAGGGTAGTCAAGGAAGGATTATAGTATTCAGACATCCGAATATTATCGATGCCAATTATTGAGATATCTTCTGGTACTTTGATATTTGCTGAGGTTAATGATTGGATAACTCCCATCGCCATTTCATCATTTAAACAGATTATAGCAGTTGGTAACTTGGCTAATTTTAATAATTTTTGGCCAACTTTATAGCCGCCTTCTATAGTTAGGAAGTTATAAAAGATATAATTATCATTTATTTTTATATTATTATCTGAAAGAGCTTTTTTATAGCCCTCTACTCTTTCTTCACTTTGACCAATAAATCCGATCTTTTTATGACCATTATTGATTAAATAATTAGCTATGTTATAAGCTCCTTCAAATAGATCTGTCTTAATTACAGGGATTAGAGTATAATTATTAATTTCACGGTCTACAAAAACGACCGGAGTATTGTTTTTTACAAGATCAATAATCATTTTATTATGTTCTTCCATCATATCGCCTAAACATGCAAAAATGGCTCCATCAACAAGGCCACTTTTAAATAAATTTATATATCTTAACTCTTCTTCTGATTTATATTCAGTACTACATAATATTAAATTATATCCACTTTCTTTTATAGTATTTTTTATAGATTGGGCCATTTCAGCAAAAAAGGGATTTTCTACTTCAGGGATAACTAAACCGATTGTTTCAGTGGCTTTTTTGACAAGAGCCCTGGCCCTTGCATTGGGAGTGTAATTCAATTCTTCAGCAATTTTCTTAACCTTTTCATAAGTTTTGTGGTTAACTTTCTCACTATTATTTAAGGCTAAGGAAGCTGTGGCTATTGAAACATTTGCTTTTTCAGCTATATCTTTTAAAGTAGTAGACATGGCTTATAACCTTCTTTATTTAAAAGTTTAAAACGTTTTAACAATAAATATTATATAATAAGAATTTTTAATTGTCAAACAATTTCCAAAATTCTTTTAATAAAATCCAAAAAATACGAGACCAAAGCTTAACCTTTGATCTCAACACCATTTCTTTCAATTACATCACTATAAAAATGTCCGCTTTCTTTTATATATCTTTTTTGATTATCTTTATAATCAACAAAAACAATACCAAATCTTTTAGAATAACCGTAAGCCCATTCGAAATTGTCCATTATAGACCATACATAATAACCTTTTAAAGGAATACCATCTTCAATAGCCTGGTGGGCTTTCATTAGATGACCTTTTAGATAATCAACTCTATCATAATCTTTCACCTTATTATTTTCGGTTAGTTTATCATTAAAAGCTGCTCCATTTTCAGTTATATATAAAGGTAACTCAGAATATTCATTATTAACCCTATTTAAGACATTGTATAAGCCTTGTGGATAAACTTCCCAACCCATTTCTGTATACTGACTATCTTCAACTTTAACTTCTTTAGTTTCTAATATATTTGCTTCTTCAGCATGTTTAATCACATTGCGAGAATAATAATTGACACCTAAAAAGTCCATAGGATAACTGATAATAGACATATCGCCCTCTCTAATGTCAATTTCACCTACATTCTCTTCAAAAAATTCAAAGAGGTCTTTAGGGTATTTAGCTCTAAATAGAGGATCAAGTACAATTTTATTAATGAAATTATCTTGGCGCCAGGCAGCCGCTAAATCCTCTTTACTATCAGTCGCCGGCTGGAAATCCCCCAAATTTAAGGTTATACCAATTTCTCCATCCATTTCTTCTTCTTTAAAAGATCTTACTACCATTCCATGTGATAACAATAAATGGTGTAAAACCTGGAGAGCACTTTGATAATCCTGTTTACCAGGCGCATGCTGACCAAAAGCATGTCCTAAAAAACTAACTACCCAGGGTTCATTATGAGTAATCCACTGATCGATTACCCCATCAAATTTTTCAATTAAACGCATTGCATAATCATGAAAGTATTTAGCAGTATCTCTATTTTCCCATCCTCCTCTTTTTTGTAAAGCCTGGGGTAAATCCCAGTGGTAGAGAGTGGGCAATGGTTTTATACCATTTTGTAGTAATTCATCAACAAGTCTTTTATAAAAATCTAATCCCTTTTTATTTAAAGAACCGCTGCCTTTCGGGAATACGCGGGGCCAAGAAATGGAAAAACGATATGAATTAAGTCCTATTTCTTTCATCAATTGAATATCTTCTTTATATCTATGGTAATGATCACAGGCTATATCTCCAGTATCATTATTTTTTATATTACCTTTTTGATGAGTAAATCTATCCCAGATAGATTCACCTTTACCATCTTCATCATAGGCACCTTCTATTTGATAAGAAGCTGCAGCTGCACCCCATATAAAATCATTCGGAAACTTATATTCTGTCAAACTTATCCCTCCTTTTAAATTTATATTAAATGTTTATTACCTTACTCCTGCTTTAATTTCTTATTAAATTCATAAAGTTTTTCAAAAAGATTTAGCACCCGACTCAGGTCTGCTGACATAAAAGTCAGGTTCTTTATCAAATTCATCTTTGTACATGTTTTTTATATGGTTTATAATTTCACTTTTATATTTTTTTTCTATTAAATTTACAGTACATCCACCAAAACCAGCTCCCGTCATGCGTGCTCCGAGTACACCTTTTGTCTCTAAGGCCTTATCTACTAAATAGTCTAACTCATCACAGCTTACTTCATACTCATTTTTTAAACTAAGATGAGAAGCATACATTAATTTTCCGGCTTTTTCATAGTTACCATCTTCTAAACTATCAGCAAAATCTAAGACTCGCCTATTTTCTGTTAATACATGGGTAGCCCTTTTATAATCAGTTTCATTTAATTTATCTTCATATCTAAATAGTTCATTTATATTAATATCACGTAAACTAGTTATTTCTTCTTCGAAATTTTTATTAAAGTAATTAACAACATTATTGCATTGTTTACGGCGTAAATTATATTCAGAATCAACTAAGCCTCGCTGAACCTTTGAATCTATGATAAGAAATTGATAATTTTTGTTTTTAATAGGAACTTTATTATAATCATAACTTTCACAGTCAATTAATAATGCATTATCTTTTTCTCCTAGACAAGAGATATATTGATCCATAATCCCACACTCTACACCTACATAATTATTTTCAGCTTTTTGAGCCAATTTGGCCATTTTAACTGGACTGATATCGTAATTGTTAAGATCAGATAATGCATATATGGTGACTACTTCTAAAGCAGCTGAAGAACTAAGTCCAGCTCCCTGAGGAATATCACCTGAAAATACCATATTGAACCCTTTTAGTTTAAATCCTTCTTTTTGTAATTCACTTACTACCCCAATAATATAGTTAGACCAGCTATCTTCAGTATTGAATTTGAGCTTATTTGTATCTGTTGTATAAAATTTATCTAAATCAATTGAATATAAATTAATCTTTTTATCCTCTCTTAACTGGATATAAGCATAAATTCTTCTATCAATTGCCATAGGAAGTACAAACCCATTATTATAATCAGTATGTTCTCCTATTAAATTAACACGTCCGGGTGCAAAGAAAAACCCATCTCTTTTTTTTGTATTGTTAAAATTATTTTTATAGTGTTCTTTTAAAATATCTTTTTGCATAATTATCACCTACTTTTTACAAATTTCTAATGGTTTAGTGTTTCTCAATTCTGATGCTTTATTTTCTGGTAAAGAACCATTAACAAAAGCACCTGCTCCAGATTCACTACCAGCTAAATACTTTAGTTTATCTTTTGTCCTATAAGGTGGGTAAAACTCCATATGAAAATGAGAATAATCTTTTGTTCCCTTAATAGCCGGTTCTTGATGAATTGCCATAATATAGGGAAATTCAAAACCGAATAAATTATCATACTTTTTAATGACAGTTTTTAAAATACGAGCCAGATCATTTATATGATCTTTATTAAATTCTGCAAAGGATGTAAGATGACCATTGGCATATATATTAATTTCATAGGCATAACGAGCAAAAAAGGGAACTAAAGCTGTAAAAGAATCATTTTTTACAACTATTCTCTCATTTTGATATAATTCCTGTTTTAAAACATCACAGTAAAGACAATGGCCAGTTTCTTTTAAATGTTCCTTACTATTGTCTAATTCTTTTTCTATTACAGGTGGAATATCTGGATAAGCATAAATTTGCCCGTGTGGATGTTGTAAAGTAACGCCTACTTCTTCACCCTTGTTTTCAAAAATATAGACATAATCAATATACTCTTTGGAACTTAAGTCTTCATAACGGTCTTTCCAAACTTTTATTAATTTAACAAAGCGACTTAAAGGTTTTTTAGACATTACTCCATCATGGTCTGAAGTAAATAAGACTACTTCACAGATTCCTTTTGAATCTTTAACAGGTGTAAGTTCTGTACCTTCCACAACCGGATTTCGAGGATTTCTTTCTAAAGATGGAAATTTATTTTCAAAAACGACTAAATCATAATCAGGACGTGGTACTTCAGTTTCAAATCCTCCAGGCTCAGTTGGACATAATGGGCAGTAATCTTCGGGAGGATTAAAAGTTCTATCTTGACGGTGAGTTGCTGTAATTAACCACTCTTTTAATATGGGATTCCATCTCATCTCAGACATTTAATTGTTTTCCTCCTTATTGTTGTTTTTTTCATTTTCTTCGAATGTATAATAATACATTAATCTACCATCTTCTTTTTTTACTTCTTCTTTTTTCATTTTCATTTTAAAAACCACCTTTCTGATGCCAGTTCCAAGCTGTTTGAATTATTGTTTCTAATTCTGGATAATCAGCTTGCCAATTTAATTTTTCTTTAATTTTTTTCGAACTTGCAATTAAAACAGCTGGATCACCCGGTCTTCTATCACTATTTTCAGCTGGTATTTCTTGGCCGGTTACTTCTCTTGCTGTTTCAATTACTTCTTTGACCGTATAGCCTTCTCCATTACCAAGATTATATATATTACTATCTTTTCCTTTAAAAAGGGCTTTTAAGGCAAGAGTATGGGCAGTTGCTAAATCATTAACATGAATATAGTCTCTTACACAGGTACCATCTCTTGTATCATAGTCATTTCCAAAAATATATAACTTTTCTCTTTTACCTAAAGCAGTATCTAATACTAATGGTATGAGATGAGTTTCCGGATCATGATCTTCTCCAATCTTACCACTTGGGTCAGCTCCAGCTGCATTAAAATAACGCAGGGAAATAAAATTTAAATCAAATAGATTATCATATCTTTCCATAACCTTTTCAAAGAAATATTTGCTTTCTCCATAGGGATTACCTGGTCTAATAGGATGATCTTCTTTGATAGGAATTTGTTCAGGTTCACCATAGACAGCAGCAGTTGAAGAAAAAACTATATTATTTACATTATGTTCTTGCATTACATCTAGTAGTTTGATTCCATTATCTAAATTGTTATGGTAATATTTACCTGGGTTTTCCATTGATTCACCTACCAAGCTATCTGCTGCTAGATGGACCACTGCCTCAATTTCATTATAACTAAAAACTTCATTCAAAAAGTCTATATCTTTAATATCTCCTACAATTAATTTTCCATCTAACACAGCTTTTTTATGACCTTTTTGTAGATTATCAACTGTTAATACATCAAAATCATTTTCAACTAGGTCTTTAACAACATGGCTGCCAATATATCCGGCACCCCCGGTTACTAATATACTCATTAAATTTCCTCCTTACTGTAAAAATATTTTTCTAATATTGAAAAGGCTGCCCCCACTGCTCCTGCAATCTTATTATAATCAGTGAATTCAATTGGTGAAAAATCTTCATCTTTATTTAAAGAATTTTCAATCACAAAAGAATTTAAATAAGGTTCAAGCCTATCTTTAATATCAAGAAAGTCTCCTCCAATAATAATTTCATTGGGGTTCAATAGATTAATAATATTTACTAATGCTAATCCAAAGTATCTACTTATATACTTTAAAATGGCCTTAGTGTTTTTTCCATCAGAATTGATAATATTACACAGTTTGTGCCAATTACTTATTTTAATATCCATTAAATTATCAGCATATTCTATTAAGTTATTTTTAGAAACCATTGCTTCTAGACAACCTCTATTACCACAATTACAAAGTGGTCCGTCCTCTTTTACAATTATATGGCCAATTTCACCGGCTAAAAAGTCTTTACCGTAGATTAACCTATTATTTAATACTACTGCTGCTCCAATCCCAGAACCAGTATTTATGTAAATAAAGTTATCCTTTTGCTTCCAGCGTTCTGCTCTAGCCATCATCCTAACATCATTATCAACTTTAATAGGCAGTTCATATATTTTATCTAATTTGGCTAAAATATTTTTGTTTTTCCATTTATAATGAGGAGCAAACTTAGAAACACCTTTAATAGGATCAACTATACCATGAATTCCTATACCAATTCCTTTAATTCTATCTTTATTTCCGTCATTAAAAATCGAAGTTGTTATTTCTTTCGTTTTTTTAAGAAAGTTACCTAATGTTAAATTTTTTATTTCTTTTTTTCCTTTAAATTCAATTTTTCCTTCTAAATTAACTAAAGCATATCTAATTGAATTTATACTCCAATTAATTCCAATAACTTTAATATCTTTACCATTCAATTTAAGAAAAACTGGTCTTCTGCCTCCTTTTGATTTTCCTCTATCACTTTCTATAATTAATTTATTATCAATTAAATCATTAACTATATTAGTTACAGTAGCTGGAGACAAACCGGTTTTCTCTGCAATATCAGCCCTTGATATCTGTAAATTTTGTTTAATTATTTTCAAAACCTCTTTTTCATTCCGGGTTTTCATAATATCAAAACTTGTTGGGCGGGACATTTTCCTCACCAACTTTCTTTATTTATTAAATTAACTAACTAAATAGTATCATAATTTTTGATTTTTGTAAAATTTTTAGAAATTATTTATTGCATATTTATGTGTGCAGTTGTATAATTATGATAGGAATTAGAAATTTTTTTGTTGCTATTTATAAGGGATAAATGCTTTTCAAAAATGTCTGACAGTTAGATTTACACTTTCTTAAAAGTATCAAACCTTTTCATTTTTTGTCTCCTTTTCATTAGTTGATTTGTTGTTTTCTAAAATTATTTTTCTCTCTTTTTAAGCTAATTCCTGAGAGATTAAAACTAATGAATAAGGAGGTGAAATTCTTTTTTCTTACTTTAAAATGAGGAGGATTTTCAATGAGTACTAAAAAGAAAGTGTTTGTTGTTTTTTGGGCAACTTTAATTATTATGTTTTTATTGGCAGGCAGTCTGATGGCTGACTATAATAAATTTAAAGGAGCTTCCCAAGTTAAGTCATTAAAATTTGGGCTTTCGGATGATGTTCAGGATGAAAGAGTTAAACGTATCGCTTTGATCAAAAACTTAAAATTTGGGCTTTCAGATGTTGTTCAGGATGAAAATATTAAACGTGTCGCCTTAATCAAATCCTTAAAATTTGGGCTTGATGATGATATTAAAGTCTGCTGCGGATGGTCCAACACATGTGACAAAGAAGCTAAAATGGCACTCTATAAAAGTTTCAACAAATTACATCCAGACATCAAGATAGTTGAAACATATACTAGCGGGAAAAACTATAATGAGGAAATGAAATTACATCTGCTTACCGATAGTCTACCTGATACCTTTGAAATAGTGCCTGGAGCTACCTTTATAAACACATACGTGGAAGGCAATAGAGTGGCGCCCCTTACCTCTAAAATGGAGAAATGGGGACTAAAAGATAAGATTAGACCAGAATTACTGGAGATGTGTAGTTATAACGGAGAAATATATGCATTACCAATTAGTGTTAATTTTGGCAACTTTATCTTTTGCAATGAAGAAATTGTCACAACTAATGAGATATTAACTACTATTCATATCAGAAGTGTCTATGAATTTATAGAAGCTCTAAAAGTTTTAGATAAAAACAATATTACTCCCCTGGCTTTAGGTACTAAAGATGAATGGTCAGCTACTATGCTTTATGAAGCAATTGTAAATTCTCTACTTGGTCCCGATAAATACAGAAAACTTTGGAATGGAGAAGTTTCATTTGATGACCCTGAAATAAGAGAAACCCTTGTTGCTTTTAGAGATATGACTAGATATATTAATGATAACCACTCTGATTTAACCTGGCAAGAAGCAGCAGATTTAGTTCATGATAATAAAGCAGGCTTTATTATTACAGGCGACTGGGTAGAAGGTTACTTTAATTCACTTGGCTGGCAACCTGGGGTAGATTATAGCTGGATAAAAACAAGCGGAAGCGGCCTTGTTTCAATACCGGATGCCTTTTGTCTCTCAACACAGGCCTGTAATTCTGAAACAGCCCTGGCCTGGTTAAAAAATATTTCCTCAATATCAACTCAAAAAGAAATTAATCAAATAAGAGGTTCTATTCCCGCCCGTACAGATATAATTAAAGGGGATTTTGACATGTATCAAATTGAGGCAATGTTAGATTATAGCAGAAAAGATCTTTTACCTTCTGTTGCACATGGATTATATTTCCCGGAAGATACAACTCATAAGATTAATGAAATCTTTTTGAATTTATTAGAAGATGGAGATATAGAAAAAGCACAATTAGAACTTAAATCAATCGTTACTTAATAAAATATATTTATTTAGCCTCCTATTTTTTGGAGGCTCTTTTTTTTAGCCAAATATTTTAATAAAAAAATTATATCGAATTATCTTAATGTTATTGCTTACTTCTTAAAGGTAAGCTCAAGTAGTTTTATATAAAAATTATATGCTATTTAAAAATTGATAGGTTTTTACCCTACCGGCTATTTATAATAAAAATAAATTAAAGACTACCAATTATATTAGTTACAGTAGCCGGAGAAAAGTCTGTTTTCTCTGCAATATCAATCCTTTTTATCTGTAAATTTTCTTTAATTATTTTCAAAAACTCTTTTTATTTATTGGTTTTTATAATATCAAAACTTGATGGGAGGATCATTTTCCTCACAAACTTTATTTATTTAATAATTTTTTCAATAAATAGCATTATAATTTCTTTATTGTATAAAACCGAACTAATTATTATTACTTAACAGTTAAATAAAAAGAGCTTTTTGTATTATCCGTTGCATATATATATTTTTGGATGTATAATTAGTTATAAGAAAAAATGTGCTCACTTAAACTTGTTCTTTAGATATTTTCTATTATTATTATATACCTTAAATATTCGTTCTTTCCTATTCTTAATTCTTATCCCGTTAATCAATTTTAATATCTTTAAACCTCCTTTCTATAAAAATTATTTCAATACTTGTCAATATTAAATGAAATTAATTTGAAAGGGGGTATTTATATTGAAAATATATAAAGTGTTATTTCTATTACTGATTATTCCTCTTTTTATTATTCTCACTTTCTTACCTATTCACTTAAATGCTAAGCCTTTATTATTTGAACCGGAAAAAACAATTGAAATTCACTGTGTTTGGACCGGTGGTTGTGAAGGGTCTGCAAGAAGTGAATTATTTAAAAAATTCGAAAGAAAATTTCCATCTGTGAGAATTATTCATGCTAATATAACTTGTTCTAATAACTACTTGAAAGATAAACTTTTAATTGAAAGAATATTACAGGGAAATCCTCCTGATACGTTTCAAGTCCATGCAGGTAATGAACTAATAAATAATTTTGTATTAACTGGTATTGTGCAACCAGTAACCACATTACTCAAAGATATGGACATAATTAAAAAAATTAATCCTCAATTATTAGATATATGTAGTTATGAAGGAAAAATTTATGGGGTTCCGCTCACAATGCACCGGGGTAATTTATTATTTTATAATAAAAAGATATTGCAAAAATATAATATTGAGCCTCCAAAAAATATATATGAAGTTATAACTTCTATGGATAAAATTGAAAAAAAAGGTATTATTCCTTTAGCAGTTGGTAACTTAAATGATAGTAGTTTGCTGCATATCTTTGAAAATATTATGTTGGAAACATTAGGTATATACTCCTATCAAAGCTTTTGTAATGGTGAAATTTTGTTCGATGATCCGGCAATAATAGAAACAATCAAGTTATTTAAAAAAACCACTTCATACATGAATCAAAATTATAATCAAATTAATTGGCAGCAAGCTGTTGATATGGTTTATAAAGGAGAAGCCGCTTATCTATTTATGGGAGACTGGGCTTTAAATTACTTTAAATCACTCGGAGCCATACCAGGAGAAGATATTGACTGGAGATTTATAGGTTCTTCTAGTTATTTTATACTAATAAGTGATATTTTCACCTTACCTAAGAACTGTAATAATAGTAAATATGCAAAAGAATGGTTGAAGTTAATTGCTAATAAAAAAGTACAAACTAATTTTTGTAAAATCAAGGGCACCACATCCCCACGTTTAGATATTATATCAAATTATAATAATACCTATTTATCTGAAAAAGATAATGATTCGAATAAACATATGTATATTTATTTCCCTTCTATGGCCTTTGGAGGAGCTTCATCAGACAATCTAGTTTTCATTTTAAAAAAACTTCTAGTTAATTTTGTGGATAAAAAGAACTAAAAAAAATGCATACAACATTTAATTTTGCCTATATCGGTAGATAAATTTTACTTATTTTTTCCATAAATAATATTTATATAACTTGTGTAATTTCTATAACAGGTGTATAATTAAATTGGAATTAGCGTTTAATATATTTGTTATTTAAAAAAATGGCCAAGATATTTTTAAGATACTTTTCCTATCTTATTATGATTTTCATCTTATTCTTACCCCTTTTTAAAACAAACCCACTATAAGTTTCTTTTACTCCCCTTTTCTATATTATTACCTTATAAAAACTTTTAATAATTTTACATCTATTAATGTGACTAATTCCCTTTTACCGTAAATAAGTAATTAGTCGGGAGGTGGTAAAGGGTTTGTTTAATATCTATTTAAATAAAGGGGGTATATCTCAATGAGAATTTATTTAGTTTTAATTCTGGTGTTTATCTTGATACTTACTTTCACAATTAATATCTTAGCAAAACCACTCTTTTTGGAACCAGTAGAATTTACAGAAGATTATGATGAAATATATGCTTATATAGAAACAATTGAATCTTTTAGGTATGTTGAAACTACCGCTGTGGCTTACAAAATAAGTGGTTTTGGGCATGCTTTAGATACTTCAGAATTCACTGCTTTTTGATTTGGTTATAGTTATATTTTTTAAATGTCTCTATAAATTTTAAAAATATAACTATCATTAACATAATATCGAAAAGATTGATATCTTTTATTAATAAGTCCCCAACTAAATGGGGACTTGTTTTTTTAAAAAGGGAGGGTTTACTATGCTAAAAAATATATTTTTAACTCTCATATTTATAATACTTATTGTTATGAGTTTAAATACTGCTATTAAAGCAAAACCATTATTTTGTCAACTTCTCCCACCTAATCATAAACAAGATTAAAAAGGAGCTTGTTAAATAAAAGACTGCACTCAGTACAGTTTTTAACAAGATTTACACCGGCTCTATCTCACAAGTGGTTGATTCAAGAAAGA
>Ga0209925_1000499_pt1 | contig 20134 bp, 10 predicted proteins | sample SalPonR2_A_D1_MG_FD_185702 | JGI IMG/M metagenome (GOLD analysis project Ga0209925, IMG submission 185702) | Salt pond soil microbial communities from South San Francisco under conditions of wetland restoration - Salt Pond MetaG R2_A_D1_MG... ...
AAATTTTCCATTTGAATTATTTTCCTTTGAGCATTTTTACAAAGTTAAAATTTCCGCTTTATTTTTCAATGAAGAATTTTATTTGGAGGTATTATTTTTTGAAATCCTCTGTTAATTAGGTGATATATATGATCTACGAAGAGGCATTATAAGATAATAAAAGAAAACCTTCGTTAATTACAATAATATTTTAATTAACAAATATTTACAGACTTATGTAAACAAGACAGGCTGATAAACTTTTCTTTTTGCATGAAGTAAAAAACTGATGCATAATTCACACATTCAGGGTATCTTTTTATTTCTAATTGGATGGTTAAATTATCTGTAGTCCGATTAAAAGAATAATTTAAAAAAAGTAAATTATTTCAGTGGATAATTGAAAAAAATTATAATTTTATAATAGAATTCTATAACCTAAAAAATTCAAACTTTTTAAATTTTTTTTTATATGAAAAGATTTTTATTCTTCTTTTATTCAATTTTTGTATTGACCAGTTATTCAGTTGCTGAAAATGATTCTACCCTGGTGATTTTTGAGGATTTGTCTTTTTCATCGGCAACTGAAAAAGAAGCATTCAGAAATAGGAAAGATACTTCTTCGCGGAATTTATTTTTTCTTTATTCTGTTATTTCTGAAAAGAATGACGGTTATTTATCTACTAAGTTCGATGAAATATTATCTTTTACAAAAGAATATAAAACAGGGAGGTTTGCCAAAAGAAGAAAAAAACGACAAATCAAGATTCTATATAAAGATGCCCATAAAAAATTTCTGGACCAATATAAACAAAATGCCTACTATCCGGATATTTTCTCTAAAGGAGAATACAATTGTTTAACAGCCTCTATGCTTTATGCGCAAATATTTAAAATTTTAAACATTCCTTTTGAAATCAAATTGGCGCTAAATCATGTATATCTTGTAGCTTATCCTAAAAGTGAATCAATAAAGGTTGAAACCACCAGGCCGTCAGATGGTTATGAGATATTTAATTCTCATTTTAAAAGAAAATACATAAGTCATCTGGTTGATAACAAAATAATATCCGATAAAGAGTACAAGACGAAGAGCATAGATGAATTATTTAATGAGTATTATTTCAAAGAAAAAAATATCAATCTTGTTGAACTTGCGGGACTGCAATACTTTAACAGGGCTATCAGCCATATGAAGGTTAAAGAATTTAAAAAAGCATTTCCGGATATGGAGAAGGCCTATTATCTGAATCGAAGCGAACAGCCCAGGTTTATGTTAAACATTTTAAATCTTCAGGTTCTGAATGAAACTGAAAGGACAAGTCCAGGTTATATTGAATACCTTTGTAAATATACCAGGCACGATGAAGGAAATAAAAAAGACCTGATTCTTGAAGAATTTGGTATTCTTACCAATGAATATCTTATTAATCGTTACGATTGCGATCAGTATGAGAACCTTTATCATAAACTGAGAGACAATATTTCAGAAAAGGAAATCTGTAATGAGATTGACTTTTATTACAATTATGAACGAGCCCGTGTACTCTACAATAAGGGTGAATACAAAGAAGCTTACCCTTACATAAAAGATGCTTATAAAGCCAATTCGAGAAATGTGGATTGCAAACAATTGCTTGTTAGCATTATAGGCAATAAAATATCTAAAACTCCGACAGGAAAACCAATGTTGGATAGTTTAAAGCACTATCTTAATAATTTTAAATTTCTTGAGAAAAATGATATGTTTATAAAGCTGAAACTTAATAACTATCTTTTTTTAATGTATCAAAATTTTTTAAAGAATAATCCTGAACTCGCAAATAAATACAAGGATAAATTTGAATATAATTATTTATCGAAAGATTACCCGTCATTATATAGAATCATTGGTGCAGCTTATGGGTCAGGTGGTAAGTATTACTTTAAAAAGGGACGATACAGTAAAGCGAAATCAATTATAAAAACAGGTCTTGAATATGTTCCCAACTCAATTGAATTGCAGTCAAGATTAAGGGCCCTGCAATGAAATGATTAAGAACTTAGTTTTACTTAATTTAAAGGTTTTAATCAATTGCTAAATTGTAAATAGTTTCGGTTTTGAATGGATTTTGCTTATCGGTTTTTGTTTTTGCCACTATTTTTAATTTTTTCATAAGAATAGTGTTTGGTGGAACATAAAAATCCATATATCCCTTGCCGTTTATTGATCTTACAGGGAGCTGTATTTCTTTATCATTCTTTACCTTCTTTTTTATGAAAAAATTAACATCTTTAGCATTATTGCTTAAATGAAATTTTAGAATAACTTTATTATTAAAATCTGAATAATCAGTACATTCAACAATTATTTCAGGGTAATCCGTAATAAGCTTTCCTTCATTAGTGTATTCTTTTAATGATTCATAGACGGGATGTTCATCTTTATATGTTATAACCGACATTAATTTGCCATCTTTGTATAATTTTTTCCTGGGTCCATGCTTTTTTCCAGTTTTATAGTTTGTTATTCTGTATGGTTTGCCATTTTTATAAAACCAGATACTTTTACCATGTCTTACTCCATTTTTATAATGAATACGGGATTGTTCAGAACCACCCACATAATATAGACTTCTTTTTCCCTCTTTTTTCCCGTTTTTATAATTCATTTTTATTTTTAGCTTTCCATTTCCATAATATTCTTTATAAAAACCATGTATCAGACTATCCTTATATTGATAAACGGAATGGAGCGAACCATCATCTCTGTATACCTTTTTAATATCAAGTTTCTCATTTTTTCCCTTAAAGAAGTCACAAGATGGAAATATGAAAATAAAAAACAGCGCCAGGGTATATACGTAACTCTTCATAAAATAAAAAATATTTAAATTAAAAATGAATACTAATTATAGTTCCTATTGATGAATTGAGCATCTTAACAGATACGCATGATCATCATGCATCATATATTAAGAATAAAGTTATTATTTTTTCTAAAATGAACCAAACACAAACAACACTTTTAACTAAAACCTAAGTTGAGCGGTTTGAACAGCCTGTCCCGATTTTTATCGGGAAAGTGAAAAAGCGCTTTACTTACCCGGCAGCTGCCGGACGACTTAGTAATTGTCGGTTTTCACCGAATCGGTTAGGTGAAAATTATACAATTTCTTTGTCCCCGACACTTCGTGTACGGGGCAGGCATTGAGCGAAAATCGCTCAATTTGGGTAAAATATAATTCCCCTTATTTGTTTTTTAGTCTGTTTTTATGGTATAAATGATTATCTGAATGATTATTTATTTATTCATCTCTTAGTGAATCAACAGGGTTTGTGCGGGCTGCCCTGTATGACTGAATAGAGACACTTAAGAATCCAATAATTAGTGTGAAAAAACCTGTAATGAGAAAAATTCCGGGACCAATTTTTATATGACTTGCAAAGTTTTGCAGCCAGTTTTCAATGTACAGATATGCCAGCGGGCTTGCAATGAGAAAGGCTATAATCACCCATTTTAAAAATGATTGAACAAGTAATCTCACTACATTACTTTCCGTTGCCCCCAGTGTTTTTCTTATTCCTATTTCTTTTGTGCGCTGTAGAGAAATATGTGTTGATAATCCCATTAATCCCAGGAATGAGATAATCAAACCTATAATCGTAAAACCTATTATTATTTTCTTGGTTTTTATTGCATCTCCGTAGAGATTCTCAAAATCCTTTTCAAATGAGGTATAGAGCACAGGTGCGTTTTCAGGAGCGAATGATTTCCATTTTTCTTCAACTAATTTTTTCACCTCTTCATCATAACCGTGTTTTACCCTGATCAGCATATTCTTAGGAATTGTTGACGGGTAAAGAATAAATGCAGCAGGTTCTATTTTATGATGTAATGATCTGTAATTAAAATTATTTGTTACTCCGATTATCTCTCCGTTATTCGCGTTGCCCATTACAGAGAAAGCTTTACCCACTGCACGATCCCATCCAATATAATCTTTGGCCTTTTCGTTCACAAGATATAGTCGTTTGTCTTTTCTTTTGAGCTTTTTGTACTGGTCAACACTTTCAGTCAGTTTAATATCCAGCGTTTCAAAAAAATCTTTATCTGTTCCAATTACATACATATTTATTTGTTCTTCTTCTGTCATCCCTTTCCAGAATGCGGACTGATTCCATTTGGTATATCCTGCTGCATAGGTTGTTGTTGTAACATTTTCTATTCGCCGATCGTTCTTCAGGCTTCGTTTAAGCTGATCAACCTTAACACCATCCCAATGAACTTTGAGGTTGTATATGTTTTCGATTGTCATTCCTTTATCCTTTTCAGTCAGATAGTTAAGTTGTTTGTTGTAGGTAAATGCACAGATTAAAAGAAAGCTTGTAATTCCAAATTGTATCAAAACAAGTATGTTTCTGAATGATGCTGCCTTTTTTCCCTTGTAAATGGTTTCATTTAACAAACCCATTATATTGAACCCTGAAGTGTATAATGCTGGATATAATCCGGCGATAAGACCTACCAATATTGTTATCAGAAGATAAACAGGAATTTTTCCGTAATCGACAGTTAATGTTTTATCAATTAACTGGCTAAACAAGGGACTTATTAATTCAACAAGAATAATGGCTATCATAAGTGCCATGATTGATAGTATGACAGATTCAATTAATACTTCAAGAATGATCCTTTTTTTGCTGCTTCCTGCTATCTTTTTTAGAGCAACTTCTTTTGAGCGTCTTATAGATATTGCTGAAGCAAGATTTGTATAATTAATTGCCGCCAGTAAAAGAATGAAAAAAGCAGCAAAGAAGTAGATGTACAGATATTTTTTCTGAATTGTTTTAAATTCATTTCCGCGGACAGGTTCAAACCTGAGATCCTTCAAAGCCTGTAAATGCAAATCATTAAGTTGAATAGATTCATTTTCGTCTCTTTCTATTACCAGCTTTTGAATTTTCTTTTCTGTTTCATCTATATTTTTGTGGTTGGTAAGCAGGTAAGTGGTATAATTAAACATTCCCCATGATGATCTCTTTTCAATAAGGCTAAAAGGCAGAACAAAATCAAATTTTATCGTTGAATTAGAAGGCGAATCTTCGGCTACAGCGCGGATATTAAAAACTTTTTTATCTTCAAATAATTTCAATGTTTTCCCTACCGGGTTTTTATTTCCAAAATATTTCCTGGCAATGCTCTCGGTAATGATTATATCGTCAGGAGCTTGCAGGTAATTTTCTTTATCACCATGTTTAATTTTAAAGTCGAACATTTTAAATAAACTATTATCAGAGAAAATTAACTGGTCTTCATAAAAATGTTTTTGCTGGTGATAAACCATTACATTCCCTTTTTCTTCAATCCTCGTATAGTTTTGTATTTCGGGAATTTTTTTTGATAGAATTGGCGCCAATTGGGCAGGTGTTCCTTCATGTGCCTCTTCTCCCGTTCCTGTTATGATTCTGTAAATATCCTGGTGGTTTGAATGAAACTTATCATAGCTTTTTTCATGCTGAATAAACGTTAAAATTAGAATGAATGCCATTAATCCGGTAGCCAGTCCGATTATGTTCAGAAAAGTATGGAACCGGTTCTTTTTGAAGTTTCGGTTGTATATTAGGCGTATAAATTGTTGTAGCATAGGTTTTGATTTTGGACGATTTGATAAAAGGTTTTTGGTATTCGACTGATTTTATATTTTATTCATATCTCAAGGACTCAACAGGATTGCTGTTTGCTGCACGATAGGCTTTAAACCCGATTGTAAGCATTGTAATTATCAATGCCAGGGCTCCGGCTATACCGAAAATCCACCATGAAACAGTAGTCTTATACGCAAAATCCTGGAGCCATTTGCTTATTAAATAGTAAGCAACCGGAACAGAAATAATAAATGCAAAAAATAACAACTTTATGTATTCAAAAGTAACAAGGCCTAAGATGTTATTTATAGTAGCCCCGTTTACTTTTCTGATAGCTATTTCTTTTGTACGTTTTTTGAGCGTAAATATGGTCAGCCCAAGCAGTCCCATTGAAGCAATAAAAATAGCAATTCCGGCGAAAATAGCTGTAAGCAGGGCCAGTTTGTTTTCTTCCTTGTAAATTTCCCTGAAATTTTGATTTAAGGAAGATACAGTGAGGTTTTCCGAACCTGTAAATTCTTTCCATTTACTCAGTATGAAAGATTTTACTGATTCTTCATTTTGACCGGTGGTTTTTACCAGCATTTCTTTTACCATTGATTTTGCGCTTATTAATATCATAGGAGGGATTTCCTTTCGATAGGAGTGATAGTGAAAATCTTCAATAACACCTACAATTTCACCCATTCCTGTCTTCTTACCCAAAGGATCTTCATATCCAAGATTTTTAATTGCTGTTTCATTGATCATTACTTTTCCGCCGGCATTATTTCCGTATTCGCTTAAGGTTTTGCCTTTAATAAGATTAATATTCAAGGTTTCTGCAAAGTCCTTATCAACAAAAAGACCATCTGTTTTGATTTTACTACCACTTCCATCATTTTTCCCCAGGGAAACAGTCATTCGTCCTTTTGAGGGAGGAACCCACATGCCACCGCTTACAGAGATGATGTCTTTGTGCGTGAGCAGTTCCTCTTTAAATGAGTCATAGCTATTTTTTATAACAGGATTCATACCCATGGTAAATGTCATTACATGATCAGGCTCAAAGCCCAGGTCGTGGTTTTTTGAGTAATGAACCTGTTTGTAAACACCAATTGAAGAACTAACAAGTATAAGGAAAATAATAAACTGAAGACTGATTAAGAATTTCTTTGCACCATGGCGTTTTGTACCGGGCGTTTCTGTTGAATTTAAGGCAGCCAGCGGACTAATTCTGGAAAAATGTTTCATGGTAAAAATTCCAGGGAGATAAGTGATAATAAAAAGCACCAAACCAAACCCCATTATTAATTTGAAGTTAAAATTATAATGAATAAAATTCTTATCCATTAATTGAATAATGGCAGGTCTGAATTGTTCGATCAGTATCAAAGCAAGTGGAAAGGCTATCAGAGTAATAATAATGGATTCTGTTAAAACCTGGTTAAATAAAGCTTTCCGGTTGGCCCCTGCAATTTTTCGTACACCTATTTCTACTGATCTTTCAAGTGTTTGCGAGGTACTCAAAAGGATATAGTTTATACATGCAATCAGAAGAATTAAGACCCCAATTGCCAGGAATATATAAACTGTTGACAGTTTACCGGTCTCAAAAGATTTGGAAAGCACATGATCAGAATCAAAATAAACATCGTTTAAACTTTGGAGATGATAATTCAATTCATCCGGATTGGGAAGATTATTTTTTTCTATTTTTTTCAGTTCACTTGTGAATTTGTTTTTATCAAAATTGCTGTCTGTTAAAATATAAGTAATTATGAAACCAAAACCCCAATGGTTTTTATAATATTCGGGTTTCTGTTGCTTCGGGTTTTGGTTGTTGAGTAATTTGGGAAGCTGTCTTAATCCCAGGTCCATAGAAGTGATAAAGTTTGCTTTAAAAGAAGAGTTCTCAGGAAAATCTTTTATAACACCTGAAACATTGAGAGATAGTTCTTCTCCCATGCTGTTGATAATTAATTCTTCACCTAAAATATCCAGCGAACCAAAATATTTCTTTGCCATAGATTCTGTTAAAACCACATCATTGGGTTCATTTGTGAGGCTGGATGAATTGCCCTTAAGGACATCTATGGTGAATAACTCAAAAAAGCTGTTCTCTGCACAAAAAAATTGATCTTCCTTTATATATTCATTATTTGACTGAACCAGTGTATGAAAAAGGTTAATTAATCTGGCCGTCTCCTTTATCTGGGGATAATCATCTTTTAAAACCTGACCAAGTGGATAGCAACATTGCGCGGCAAACATTTCGTGTCCTTCACTTTCCTGGATGATTCTATATATTCTGTCTTTCTTTTGATTATAGTTATCGTAACTTAATTCATGAAAAACGAACATCAGGATAACGAATATAGCTGCCATTCCCAGAGACAAACCTATAATATTTATGATACTTATTGAGCGGTTTTTAATAAGTCTGCGAAAAGCTGTTTTGAAATAATTTTTTCTCATCTTTTTTTTATTTCTAAATAACCAAAACCAATGCCATTATGTTAAAAACCCTATAAGTCAGAGTGTTAAATATGTGTTGTTATGTTTTATTGTTGTATTTTCCAACACTTTTGTTGTTTTTTCGGACAAAAGATTTTTACTTTAGGATCATAATTTCAGAATTATGGATAAATTTAAAGGAAAAATCTTAATTGTTGATGATAACAAGGAGCTTTTAACCGCTCTCAGGATGTATCTTATGCCTTATTTTACATCTGTACAGACTGTGAGTAATCCCAATATGCTGCCTTCTCTTCTTCATAAAGAGTTTTTTGATATTATTCTTTTGGATATGAATTTCAAATCTGGTACAAATTCCGGAAATGAAGGCATCTATTGGCTTCGCAGAATTCATGAAACCGACCCTGATGCTTCTGTATTACTTATTACGGCATACGGAGATGTTGACCTGGCTGTTAAATCTATAAAAGAAGGAGCTACAGATTTCATTCAGAAATCCTGGGATGAAGAAAAAATTCTCTCCACAATTATTTCTGCTTTTAAACTCCGTCAGTCAAAGAAGAAAATCAAACAGTTGGAAAAGCAACAAAAGCATCTTACAAAAGAAACAAGCAGAAACAAGAATATTTGCATTTGTCACTCGGGAGCTATGCAGCAGGTTTATAACACAGTGGAAAAAGTAGCTTCCACTGATGCCAATGTTTTGCTGATTGGTGAAAACGGTACTGGCAAAGAGGTGATCGCCCGTGAAATACATAAACAGTCCGAAAGAAAGAACAAAATATTTGTGAGTGTTGACCTGGGAGCCATCCAGGAGAATCTTTTTGAAAGCGAGTTATTCGGGCATTGCAAAGGAGCTTTTACAGACGCAAAAACTGAACGGGAGGGAAGGTTTGAGCTTGCTTCTGAAGGAACCCTTTTCCTTGACGAAATTGGAAACCTCCCGCTTAATCTGCAACCCAAGTTGCTTTCTGTACTTCAGAACCGAACTGTAAGAAGGTTGGGGTCTAATGATGATATTCCTGTTGACATCCGTTTAATATCAGCTACCAACCAACCTCTTTTTGACAAGGTGGAAGAAAACCAATTCAGAGAAGACCTGCTTTACCGGATTAATACCATTCGTATAGATATTCCGCCTTTAAGAGAACGGCCTGAAGATATCCCGGAATTTGCAGAGTTTTTCCTGGAGCAGTATAAAGATAAATACCAGAAGCATGATCTGCGCTTTACCAATTCTTCACTGGAAAAATTAAAAAAATATAACTGGCCGGGCAATATAAGGGAGTTGCAGCATGCAGTAGAAAAAGCTGTCATTTTATCTGAGAAAGAAACGATAAATAGTGATTTGTTAATTCATGGTAAAAAAACAGCAAAGAGACCCGGGTCAGAAACTTTTAACCTTGAAGAAAATGAAAAAAACATCATACAGCAGGCCCTGGACAAATGCAGGGGAAATATAAGCCTTACTGCCGATAAACTGGGAATTAACAGATCAACCCTGTATGCTAAAATGAAAAAGTATGAGATTCAATAGATACAGCTTTCGTATAGCGATCCATATTGTGGCTATCGTGATTACCAGCCTGGTATTCGCCTGGTCTCTTAACCAGGAGTATATGGTGGCTACTTCGGCTGGTTTAGGGGCTTTGTTGCTTATTGAATCATTCTCGTTGTACCATTATTCCAGTAAAATGAAAAGGGATGTACAACGTTTTCTTGATGCTATAAAAAATGAAGATACCTCTCTTGTATTCAAAAAAAATTCTAAAGATACTTTTCTGCAAAACCTGCATGAAGGATTCAACGAGATTATTTCAGATTTTAAGCTTATCCGCAAGGAAAAGGAGATAGAAAACCATTTTTTTCAATATACTGTTCAGCATATTTCCATAGGATTATTAGCCATTGACTGGTCTGGAAAAGTAAAGCTCATCAATAGTGCTTTGAAAACTTTGTTTCAACTGAATCATCTTAGCGAAATTAGAGATTTGTCAAAAATTCATAAAGATCTGCCGGATCTGCTCCATTCATTACAAAATGAGGAGGAAGGCACACTTAAGATTCTCATAAATGGCGAACTTAAACCGGTCTCCATAAGAGCAGGGAAGTTTCGATTAGGAAAGGAAGAAATGAAAATATTTTCTTTCCATGATATCAGCAAACAGGTTAACCGAAGTGAGGTAGAAGCATGGCAGAAGCTGATAAGAATACTTCGACATGAAATTATTAATTCTATCAGCCCGATTAAAATTTCTTCAGTTAGCATGCTTCGCCTCGTTGAGGAGCACCTGCAAAAAGGGAACCATGAATTTTCGGGCGAATCACTTGAAAACTTACAAACCGGACTGCAAACAATACACAAACGAAGCAGCGGATTGAGTGATTTTGTGGAAACCTACCGCAGTCTGACCAAAATACCTGATCCCCGGCTACAGCAAATTGAAGTGAAAGAGATATTCACCGATGTGTATCATCTATACAAACAGGTGCTTGTAAGTGAAAAGATAGAATTCGATTACACGGTTGAACCAGAAACACTTAATCTTATAACAGACGAGAAACTACTTCAGCAGGTATTGGTTAACCTGGTGAAAAATGCCATAGAAGCATTAAAAACAAATTCGTTCAAAGAATTGAACTTAGAAGCTTATAAAAAGGATCAGGTGGTCGTTATCAAAATAACTGATAATGGAAGGGGAATGTCTCCGGAGGAAATGGAGCAAGCGTTTGTACCCTTCTACACTACCAAAGAACAGGGGTCAGGTATAGGATTAAGTCTTTCACGGCAGCTTGTACAGAAACTGAATGGCCGGATGCAACTTCAATCGGAAAAGGGTAAATATACTACAGCAACGCTTCAATTTTAAGCCAATGTACCTGTCAGCCCATTCATACTATAGTTTACGATACGGTGTTATATCTACAGGTGAATTGGTTGCCCTTGCCGAAAAAAATAATTTAGATTCGCTTGCATTAACTGATATAAACAATACTTCCGGAATTATAGAATTTGTAAGGGCATGCAAAGAAAAGAATATTAAGCCCATCGGCGGAATAGACTTCAGAAAAGAAGATAAATGGTTATATACTGTCCTTGCAAAAAGCAATGAGGGTTTTCAACAAATCAACTCTTTTTTATCTGAGCATACCCTAAATAAAAAAATTTTGCCGGACTATCCGCCTTTCCTTTCAGAAACATTCGTTCTGTACCCTCTGGACAAGAAAAAACCGTATGAGTTAGAAGAGCAGGAGTTTATAGCTGTTCTGCCATACGAAACAAATCAGTTAATTTCAGAAGATTATAAAAATTATAAGCACAAATACGTGTTGCTGAATCCGGTTACTTTTACAAACACCTTTCAGCAGGAATTGCACAAACATCTGCAGGCGATTAATCACAATACACTGTTAACAAAAGTGAACGATCACTGGCTGGCTTCTTCCAATGAACAGTTCCACACTTCTGAAGAACTTAGCCAAATTTGTAAAGATCATCCGCGATTGCTGGAGAATGCAGAATGGATAAGTGAACAGTGCAAACTCGATTTTAATCATTCGGTAAAGAACAAAGCATCGTTTTCCTCAGGCAAAGAAGAAGACAGGGAATTACTGAGAAAGCTTACCCTTGAGGGATTGAAAAAAAGATATGGTTCGGACAATGAAGAAGCCAGGAATCGGGTAGACAAAGAACTCAGGATTATCGATGAACTTGGATTCTCAGCCTATTTTTTGATTACGCATGACATCATTCGCTTCTCCATGAACCAGGGCTTTCATCATGTGGGACGCGGCAGCGGAGCCAACAGTGTGGTGGCTTATTGCCTTTTTATTACCGATGTGGATCCCATTGAGCTAAACCTTTATTTTGAACGATTTATCAACCCCAAACGAACCAGTCCGCCCGACTTTGACATTGATTATTCCTGGAAGGAGCGGGATACCGTTTTGGATTATATTTTCGATAAATATGGCACTACCCATACAGCTTTGCTGGGGACCATTTCAACTTTCAGGGGGAAATCAATCATCCGCGAATTATGCAAAGTCTATGGACTACCCAAAGAGGAGATTGACAGCATTATAGCTAAGCCTTCGAATTATGTGAATCAGGACGAGACTATTGATAAAATTTTTCGCCTGGCAAAGAAACTTGAAAATTTTCCTAACCTCCGAAGCATCCATGCAGGAGGAGTTCTGATTTCGGAAAAACCGGTCACTCAATACACTGCCCTGGACCTTCCTCCCAAAGGGTATCCAACTACCCAGTGGGACATGTATTCAGCCGAAGATATTGGATTTGAAAAACTGGATATTCTCAGTCAGCGTGGAATCGGACATATCAAAGATACTGTGGAGATCGTCGGAAAAAATTGTGGAGTGAATATTGATATTCATAACACAGATAAAATTAAGGAAGATTCAAAGGCGAAAGCCCTTTTAAAAAGCGGTGAAACAACCGGCTGTTTCTATATTGAAAGTCCTGCCATGCGGGGCTTGCTAAAGAAATTAAAATGCAGCGATTACATAACACTTGTAGCAGCTTCTTCAATTATTCGTCCGGGAGTAGCCAAATCTGGTATGATGAAGGAGTACATACGCAGGTTTCATGAACCGGATAAGATAAACTACATCCATCCGGTAATGAAAGAACAACTTGCTGAGACTTACGGTGTAATGGTTTACCAGGAAGATGTATTAAAGGTTTGCCATCATTTTGCCGGACTGGACATGGCCGATGCAGATATTCTGAGAAGAGCCATGAGTGGAAAATATCGTTCTAAAAAGGAATTCAGACGTATTGAAGAAAAATTCTTCAGCAATTGCCGTGAAAATGGCTATGCTGAATCTATCACAAAGGAAGTTTGGCGGCAGATTGAGTCCTTTGCAGGCTATTCCTTTTCCAAGGCTCACTCAGCCTCTTATGCAATGGAAAGTTTCCAGAGTTTGTATCTGAAAGCTTATTACCCCATTGAGTTTCTGACAGCCGTTATTAATAATTTCGGAGGGTTTTACCATACATGGGTCTACGTCAACGAAGCCCGCAGATACGGAGCCAACATTGAACTTCCCTCTGTGAATAAAAGTGAATATCTTACCTGCACAGACAGCCAGAATATTCATTTGGGGTTTATTCACCTAAAGGATTTGGAGAAAAAATCTGTGGATAAATTTATTGAAGAGCGTAAAAGACATGGCAATTATAATAACCTTGAGGATTTTATTGATCGTACAGCTATTCTTAAAGAGCAGCTCATTATTTTGATAAGAGCCGGCGCTTTTCGATTTACAGGTAAATCTAAAAAAGAGTTGCTATGGGATGCTCATTTATTAACAGGACATAAGTCTATAGTAACCAGTCATTTAAAATTGTTTCAAACCGATACAAAAAAGTATGAGTTACCTGAGTTGAGCGATACAGAAATTGAACATGCTTATGATGAAATAGAATTGTTAGGTTTTCCTGTTTCGCTCACTTACTTTGATCTTCTGAAGACCTCCTTCAGAGGAGAGATTAAAGCCAAAAATTTAATGAGTTATGTGGGAAAAACTGTTAAAATGATAGGAACCCTTGTCACCATTAAATATGTAAGAACCGTAAGAAAAGAAATTATGAATTTTGCGGCTTTCCTCGATCCAGAGGGTATCTTTTTTGATACGGTTCATTTCCCGGACAGTCTGAAAAAATATCCTTTCCAGGGCCATGGTGTGTATTTGATACTTGGGAAAGTTGTGCAGGAGTTCGGGTTTCCCTCACTTGAGGTTCAAAAAATGGCAAAATTGCCTTTGAAACCTAATCCTCAAAGTGAGTAAAGACAGGAGAGGGGAGGAAAAAGCAAAAGTATTTTATTTGAGGCAAATATAGAGCCTGATAAATAGAATCGGATTATGAAATACCTTCTAAATGAAATTTTAAACTATTATTAGAAATAAGACAGCTATTATTTTACTGTTTTTCAGTCTCTTCAGTTTCAGTATCGTTAAAAAAATTAGATTACCTATCTATTTAAAAGGTTGATCAGTTCTTTTGCATTTAATATTTGTGCATATCCATATTCAAGCGTACTCAGGGTCGATAAGTGTACATCTTCAGCTTCTATGATTTTGTTTTTGTATTGTAAATCGCGTGTTGCACAAGCATCAGAAACCACAAAACATTCATATCCTTTATCACTGGCAGCACGAGTGGTTGCCTCAACACACATGTGTGTCATCATACCTGTTATAACCAGGTGTGTAATTTGTTTTTCTTTCAGATAACTTTCCAGTCCGGTACCAAGAAAACTATTGGCTTTATTTTTTGTGAAGATTTTTTCTCCATCTTTGGGCATTACATCTGTATGAATTCCTTTGTTTTTATCTGTATTATGTTTAATATGAATTATATGCATTTTATTGTTTCTGAATTCATCAAGCACCTTCGAAGCTTTTGCGCTTGCTCTTTCCGGATTTTCAAGAGGCATCTGCCCACCTGGAAAATAGAAATCCTGCATATCAATAATTAAAAGAGCTGTTTTCTCCGGGGGTAATTGATGTTTGCCTGCATTTCCCTGGGATAGTAATGAATGAGAAAGGAAAACTGTAAAAAAAAGGATTGATAAAATTTTAATAGATTTCATAATTGAGCATTTAAATATTCTAAAAAACATTTAAAGGTATTAAAAGTTTAGAAATTCCATTTGCTTTTTTCTCTTCAGATAAAATTTTAATTCATGCAGCATTTTTAATGCAATTAAGTCATTTTGTTAGCGTGTTCTATATCGGACAACAATGTCCGTTTATGAACATTAATTTTTTTTAAATAATTATTAAATAGCTATAATGTAATGAATTAGATATAATGGTTTGTTTATTGTAGTATTATACAAAAAGTTGCTATGAAAACTTTGGGTTATATTTTTCTATTTTTTACCTTCTTAATAAGCCATCAATCTTTTGCAGATTCAAAATCTTTCCAGGCCCAGAAAATTAGGAAATCTCCTCAAATAGATGGAAGATTTAACGAGGAAGCCTGGAAAAAATCAGATTGGATCAATGATTTTACGCAGCGTAGTCCTTATGAAGGTAAAGAACCTTCTGAACTCACAAAGTTTAAAATACTTTATGATAATGATTACTTATATGTAGGAATTAGATCATTTGACAGCCAGCCGGATAAGATTGTTAAGCGATTATCAAGAAGAGATAACCTGGAAGGTGATTATGTTTCTGTTCAGATAGACAGTTACAATGACAAGCGCACTGCATTTGTTTTTAGTGTAACGGCAGCAGGAGTGAAGGAAGACATGGTTATAAGTGATGATGGAAATAACAATAATATCAACTGGGATCCAATCTGGTATGTGGAAACTCAAATAGATGATAAAGGATGGACAGCTGAAATGAAAATTCCCTTTACACAACTGCGGTTTAGTAAGAAAGGAGAACAATCATGGGGTTTTGAAATAATCAGGAGTATTTACAGGCACCAGGAATCGGTTATGTGGAAGTTAATCCCCAAAGATGCCGGAGGCTGGGTAAGTCAGTTTGGTCAACTGAAAGGAATGAATAATATCAAACCTCAAAAAGAAAAATCAATAACCCCTTATACGGTTGCTAAACTTGAAAAATTTGAGAAAGTAGCTGAAAACCCCTTTAAATCATCAGGGAGCAATTCAAATATAAATGCAGGATTTAACGGAAAGTTTGGAGTGACCAACAACTTAACTTTAGATTTAGCGATTAACCCAGACTTTGGACAGGTCGAAGCAGACCCATCTCAGGTAAATCTGAGTGCTTATGAAACTTTTTTTGAAGAAAAGAGACCTTTTTTTATTGAAGGTAGCAATATTATGAATTTCAGGTTAATGGTTTTTGGCAATTTTATGAGTGATAACTTATTTTATTCGAGAAGAATCGGGAGAACTCCTCATTATTATCCTGATGCTGAAGATGATGAATATGTTAAGACACCTGATAATACGAATATTTTGAGTGCACTGAAACTTACAGGTAAAACCAAATCAGGCTGGTCGGTTGGCGTACTGGAGAGTGTTGCAGGAAAAGAGACTGCCACAATAAGTGATGGGAATGATAATTTTCAACAGACAGTTGAACCGCTCACAAATTATTTTCTGGGCAGGGTTCAAAAAGATTTTAACGAAGGGAATACAATGTTAGGAGGAATATTTACTGCCACCAACAGAAAGATAAACCACGATCATTTAGATTTTCTCCATGATCAGGCCTATACCGGAGGCTTCAATTTCCAGCACCAATGGAAAGACAAAACATATATGTTAGCAATACGAGGAATTTTTAGTCACGTAAGAGGCGATAATGAGGCTATTATTCAAACTCAGCGATCATCAGCAAGATATTACCAGAGGCCCAATACACCACACACCAAACTTGATTCTTCCAGAAATTCTCTTACTGGTCATGGTGGTAGCCTTATGTTTGGTAAGATGGGAAATGGAAAAATCAATTATATGCTGTTTGTTAATTATAAATCGCCTGGTCTGGAACTTAATGATATGGGTTATCAACGTAAAGCAGATGAAATATCCCAGTTAGGCTGGATTCAATATGGTTTCAGGGAACCTTTTAGCATCTTTAAAAATTTGTTTATCAGTTCGAATCAGTGGATTGTCTGGGATTATGCAGGAACCAACCTTGTTAAAGGCGGAAATGTGCAAATGAGCATGAATTTTAAAAATCACTGGGATTTTCATTACGGTGTTAATGTCAACAGTGTGACCCTGGACAGAACAGCCCTGAGAGGAGGACAGTATTTTAAAGAACCGGCCAGTTTAAATTATTGGGTTAACCTGGGAACCGATCCCCGAAAACCTGTTCAGATAGATTTATGGGGTAACCAGAGCTGGCGTAAGTTTGATTATGAAAAAAGCAAGAACATTGGTGTAGATTTTACTTTCAGACCACACAATACACTGGATGTTAGCATTAGTCCTTCTTATAGTACAAGTAACAAGGAGATCCAATATATCGATACAAAAGAACTGACAAACGATACAAAATATTTAATGGGAACTATAAACCAAACGACATTTGGTTTATCTCTGCGTATTAATTTCAGCATTTTACCTGATTTATCTATACAATATTGGGGACAACCTTTTATTGCATCGGGTAATTATAGTGATTTTAAATATATAACTGATCCTTTAGCTGAAAATTATTATGATCGATTTGAAGTTTATCATGGTAGCCAGGTGAATTACAAAAATGAAGACGAAATTTATGAAATAGATGAAAATTATGATGGTTCTGTGGATTATTCTTTTGATAATCCAGATTTTAATGTGTTGCAGTTCAGATCGAATTTAGTGGCAAGGTGGGAATACATGCCCGGATCAACATTATATCTGGTTTGGTCACAAAACCGTGATGATTATTTACACAGCGGAAATTTTGTTTTAAATCGCGATCTTAATGCATTAGGAAATACCTACCCGCATAATATTTTTCTGGTGAAACTGACTTACAGATTTGGTTTGTGATTTAGAGTTCTATGCAAACCATGAATAAAAAAACCTTCTGAATTCAGAAGGTTTTTTTAATGCTTTTTAATTCTTCTATTCTTTAATAATTTTAAAAACGCCGGTTTCTTTCTTTTCATTGACAATTTTTATGAGATATATACCCGGATTAAATCCTTCCATATTGACATTAATCCGGCCGTTTTCAGAAGGACTGTGAATTGTTTTCATTGTTTGTCCTAAATATGACAGTATCTCAATTTTGTTAATGCTTCCCCGGTAATTTATTGATAAATTGCTCCTGACAGGATTAGGGAAATAATCTATGTGTTTTTCGTCGATTCCATTAATGTTGGTAGCAGGATCGTAGAAATTAGCTACAAGGTTTATATCAGATTCTACTTCAAAGGAATATAAAGAATCTGACGACACTTTATCTCCTTTAACAGTCCATTTTTCAAACAGATAACCAGAATTGGGAGTTGCCACAACAGTAGCAGTATCGCCGATTTGGAATACGCCACCACCTGAAACGTTGCCATAAGAAGGTGGGTATGCTTCAACGTAAACTCTTTTACCCATTGTAAAATGTGCTACAAATTGTGTATCGCTTTTAAGTATAAAAGTATAACTTGAATCTGTTGATATGGTGTCGCTGTTTGAGGTCCAGTAATCAAAGCCGTAGAGGCTATCGGAAACAGCTGTTATTGTTACATCATTTCCTGCATTATAGGTTGTATCACCAATTGTATATCCTGCAGTATCCGGGTCGGCAAGTAAATTCACCTGGAATTGTTGTATATCTCCGTTTACATCTGTTCTGATTAAATAAATATTATGATTCTGGATCCCGGATTTGGCTGTATACCCTGAAATAATATATCCATTATCAGATGTTTCTTCTACAGAATAGCCATAATCTATATCATTTTCTCCAAAAGTTTTGGTCCATAAAGTATCGCCTGTGGAGTTTGTTCTTACTACATAAACATCCATGTCTTCGTTAAAACTATTGGTTTTTCCGGTAACGATATAACCACCATCATTTGTTTGTTTTACAGCCCTTGCCTGGTCCATTCCGGAACCTCCGTATGTTCTGGTCCATAATGTATCTCCATTGGAGTCGGTTTTTACAAGATAGAAATCGTACCCTCTTTCATCATCATTTTCAGTAACTCCTGCCAGGATATATCCGTCATCATTTGTTTGTTGCGCAGAATAAGCAATATCGAAATTGCTGTTTCCATAGGTTTTTGTCCAAACAGTATCTCCGGCAGCATCTGTTTTCATAAGGAACATTCTGGATTTTCCTTTTTCTTTTTTAGATAATTTTTCCTTTGCATTCTGAATGATTGTATCGCTCTCTGTATATCCGGCAGCAAAATACCCTCCATCAGTGGTTTGATTTACAGCAAAGACTTCCTCATAATTACTTCCGCCATAAGTTTGAGTCCATAAAGTATCACCGTTGCTGTCGGTTTTTATCAGGTAAATGTCTTTAAGTCCGGCACCAAAACTTTCTGTATAGCCACCAATGAGATAACCATTATCATCGGTCTGGTCTGAAACATAGCCCGCTTCGTAACTTTCTGAACCATATGTCCTGGTCCACAAGGTATCTCCGTTAATGTCGGTTTTTATCAGATACACATCATAACCAGTTGAGTCAGTTCTTTCAGTGTATCCCGTAATAGCAAACCCATTATCTGCAGTTTCCTGTACATGACACCCAAAATCTGACCTGATGCCTCCGTAAGTTTTGCTCCACAATGTATCACTATCAGCATTAACTTTAACGAGGTACACATCTTCTTTGCCTGCACCGTAACTCACAGTCCAGCCAGCAACAACATAATTACCGTCAGTAGTTTGTATAACTGATTTTCCTTCTTCATAATTCAGTCCACCATAGGTCCTTTCAAATGTTTGTGCTTGTATAGAGAGAGTTAACAGGGTTATGGTTATTGTAAAAATAAGTCTTTTCATTGATGTAATATTTTTAAGAAATTTAGATGCAGTCAGCAAAGAAAAAACATTTTTAGCTGACATCAAAACCATAAGTTCTTCAATGTTTAATAAATTTTATTAATTTCCTTATAATTAACCACTTAAATTTTATATATATTAAGGAACTGTTTTGATTTTATTAGAAAATTATACTTCACCAAATTTTAAGATGGTATTTTGCATAGCCCTAAAGATAGGACGGGTCTATTCTAAATTATTTTGTTAAAACAGTATAAAATCAATTCAGTTTCTAGTTGTTTTTCTTTCCGGATTCGGGTTCTTCTTTCTTTTTAGATTGATTTGTTTTACTTGGTTCTTTCTTATCTGTGGGTTGTTTTACAGTATTTTTGTTCTTTTTATTATCAGACTTTTTGTCTTGTTCCTTTTTTTTATTCCTGTTTTCTTTCTTTTGCTCTTTTCTTTTTTCTGCTTCAAGCTTTGCTTCATTTATTGTTTGCTCTACTTCTCTAACATGCTTCCTGAATCGTGAAAAACTTTGTTTTGTAGATAAGATATAGCGATAAATTACATTTCCAAAAAAGCTTTTTTTAATGGTTCGTTTTCTTCTTGGAATATCTTCT
>Ga0209925_1000501_pt1 | contig 20054 bp, 19 predicted proteins | sample SalPonR2_A_D1_MG_FD_185702 | JGI IMG/M metagenome (GOLD analysis project Ga0209925, IMG submission 185702) | Salt pond soil microbial communities from South San Francisco under conditions of wetland restoration - Salt Pond MetaG R2_A_D1_MG... ...
CAGGTATTACTTTAGTATTATTTAATACTAAAAGATCCCCTTCATTAAAATAATCTACTATTCTTTTAAAAATTTTATGTTCCAATTTTTCACTTTTTTTATGATAAACCATCAATCTTGATTCAATCCTCTTATCCGCACTCTTTTGAGCAATAAGATTTTCGGGTAAATTAAAATCAAAAGCAGATGTTTTCATTTATAGAACCTTTGAAAAAGAAATTCCTGAATAATAAAATTTAAGAATTTCTTTATAATTATATCCATTTTTTGCCATTCTATAAGCACCCCATTGGGACATTCCAACACCATGTCCCCATCCCTTTCCAGAAAATTTAAAATATTGACCATCATAATTCATATCAAACATAGTAGATTTTAATTTCCTGCTTCCAATTTTTAATCTCAAATCATTTCCATTTATTCTTTTTTTATTACCGTTTTGTTGTATAATATCCAGATATCTAACACGTTTGGATTTTGAATAATAAAGTTTAATATCTTTTATATTCTCCAGATTAAATATTTTTTTAAACTTATAACTTGATATTTTATAACTCCAGTAATCATAGGGTGTATTTACAGAATAAGGATCCTTTTTAGCTTTTAAATATCCGAATTTTTTGTTAGATTTCCAGACTTCATAAGAAGAAGCAGTATATCCACCTGATGATGAATAATAGAACGAGTATATCAAATCACCTTTAAACGTCATAACAATATTTTTTGTTCGATCAACAGCATAATTAGTTTTTTTTCTTTTAGAATTGACTCCTCCATAAACCTGATAGAAATGAGAACTACCTACATCATACAATTTATTATTCATTTTTTTTCTCTTGTAGATATATGTTCTTGATGCTATTGCCTGTGCTTTTAAAACTTCAACAGGCCACTTGCTATTAACTTCTTTGGGTAGAACCCCTTTTAAATATTCTTCAATTTCAATTAAATTAATTAAATACAAATTTATATAATCTGTAAAAACTATCAATTTCCCATTATATTTTTTGCCATCCAGATATACATATTCATTTTTTGGTGTAATTGTTATTTCATTAAGATCTACTGGATGATTATCCAGATATATTTTCCCATCTATCAATCTTATGTAATTTATTTTTAAATAATGCCCGTTATATTTATAAGTTTTATTTTGCAGGTTAACCTTTCTGTTTCCCTTATAAATCAAAACTTTGGTCTGAACTGCAAATATATTTATTTTAATTAATAATACTATTATGAAAACTATCAATTTCTTCATATCTCTTCTATTTAAAAAGTTTCATAAGCAAACTAAAAATTATGCTTATTATAATCATTGAAGTTATTGGAAAATATAATGTTAAATTTTCTTTCTCTATAATAATATCACCGGGTAATTTAAAAAGTTTAATTTTATCGTGAAAAAAATAAATAATAACTCCACTTATTAATATTACAAAACCGGTAATAATTATAAATTTACCTATTTCCCTATTTAATTCTATCATATTTATAAAATATATTTATTTATATCTTTATCTTTTATTAATTCTTCTAATTTATTTTCAACATAATTAAAATCAACTTTAAATTTAGTTTTTTTGCTGTCAGATGCGTCATAAGAAATATCTTCAAGAACCGTTTCCATAACAGTATGTAATCTTCTTGCTCCAATATCTTCAACATCCAGATTAAATTTAAAAGCATATTCTGCAATTTTTTCTACTGCTCCATCTGTAATATCCAGCTGGAAATCTTCTGTTTTCAAAAGTTCCTTGTATTGAACTATTAGTGAATTCTTTGGTTCTTTTAATATCCTTGTAAAATCATTTTTTGTTAAAGATCTCAGTTCAACTCTGATAGGAAATCTTCCCTGAAGTTCAGGTATTAAATCATTTGGCCTGGAAACATTAAAAGCTCCAGCAGCTACAAATAAAATATGATCTGTCCTTATAAATCCATACTTGGTATTCACTGTTGATCCTTCAACTATGGGTAACAAATCCCTTTGAACACCCTCTCTTGATACATCTGGGCCTTTACTCTTAGCCTCCCGACCGGCTATTTTATCTATTTCATCAATAAAAATGATACCCGAATTCTCTGCCTCGCTTTTAGCTTCCTGACCTATAGCATCCATATCCAGTTTTTTTTCAATTTCTTCATTTATTATACGCTCATAAGCATCTTTAACTTTCATTTTTGTTCTTTTTTTCTTCTTGGGCATCATACTGCTCAGCATATCCTGTATATCCATCCCCATCTCTTCAAAATTTGCATTTGATAATACTCCAATATTTGGAGAAACCTTTTTACTTATTTTATATTCGACAACCTTATCATCAAATTTTCCATCCCTAAACATTTTACGAAACTTTTCTCTTGTATTTTTAAATTGTTTTTTCTCTTCTTCTGTTTTCTCTTCTTCTTCATCCTCTTCGGTTTCTATAGAGGGTAAAAGAAGATCTAAAATTCTTTCTTCTGCTAATTCTTCAGCTCTGGGGCGTAATTCTTTCATTTTTCTTTCTTTAATATTATTTACCGAAACCCTAACAAGATCTCTAATCATAGATTCTACATTTCGACCCATGTATCCCACTTCAGTAAATTTTGATGCTTCAACTTTTAGAAATGGAGCCTGTGCCATCTTTGCCAGTCTCCTTGCTATCTCAGTTTTACCTACACCAGTTGGGCCTATCATGAGAATATTTTTTGGAAGAATTTCACTTCTTAATTCATCCTCAATTTGTTTTCTTCTCCATCTGTTTCTAATTGCAATAGCAATCGATTTTTTTGCCTTTTTTTGCCCAATGATATATTGATTTAAATATTTAACCGTTTCTTTTGGAGTTCTAATTTTACTCATCTTTCTCACCTCTTTTGTATATTTTAATAATCCTATCCTTTTTATCTAAATCTTTATAAATATTAGTATTATACCCTTCATTTTCAAAAATATTTTTTACATCTTTTTTTTGATTATATCCAATTTCAAAGAAAAATAAAGTATCCTCGTTGAATAATTTCATCGATTTTACGAATCTTTTATAAAAATCAAAGCCTTTATTCCCGGCATATAAACTCTTTTCCGGTTCATATTCGCGCACCTCTGCATCCAGATCCTTTTTTTCCTCTCTTCCGATATATGGAGGATTGGAAATAACAAAATCATAGCTGCATTTAATTTTATCTTTAAAATAATCGTTCTCAATAACCTTTATTCTATCCTCTAATTCAAAATCTTTTATATTTCTTTTCATAACTTCTATAGGAATTTTTTCAGATTCATATACATCAAAATTTGTTTTTTTATTCAATTTAGCTATTGAAATTGAAATAGCTCCTGAGCCCCCTCCTATTTCAAGGATATTTATTTTAGATTTATTGATCTCTTTAACATGATCAAGAACTACTTCTACCAATTTTTCTGTTGAAAATCTTGGTATAAAACAGCCTTTTTTTACAAAAAATTCAAATCCCATGAAACTTGCCTTGTTAATTATATACTGAATGGGCTCTTTATCCTTTCTTCTTTTTATGAGTTCCTTATAAGAGTCTAATTCTTCACTGCTCAAGGGCCTGTCAAAATTAAGATAAACACCCATACGTGATGTATCAAGAATTTCACTCAAAAAATATTCTGCATCTATACGGGGATTTTCTATCCCATATTTTTTTAAATAAGATTTTGTCCAGTTTAAGATTTTTTTAACAGTCCAGACTTCTACCACTAAAAACCAGCCTCTTCAAGTTTTTCTTTTTGTTCGGCTTCGATTAATGAATCTATTAACTCATCAAGATCTCCATCCATAACTGCATCTAAATTATAACTGGTATAGTTTATCCTGTGATCTGTTATTCTATTTTGGGGAAAATTATAAGTTCTAATTCTTTCTGATCTATCCCCGCTTCCAACCATTGATTTTCTTTTCGAAGCCCTTTTTTGCTTTTGTTTTCTCATCATTTCATCATATATTCTTGCTCTCAAAACCTTCATTGCTTTTTTCCGATTTTTATGCTGTGATGTTTCATCCTGACAGGTAGCAACCGTACCCGTTGGTACATGGGTAATTCTCACTGCTGAATCGGTCATATTCACATGCTGTCCGCCTGCTCCAGAAGCCCTAAAAACATCAATTTCGAGATCATTTGGATCTATTTTAACATCAACTTTTTGTGCTTCTGGTAAAACTGCAACAGTAGAAGCAGATGTGTGAATTCTGCCACCTGATTCTGTTTCAGGGATTCTTTGAACCCTGTGAGCTCCACTTTCAAATTTCATTCTGCTAAAAACGTAATCTCCTTTTAAAGTAAAAATAACTTCTTTATAGCCCCCCATACCTGTAGGGGTAACATCCATGATTTCATGTTTCCAATTTTTTGATTCGGAATACTTTAAATACATTCTATATAAATCAGCAACAAAAAGAGCTGCCTCATCTCCACCTGTACCGGCTCTGATTTCAACAATAATATTTTTTTTATCATTTGGATCTTCAGGAATTAAATCCAGTTTTATCTGGTTTTCAAGTTCTTTTATTCTTTTTTTCCCTGTTTTCAATTCTTCTTTAGCAAGTTCAGCAAAATCACCATCTTCATTATCTATTATTTTTTTTGCCTCTTCAATATTTTTTTTTATACCCTTATATTCTTCAATTTTATCAACAATTTTTTTTAAAGATGCCCTTTTTTTATTTAATTTAACAAAATTATCCGGATCATTGTATATATCGGGATTTGATAGTTTTTTTTCTATTTTTTTGAATTTTTTCTCAATTTCTTCCAGTCTTTCAATATCCATTATCTCTCCTGCTTAAAAACAAACTGAAAAAAAGAAAAAGGGTGGATTTATTTTATTCTTTTTCTTTTTTTTCTTCTTTTTTTTCTTCTTTGACTTTATATTTACGATTAAATTTATCAACTCTACCTGCTGAATCAAGAATTTTCTGCTGCCCTGTATAGTAGGGATGGCAATTAGAACATATTTCTATAGAAATGTCCTCTTCTGAAGTTGATAAAGTTTCAACAACATTCCCGCAGGAACATTTTATTTTTATTTTTTCAACTTTTGGTTGTATTTCTTTATTCATATTATCCTCCTTATGAATTCATAATTTCCAAGAATTGTTTATTATTTTTAGTTTTTAACATTTTGTCTCTTAAAAATTCCACCCTTTCAACAACTCCCATAGGAGCTAAAACCTTTCTTAAAACCCATATTCTATTTAATACATCATCTGGTAACAGCAACTCTTCTTTTCTTGTACCTGATTTTTCTATATCTATTGCAGGGAAAACCCTTTTATCGACTAATCTTCTATCCAGTACCAATTCCATGTTACCTGTTCCTTTAAATTCTTCAAATATTACATCATCCATTCTGCTGCCGGTTTCAATTAATGCAGTAGCTATAATAGTTAAACTACCACCTTCTTCAATATTTCTTGCAGCACCAAAAAAACTTTTTGGTTTATTCAGGGCATTTGAATCAACTCCTCCTGATAGTATTTTCCCACTGTGAGGAACTATTGTATTGTTTGCCCTTGCAAGCCTTGTTATGCTGTCAAGTAGTATAACAACATTTTTACCATATTCAACCATACTTTTTGCTTTTTCAATTATCATATCAGCAACTTTAACATGTCTTTCAGCATGTTCATCAAATGTTGAAGACACAACTTCCCCATCTACTGTTCTCTGCATATCCGTAACTTCCTCCGGTCTTTCATCTATTAATAATACAATTAATTCAACTTCAGGATGATTAGTGGTAACAGCATTTGCTATTTTCTGTAAAAGGATTGTCTTTCCTGTTCTTGGTGGTGCAACAATTAAACCCCGTTGTCCCATCCCAATAGGTACAAGTAAATCCATTATTCTTGTGGACATATCTTTAGGATCTACTTCTAATTCTAATCTTTGAGTTGGATAATAAGGGGTAAGAGAATCAAAAGATTTTCTGTTCAAAGATTCTTTTGGAGGATTACTATTTACCTCCATTAATTTTGTAAAAGCAAAATATTTCTCTTTATTTTTTGGTACCCTAATAAAACCACGAAGTGTATCACCTGTTTTTAATCTCCACCTCTTTATCATATTTGGTGATACATAGATATCCTCCGGAGAAGGAACATAATTATTCTCATTTGTTCTAACAAAACCATATCCTTCATTTAATACTTCAAGTACTCCTTCTGCAATAACCTTTTTATTATTTTTTAAATGATTCGCAACAATCTTAAAAAGAAGTTCGTTTTTTTGCAGATTTATGAATTCATCTTTATTTGAAGAAGACTCCAACTTTTCTAATTCTTTAACTAAACCATTCATTTCTTTTTTTTGTAATTCTTCAAGTAGCATTCTACCTCCTATTTATTTTTTTCTGATATTTCAATATTTTCTTTCCTATTCTTTTAACATTTTTTTTATAACTATCCCATCCATTAGCTGTGTTTATAATATAATCAAATAAATTTTCTATTTCCTTTGATTTTGCCTGTTTATTCATAATTTTCTGAATATAGTTTGAATCAAAATGATCCCTTGTTTTTTTTACGCGTTCAATTATCACATCTTTTGATGCCTTTGTCAAGAGAGAATAATCATATAAATAATACAATTTTTCCTCTATTAGCAAAGGAATTTCTAAAACAATAAACTTATTTTTAAAATTTGAAATTTTTTCTTTGATATTGTCTATAATGATGGGATGTAATAAATTATTTAATTTTTTTCTCATCTCATCATTTTTAAATACTCTTTCTCCCAGTTTTTTGCGATTTAACTTCCCATTTTTTTTAAAATATGTTTCTCCAAACTCTGTCTTTATTTTTTTATATCCGTTTTTACCTATTTGGGATATTCTTTTTGCTATATTATCAGCATCAATAAGTACCGCATCAAAAAGATTTTTAAATTTTTTGTTAACAAAAGATTTTCCTGTTCCGATATTTCCAGTAACAGCAAGTACAACATTTTTGTTTTTCTTTTTTTGAGTAATATATCTTTCTAAAATAATAACAGCAGACACCTGATCAACTTTTTTTCTCTTAAAACTGTGTTTTAACTCAATTTCGGAAAGTTTTTCAAAACTTTCTTCAGTGGAAAATCTTTCATCAGACCAGCTTATCGGACATTTAACATTTCTTTTTAATTTTTCAAAAAAAAGAAACCCACCCCAGTGCTTTTTGATATTACCTTCTGATATTGAAAGAGGAAGACCTATAACAAATCTCTTGATATTATATTGGTTTTTTAATTCTGTAATTTTTTCAATAATATCCGATTTGTTTTTAAGAGTTGAAACCGGTGATACTATTGACCAACTTGAATTTGAGACTGAAATCCCTATCCGGGATTTCCCCCAATCGATACCCATTAATTTCATAATAATTTAATAACTATTTATTTAATTCTTTTAGTTTTGAAAGACAAATATCAGACAAGCTGTTTATAAACTTTTTTTCTTTTATCAGATTTTGATTTTCTCTTATTACTTCTCCAAATTTGTTTTTCAAATTTACCATTTTCGATAATTTTATTCTTGAATTATCAATATATTTATTAAACTCATTTTTTAATAAATTAATATTTCTTTTTTCAATATTTTCTTTTTCAATTATCGTTTCAATGGTCTTACTGGTTTCTGGTATAAGTTTTTTTTCAATCTCCTTAATATTTTCCATTAGACTATCTAAGTCGTCTTTTATTTCATCATTAATATCACTTATCATATTAATTGAATCATTGAGGGTCTTATTATCGTTTTTAATTTTATTAATTATAATTTCTATATTTGTATTTTCATCTATATCATCAAAATAATCTGAAAAATATTTTATGATATGATCCTTATCATTCCCCATAATTAACTCCCTGCTTTAATTTAGTCAAATCTTCATAAATATCCAGCACTCTATCCAGTTGTGTTGTTTTAATTACTTCCCGAACAAATGGCTGAAGATTTACCACTTTTAACTTTCTATTATTTTTTTTCACCATTTTTAAAATTGATACCAAAAACCCCAATCCTTTACTGGTAATTTCATTAACATTTTCAAAATTTAGAATAATATCAAATCCATTTTTAATATTTGATAAAATTCTTTTTTTTACAGAATCAATATTTTTAATTTCAAAATTTTCATCAAGTATAAATATTTTATTATTTTCACTACTATTAATTGCCCTTACTTTCATTGCTCCTCCAATTGAAAAATTTACCAATAACTTTCTCAATAAATATTCCTACAAGTTTAGAGTCAAACTGTTTTCCTTTATTAATTTTTAATCTTTTTACTGTCTCACTAACAGAAAGCGCCTTTCTATATGGTCTATCTGATGTCATTGCATCAAAAGCATCAGCAACTGTTAAAACTTTTACAATTCCCGGTATTTGTTCTCCTTTTAACCCATCAGGATATCCCTTGCCATCAATTCTTTCATGATGATTTCTTATTATTTTTAGACAGGGTTCCAAAAAATCGATCCCTTCAACTATGGATTCCCCAATCTCTGGATGTCTTTTCATTAAATCATACTCTTTATCAGTTAGTTTCGCAGGTTTCCCCAGTATTTCAGCAGGAACACCAATTTTGCCAATATCATGCAATATGCCGGCAAATTTCAATGTCCTGATATCTTCTCCTGAGTATCCAACCTGCTTGGCAAGTTCAACAGCATATTCTGTAACACGCTCTGCATGCCCCCTCGTGTATTCATCTTTTGCTTCAATTGCATTTGAAAGTGCTTTTATTGTAAGTAAATAATGATTCTCCAATTCCTCGTAGGTTAGAGAACTCTCAATTCCAGCCGCAGCCTGCTGAGAAAATATTTTTAAAATATCTACTTCTTCTTCAGTTATAACTTCGTCTTCTTTATCTTTTGTAACATTTAATATTCCAATAAGCCCTCTTTTTACTGTATTAAGAGGTAATGAAACAAAAGATCTTGCTTCATACCTATCTGCCTTGAGTAATTTTTTTATATCATCGGATACTTTAGTTCTATCTTTTACATAAAGGAGTTCATTGTTCTTTGCAACCCAGCCAGCAACACCATTAGAAATACTAACCTTTTCATTTATAAAACTGCTGCCTATCATATCAACTACCTTAAGATGTTTTTTATCCTCTGTCATTAGCATTATTGAAGCCCTTTTTGACCCAATAACTTTTTTAACTACATTTAATATAAAATGTATGGTCTTTTTGTAATCCATTGATGAGTTTATTTTTTTCATCGTTTCACTTATATATTTTAATTCTTCATATTTTTTTTCTAATATTTTATCCCCTATAACAACCTTCTGTTTTAACTTGTCACTTTGTGCTTTCAATTTTTTATTTGCAGTTTTTAATTTTTTCATTAATCTTTTATTATCTAAAATCATTTTTCTTTTTTTTACACTTCTTTTTAAAATTAATTCTACAGCCTGAGCATCAAAAGGTTTGGGAATAAAATCATAAGCTCCAGCACGTAATACCGAAACAAGAATTTCTGAATCAATATACCCTGTCATCATGATAGGTATAATATCAGAATTTTCAGATTTTAAGTTTCTTACAAGCTCCAAGCCATCCATTCTGGGCATTTTTATATCTGTTAAAACTATATCAATATCATCCTGATTTTTTATTTTTTGTAAAGCTTCATACCCATCTTCAGCAAGATAAACTGAGTAGTTTAATTCAAGCAATATTTCTTTTAAAATACTCCGTAATGCAGCTTCATCATCTACAACTAAAACACTAAAATTTTTATCATCCATTACATTTCCCAGTTTTATACTCTTTTATATTATAATAATTATCAAAACCACTATATTTTGAATACCCCTCAAGTTCATCCTCAATTCTAAGTAATTGATTATATTTAGAAACTCTCTCAGATCTTGATAGAGATCCTGTTTTAATTTGACCTAAATTTAATCCTACAGCCATATCAGCAATAAAAGGATCTTCGGTCTCTCCTGAACGATGTGAAATTACAGTTGTATAATTATTTGTTCTGGCAAGCTGAATTGTATCAAGTGTTTCACTTATTGTTCCAATTTGATTAACTTTTATTAGAATAGAATTAGCAATATTTTTCTGTATTCCTTTTTTTAACCTCTTTACATTTGTAACAAATAAGTCATCTCCAACAATTTGAATCTTATTTCCAAGTTTTTCGGTTAATTTTTTCCATCCCGTCCAATCATCTTCAGCAAGACCATCTTCTATTGATATAATTGGATACTTATCTACCAGATTAACATAATAATCAACCATCTTATCTGAAGATAATTCTTTTCCTTCACTTTCCAAAACATATTTGCCATTTTTATAGAATTCACTTGAAGCAGGGTCCAGTGCGATACATATATCTTTACCTGGTTCATAGCCAGCTTTTTCTGTTGCCTCAAGAATTAAATCAAGTGGTTCATAATTATTTTTTGAATCTGGTGTAAAACCTCCTTCATCTCCTACCGAAGTCTTGTACCCCTTTTCCTGTAAAACTTTTTTTAATGTATGAAAGACTTCAGCTGCATATCTTACAGCCTCTTTAAAAGATTTTGCAGATATTGGAATAATCATATATTCCTGAAAATCAACACTATTATCAGCATGTTCTCCACCATTTAAAATATTTAACATTGGAACAGGAAGTTCTTTTGGACTAACACCACCTATATATCTGTATAGAGGCATACCCAAAAAACCTGCTCCAGCTTTTAAAGATGCTATTGATACTCCAAGCATGGCATTAGCACCGAGTTTCTCCTTTTTTTCTGTTCCATCTAAATTAATCATTAATTCATCGATAAATCTCTGGTCAGTAACATCAACTCCAATCAATTTTGGAGCTATGACCTGATTTACATTTTTAACTGCCTTTAAAACTCCCTTGCCAAGGTATCTATTTTTATCATTATCCCTTAATTCTAATGCTTCATGTTCACCAGTAGATGCCCCAGAAGGAACCATGGCTCTTCCAAATCCACCACTTTCGGTTAATATTTCAACTTCAATTGTAGGATTTCCTCTTGAATCCAATATCTCTCTACCATAAACATCTATAATTTTAGGCATAAATTTACCTCCTCAGATTAATATTTTTCATTTTTATCTACTATATTAAATAAATCTTCACCTTTTGAATATCTTTTTAAATTTTTTAAAAAAAGTTTAAATGAAGTTTCCAAATAATTTTTAAAATCACCTGATGTGTGCTGTGTAATTAAAGCATTATCCAATTCCCAAATTTTAGAATCTTCAGGAAGTGGTTCTTCAGTAGTTACATCAAGACCAAGTCCTCTTAAATGTGAACTATTTCTAATAAGATCTTCTTCAACCATGTGTTTACCTCTTCCAACATTAATAAAAATACTATCTTCTTTCATAGCTTTCCAGAAAGTTTTATCGATAACATTTTTTGTCTCTTCAGTTAGGGGTAAAACATCAATCACTATATCCATATAAGATAGTATATCATAAATTTGGCCCATTTTATAAATTTTAACATTATTAATTTCTCTTTTTTTAACGTGCTTTTTTATTCCATGACAGATAGAATTAAATTTTTTAAAATATTCACATATTTCTTTACCTATATTTCCATAACCAAGAACAAGTATATTTTTATCTTCCAGCTGGTATTGTTTATTTACAACATCATCTCTTTTCCAGATTTTTTGATTCTGTCTTTTTCTTAAAATATTCAATCCTTTACTGAAATATAATACCATACCAACTACCTGCTCAGCAATAATTTTGCCATGTATTCCTTTTGAAGACGTTATTATAACATCTGAAGATAAATTTTCATCATAAATTGTATGGTTAACTCCAGCTGAAGAAAACTGCATCCATTCAATCTGTTTTGCTCTTTTAAAAATATTTTTAGCCAATTTGAACCCAAAAAATATATTTGTATCTTCTATATTATCCTTCAATTCCTTTTTATCATGGGTTATAACAAAATTATATTTTGAAGATAATTCTTTATCTTTTTTTATCAATTCTTTAATTTTATTCCAATCTTGTTTATTTTTACCATAAGATACTAATACTTTTTTCATAATACCTTTTCTTTTTTAATATTTATTCTGAAGCTTACTTTTAACATTACTTGTCACAAATTTATCTAATTTACCATTTTTGGAAGCAATCTCTTTAACAACTGAAGAACTCAAATAAATATACTCAATTGATGGCATCAAAAACAAGCTCTCGAAATCTTTGCAGAGCTGTCTGTTAGTCAAAGCAATTTGTAATTCATATTCAAAATCACTAACCGCCCTTAATCCCCTTATAATAACTTTAACATTTTGTCTTTTTGCAAAATCAACAAGAAGTCCATTAAAAGAAAGAACCTGAATTTTCCCATTATCCTTAAATATTTCCTTTATCATTTCAACACGTTCATTTACATTAAATAGAGGAGATTTTTTATTATTATCAGCCACAGCAATGATCAATTTATCAAAAAATTTAAAGCTTCTCTGTATAATATTGATATGTCCTTTAGTTATTGGATCAAAAGTACCGGGGTATATACCTTTTTTCACTTTTGTCATAATTCTCCTATTTTTTTAAAAATAATTACAGATGTCTGAGAATAGTCCTTTTTAACTAATTTTTTCCATATATCATTATTATAATTGATATTCATGTTTTTTTCAACCTCACAAACAACAATTGCACCCTTTTTAGACATATCGATAAATTTTTTATTCGAAATAATTCCATTTATATACCCTTTTTCATAAGGTGGATCGAGAAGTATTAAATCAAACCTAATGTTCCTTTCAACAAAATAATCCATTCTTTTATAAAACTGATTTTCATATAATGTAATTTTATCAGAATTATCGATCGTTTTACAGTTTTTTTTTAATAATTTGAATATTTGGGAATTTTTTTCAATAAAATAAATTTTTGCAGCGCCTCTACTCAACGCTTCAAGACCAAGGGACCCCGTACCAGCAAAACCATCTAAAACAATCTTATTTCTAATATTTATATGATTAAATAAAATATTGAATATTGATTCTTTAACCCTATCAAGGGTGGGTCTAAGCCCCTTTAGCTTCTTGAATTCTATTTTTCTACTTTTATACTTTCCTGAAATAATTCTCATTTTATAATAAAAGACTTTTCATCTGAAAGATTTATCAATCTATTTTCTCTTGTTGAATGAATAGAAAATTTAAACTCAACCTGATTAGAATATTGCCAGACGAGTACTTTACCATATTGTTCTAAATTTTTTTCAGATATTGATAAAGGTTCTCCATATTTTATTAATATTCTTCCACGATCGGTAAACATTCCTTTTCTATATTTCCCATATCTAATATTTGCTTTTCTTATTCGATTTATCTGCATTTTTTTATATTCACTAACATTCATATTTAATTTATTGGAAACTTTTTGAACAATTTTTCTGTAACGAATTATTTTCCTATTTTTATCAAGCTTAAACAAATATTCCATATTTTTTGGTTTGATTCTATACAGCAAATAATAAAATATTTTTTTCTCGTGGGGTTTTATATTATTAAATACTGAAATATAAGAAGAACAGGAATTAAAAATAAACAAAATTAATACAAGGGGAATAATTAATTTCCCCCTGTATTTTAATAAATTATTTTTTTGTTTGATCTTTTTTTTCATTATCATTAACTTTTTCTTTTTCTTTTTCTTTTAACCAAAAATATTCTGATTTTTTAATAACTTTTTTTTCATCATACATTAAATCTTCAAAAACAACCTCAAGTTTATAAATACCCGGAGTTGCTGAAGCCAAATTTATAAAATCAACAACCTGACCATTAGGAGGTACATTTTCTTTTACATCTGATTTCTCATATATAACCATATCATTTATTGCATAAATTAATTTATAGCTTATTTTATATTTTCCTTCATCGTATAAAGCATCAGTTTTCAGGTGATAGTACTCAAAATAGAAACCAAATTTTCTATTCTTTTGATATACATGTTTAATTTCAGGTATTAATATAAATCTTCTTTTAAGAAACATCCTGTTTTTACAATTATTTATATTAGATAAAAGATACATTTCTGACAATTTTGTCTCTAAATCACTTAAATTTAAAGTCTTAAATTTAGGTATCTCAACACTTGCAGTTTCTCCTTTATTACCAGTTATATTAATTTTTACATTATTATATATCCCCTTTTCGATAGAAAAATCCAGTACTAAAATACCATCTCCCTCTTCATTAACATAAAATTGATCTTTATCTATAGACCAATCCTCTTTTTTGGAAAAACCGGATTTATCTTTACCATAGAATGAAATATCAAATTTAGTACTCTTTATATTTTCAAAATCAACTACCTGAAAGATTAAATCAACATTTAATTTTACATATCCTTTTCCCATATAATCATATAGCTTATAAAAAACATCCATATTTCCATTCATTTTATTTACAGATTTTTTATAATTTTTTTTCTGATTTTTTAATCCTTCTTCATATTCTTCCTTTTTTATTACTTTTTTCCCATCTTTTTCTTCTTTTTTGCTTTTTTTCTCCCCATAAATATTAATCGATAAAAAAATAATTATTAAAATAAATATTGTAATTTTAACATTTTTCATATTTCCTCCTTTTTAAGTAATGTAGCAAAATATTTACATTATTCAACATTTATTTTATATTTTTTATTTTATCTATGGAAATAGTCCTCATTTTTTCTATAAATTTTTCCAGATCCTCATACACCCATTCTTTTAATTTTAATTCATCTACACTTTTCCAATATTCTAATACTTTTTCATAAAATCTTACCTGTTTTGCCAAACTTTTTATGCGATTCTTATAATTAAGTAAATTTACTTTTTTCTCAGTTATTTTATCTTTAATAATTGGAATAATCCATTTATCTCTAAATTTCATACCCGGTAAAAGAGTTTTTTTATCTAATTTTAAGTATTCTTCAAATACAGAATAATCAGAAGGTATATTATTTTTATCAAAAAAAGAAGTAGTCCTTATTTTCCCCGGAAATTGTTTTTGATATTTTAGATAATCTTGATAATTGTTTATTCTTTTTTTTGCCTGTAAATATATATTTTTATCATTAAAAACTATATAATCAATTTTAACCCTTTCAACCATTGGAATTTTATCTTTTTCCTGATTATATAATTTTGTTATTTTTTCATCTGTTATATCTGATATATCTACATTTTCATATAATGTATCAAACCATTTATTATATATAACTTCTTTAAATCTATTGTTTGCTTTTTTGATTATTTCTTTTGTAGGTTGTATTTTTTCAATCTCCTTTGTTACTAATTCATCTTTAATTATTTCTGAAACTAAAGGTGCTGCAGAAGTTAAATTAATCCTCGCTTTAAAATATATATCTTTACCTAATTTTTCCGGAATTTTATTTATAAATTCATTTTTTTGTACAATATTTCCATTTATGGAATATACTTCAGTATTTTTATCTTTTTCTAAAAACCTATAAAGATTTGAATAAAATATTTTTACATTATATTTTTTATAAAGTTTTTTAAATAATTTGTATTTTATAAAATCATTTGTTCCTATTTTGATAAACCTATCCTTATTTTCATCTACATTTAATTTAATTTTTTTTATTATTCTAAATACATGATATCCAAAATCATCCTTAAATGAAAAAGGTTCTTTTAGTGGTTTATTTTTTAAATTATAAAAAGCTTTTGTAGAAATGTCATTTGAATATATTTTTACATGTGTTAACAAACCTTTTGATTTACTTGTTCCTTCTTCTTTTGAATATTTCTTTGCTAATTCTGCAAAACCTTTAAAACTATTCAGTTTGTTTTTGAACATCATTACTTCACTTAAAGCACCTTTATCATGTAAAAATATATGTTGCAAATCATATCTATATTTTGCATGACTTAAAAATTCTTCCTTGAAATCATCAATTTTGTTAAGGACTTTCTTTTGATAATAATATTTTTTCATTTCATTTTGTAATATTTCTTCATATTTTTTGCTTTCTCTTTTTTTAAACTTTTCATAATCAAGCATTGATTTTTCAACTGTTTCCAGTATTTCATCTGTGTTTTTCTTATTTATATATAAAGTTTTCCCTTTATATTTACCAATATCTATTTTTTTTTCATCATCTTTTGCAGAATTTGAACATGAAACAAAAAGTAATGTAATAATCAATAAAGTTAATATATAATTTTTATGCAGCATCGAAAAACCCTCCTAAGAATTTTATTAATATTAAAAAATATAAAACTATTTATAAAGGAGGGAGTATAAATACCCCCTCCTTTTATTAGAATAATTAGAAATTCATTATCAATGAAAAAACGTGAGTCTGATCTAAATCATTATGATTTCTAAATGCATAATCCAATGTCATAGAGGATTTTTCTGAAAATTCATAATTTAATCCTCCACCCATAGAATATTTGTTATCCCAATCTTCTTCTTGATAAAGAATAGCTCCGCCTCTTAAGCTCAAATTAAATCCTGATAATCCACTATAACTATATTCCATACCAAAATTACCGCTTTCTAACTGATCGTTAGATTTTGATAACGCAGTATGAAAAGTAAGAGTATTATCATTCATTTTATAAAGAGCTTTTTCTCCAAGAATATCCGTACTAATTGCTACAGTTATCTTAGCCGGTGCACCAAATTCTTTTGCAATTAAATTTACATTTCTATTTGGGTCAGTTTGATCAGGTGTATCCGAGCCATCAGTAGTATCTACCTGTGCCCATAAATCATCACCTTCAAAACTGGTATCCGGTCCATAATTTTCAAACATTGTTGATATTCTTGTATTGGCAAAATTCAACCTATATTCTGTAGCAACATCAATTAAAAAAGCATTAGCGGTTGTTTTTGCAATAGATTCACTTACGATTTTTAATTTAGCCCCAATAGAAAATCTCTTGGTAGCTCTATATGCAAAACCAGCGCCAAGTGCAATGTCACTATACTTATATGTTATACCGGTACCCTCAGGATCATCTAAAGTAGTTATTTCCATTTCTTCTGTTGTCAATGACTTAACTGAAGCACCTATCCCCCACCTTTCTGCAATTTTAGTACTAATTGCAAAATTATTCATATATAGGAGATTATCAAATAAATTCTGTTTTGTATAAAACATTGAGGTTCCTTTTATATCAGCAAGTTCAGAAATATTTAAAAACATTGCTGATGCATCATAATTTTGTGAATAAGCTGCTTCTCCCAAAGCAAGATGTCTTGCTGATGCAGGAATTTTCAAAAATGCGAAACCACTTGTACCCCGATTATCAGTATTTTCTTGTTCTTCATCAGATACTTGTGCCAAGGAAAAAGTGGTCACTAACATTAAAACTATAATAATTGTAAAGTACTTTCTCATCCTAACCTCCAATCCTATCTAATGATAGAGAATGTTCCTTTAGTTTTCTGACCATTTTTACCTTCAACAACATAGATGTATAGACCAGAAGCAACTTCTTGCTGATATTTAGTCAATAGGTCCCATGAAGCATAAGTCTTACCATTGTTATGTTCGATCTGTTTTAACAATTCCCCATTAACATTAAATATCTTAATTAAACATTCTCCAGGAACATGATTAAATTTGACTTCTGATATTTCTTTATATTTGTCCCATCGTGTACCTACAAATAATGGGTTAGGCACAACTGTAACTTTATTTAGAGCTGCACTTATTGTGTCTTCTTCTTCAGCAGCAGGAACAACTTCAAAAGCTTGATTTCCTGATGCACTGGAGAGATTTCCTACAGTATCTTCTGATTGAAGTATATATTTATAATTATATCCGAATGTTTTATTATATTCTACATAAATGTATTCATAAAGTTCAGTATAAGTTGTATCGGTAAATTTGAATCCTAATCTATAATTTACATCTGAACTTTCTTCAACAATATATCCAAGAAGATCACTTGTTGCCCATAATATTGTAGGATCACTTTCTTCTACATCAAAGAAAAAATCAAAATATTGATTAACTGCTGTATATATATCAAAATATCCTTCAACAAAATTAGGATGAGTACCAGCATGTAGTTTAAGTGAATTTTCATACTGCTGTCCTGTATATTGTTGAATTCTATAAGATGTAATTTTATAAGCTTCTCCCATATCTGCAAGGAAAGAAGTTTCGGAATTTGTTTTCCATCTAATTTCTACCGCTTCATTTTCAAAATCAAAATATTCAGTAGTTCCCTTATGTGTAATCATAGGATCAATAGGTACAAGAGCAGGAGATAAAAAGTTTTCCTGCAATGCATCAATTGAAGTTGATATTTTCTTAACCTTCTGAAATACTGGATCAGCAGCGGTTGCTTCATTTGGTGTACTCCAGCCCCAACTATTTGGAGCGGCAGCATACATTGCAAATCTCATGTGTGCTTTTTCACCTTGAGCCAATCCACCTTGATCACCTAAATACCAGCCTATTGTTACAGGACCAGAAACTTTTCTCGCGGATCTATCCTGCGCAGTATATATTTGTCTTGTAGGGTCTTCAATTAATTCCGGTTCATAAAAATAAGATACATATCCTGCTGTTAATGCATCATAAGCATCTTCATTTCCCCAGAAACCTGTTTGCCATGAACCATCATCCCTAACCAATAAACCACCAAAGGATTCATGATAGAAATTCATTGAGTCATACCATGCATCTGCATTGTCTCCCTGAATTTCATCAACGATCCACATGAAATCTTTTGGGCAACCACTTATTGCAGTAGGATCAGTTGCTCCATTTTGAAATGAAAAGTATTCCTGAGGATAAGCTGATTGTTTAAGGGTCATCCTTGTTGATGGAACCTCTCCTCCTGAAGTAACTTTTGAAAGAGGTTGCATTATTTTTACTCCAATCATTGCATAAGGTGATTGACCGAAGTCACCTGTATTCCATTGAACATCTTCATCAACGCCCAATGTATCAGAATCATCCTCTCCATTATAATCATAAATCATAACGAGATTTTCATCTTCAAAATATTTTACAGCATCATCAAGAGAGTCACCAATTCCAACATAAAAGTTTGCGCCTGCTGCAAAATAATCATAATCTCTTCCTCCCGCATTACTTAATTCTGTACTCTGGTTATCAAATGTTATATCGAAAACAACTACAGTATCGATATAAGATGCTTTCCATGCATATGCTCTAAAAAGCGCAACAACTCCTAAATTTTCATATTTTTCTGGAGCACCAATTAATGTATCTCCATCAGCTAATAGTTGATTATCTGTAAAAGGAATTACAAGATCCTGATCAGAAATAACTCCTGTACCCTGTATTAGATAAGAATCCCCATCAGATAGTGGAGTAGCATTACCGGAACCAACATTAATATGGATTCCTGTACCGGCTATAGATGTAGGAGTATCAGGAGTAAAACTATCGATTTCTGTACTATCATCATAAACAGGCTCCCAGCCAGTTTCTGTTTCATTGTATTCTATTACTTCATAAACATGAAATTCAGAACTCTCATAAACTAATATATAATCTTTTAAACTATCTATCATAGATTCATCTTCTACATAAAGATCAAATGCTCCACTTCCTGGAATTGAATTCAGGTAAGCATCACTACTTGATTCATATGGTTTAAATGAAGATGGTGTGTATGCATATTTTTTAGGATTATAGGGCCACCTATCATTATTAGGATCACTACCCTGCTGTGAAGGCAAATACCAGCCTCCACCTTCTTCTGTAGATTGTGCAACATTATTCAATGTATAATCCTGTCCATCAAATGTATTTATTACATAATCAGTTGCAAGTGCACCATTTTCCCATGCAGGTCCAGATACAAATGCACCGGATACATAATTTCCAGCTTCATAAGCTATTTCTTCTGATACATCAATATTAGTAGGTGTTGCTGGACTACCAGGTTCATTTATTCCATTTCCCCAAAAAACTAATGGTGCAAAAGCATAAGTTCTTCCCCCTGGTGTGGGAAAACTGTCATTTAATTTACCTCCTGCATCTTGTGGGAATTGGGGTCCTCCCGTATATCCATTATCTGTAATATAA
>Ga0209925_1000502_pt1 | contig 20054 bp, 15 predicted proteins | sample SalPonR2_A_D1_MG_FD_185702 | JGI IMG/M metagenome (GOLD analysis project Ga0209925, IMG submission 185702) | Salt pond soil microbial communities from South San Francisco under conditions of wetland restoration - Salt Pond MetaG R2_A_D1_MG... ...
TGAAAGGAGTTTATTATGGCAGATATTAGACCATTTAAGGGGTTAAGACCCAAAGAAAACCTTGTTGAGAAAATTGCATCTCCCCCGTATGATGTTTTGAATTCTGAAGAAGCAAGAGAGATGGTGAAAGATAATCCTTATTCTTTTTTACATGTTGTTAAACCGGAGATTGATCTTCCAAAAAGTGTGGATCATTACAGTGAAAAGGTTTATAAAAAAGCAGAAGAAAATTTAAAAAAATTAATCGAAAAAAACTGGATGATTCAGGATAACAAAAATTGTTTTTATATCTATAAACAGAAAATGGAAGAACATGAACAGATAGGAATCATGGCAGCGGCTTCTGTTGATGAGTATGAAAATAATATAATTAAAAAACATGAATATACACGCAAAGTAAAAGAGGAAGATAGAACAAAACATGTAGATACTTTGGATGCGAATACAGGGCCGGTTTTTTTGACTTACAGATCAAAAAAAGAGTTAGATAAAATTATTAATGAGTATATCAAAAATAATAAACCCGTATATGATTTTGCAAGTGATGATGGGATTAAAGTTGAACATATTTTCTGGGTAGTTAATGATGATGAAACAATAAGTAAAATCAAAAATAATTTTGAAAATATTGATGTTTTATACATAGCTGATGGGCATCACCGTTCAAAAGCTGCTCAAAGAGCAAGAGATATAAAAAAAGAACAAAACAATAACCATACCGGTGATGAAGAATATAATTATTTTCTTTCTGTAATATTTCCTCATGATCAGATGTATATAATGGACTATAATAGAGTAGTTAAAGATTTAAATAATAATACTGATAAGGAATTTGTTGATAAAATTAAGAACAAATTTAAAGTAGAGAAGTATTCGGATTCCAAACCTTTCAAACCAGAAAAAAGACATCAATTTGGAATGTATTTGGATGGAAGCTGGTATAAATTAGAAGCAAAAAGTGATTCTTATGATTATAATGATCCAATTCAATCTCTTGATGTTGCTATTTTGCAGAAGAATTTATTAACTCCAATATTGGATATTGGAAATCCAAGAACTGATAACAGAATTAATTTTGTTGGTGGTATCAGAGGGATGAATGAACTTGAAAAACTTGTTGATAGTGGTGATTACGAAGTTGCTTTTTCAATGTATCCTACTTCGATAGAACAATTAATGGATGTAGCAGATGCTGATAAAGTCATGCCTCCGAAATCTACCTGGTTTGAACCTAAATTAAGAAGTGGGATTTGTGTACATCTTTTAAAATGATATTTGAAAGAGGTTTTTTATAATGAATTTTATTGAAAAAATTAGATTAGAGGCTAAAAAGAAAATGAAGACTATATGTCTTCCGGAAAGTTATGATGAAAGAATTCTTAAAGCAGCAAAAAAATTAGTCAATCTGGAGCTTGTAGAAAAGGTTGTTTTAATAGGAGAAGATAAATTAAAGAAAAAATTTAGTTCTAAAAAAATTTCTGTAATTAATTATAAGAATCATAATAAATTCGAAACATATACTAAAAAATTTTACGAGAAACGAAAACATAAAGGGATTTCCTTGGAGGAAGCTGCAGAAACTTTAAAAAACAATCTTTATTATGCTTCAATGATGCTTTCAGAAGGAGATACTGATGCTGTTGTGGCCGGTGCAGCAAATTCAACTGGTAATGTTTTAAGAGCTGCAATTAAAGGTGTAGGATTAAAAAAAGGAGTGAAAACAGTATCTTCTCTTTTTATAATGGTAACAGATAAAAAAGAATTTGGTGTTGATGGAGTACTGGGATTTGGAGATTGTGCTGTGGTTCCGTCACCTGATTCTGAACAGCTTGCAGATATAGCAGAAAGTTCTGCAGATACATTTGAAAATTTAGTTGGGGAATCCCCTAAAATAGCTCTTTTAAGCTTTTCAACAAATGGAAGTGCTAAACATGAAAGAGTAAATAAAATTTTAAGAACAAAAAAAATATTGGAAGATAGAAATGTCGGGTTTGATTTTGATGGAGAGTTGCAGGTTGATGCTGCACTTGTTAGTTCAATTGCTGAAACAAAAGCTCCTGATTCTAAAATTGCAGGTAGTGCTAATTGTTTGATTTTCCCATCATTAGAAGCCGGGAACATTGGGTATAAACTTGTTCAAAGATTTGCAGATGCAGAGGCTGTAGGACCTGTTATACAAGGTCTTGTTAAACCGTATAATGATCTTTCAAGAGGTTGTAGTGTTGAAGATATTGTTAACACGTCATGTCTTGCAATATTAAACAGTTAGGAGTTAATATGATGATTTCAAAAAAAGTAAATTCTTTATCTGATTCTCCTACTTTGGCTATGAATCAGAAAGTATCTGAATTAAAAAGTGAAGGTAAAGATGTAATTTCATTGGGAGTAGGAGAACCGGATTTTCCAACTCCAATTTATATAAAATATGCTGCTATAAAGGCATTAAACAGAAATATGACAAAATATACAGTTTCATCGGGTACTCCGACATTAAAAAAGGCTATTATAGATAAATTTAGAAATGAATACAATTTAAATTATACTCCAGATAATATCTTGGTATCCGCTGGAGCAAAACATGCCTTATGGAACTCGATTTTTACTCTTTTAAATGAAGGAGATGAAGCAATTATTTTCTCTCCTTATTGGGTTTCATATCCTGAACAAATTAAAATTGCAAATGCCAGACCAGTAATTGTAGCAACTGATTTTGATAATGAATTCCAACCTAAAATAGCTGACATTAAAAAAGCTATAACGAAAAAAACAAAATTAATTCTGCTCAATTCTCCAAATAATCCTACTGGAGCTGTTTATAGTGAAAAATTTATTAAAGATGTTACTGATTTAGCACGAGAAAATGATTTGTGGATAATTTCAGATGAAATTTATGAGAAAATAATATATGACGGAGTGGAGCATCATAATATCGCAAATTATTATAAAGAAAAAACTATTATTATAAACGGTGTTTCAAAGGCTTATTCCATGACTGGATGGAGAATAGGGTATGCTGCTGGTCCAAAAGAGGTAATATTACAGATGGCAAAACTTCAGGGACAGGTAACTTCATGTCCAAATTCCATTGCCCAGTATGCTTCGCAAATTGCAATTTCTGATGAACAGGAAGAGTTAAATATAATGTATGAACAGTTCAAGCTAAGAAGAGATTACATTGTTGATAGATTAAATAATATTGATGGGATAGAATGCAAAAAACCAAAAGGAACTTTTTATGTTTTTTGTGATGTAGAAGAGCTGATGAAAAAAATGAATTTTAATAATACCGATGAGGTTGTTAATTTCTTGCTGGATAAAGCAAATGTTGCAACTGTAAGCAGTAATGCATTTGGTTATAAAAATTTTATTAGAATGTCTTATGCTAATTCAATGGAAAATATTGAAGAGGCTATGGATAGAATAGAGAGGATTCTTAATGAAAAATGAAAGAATGTTTAAAAATTTTCTGGAAATGGTTAAGATAGCTTCTCCTTCCAAAAATGAGAAAGAGATTTATGAATATTTAATAGAAAAATTAAAAAATATGGGTTTGACAGTTGAAACTGATAACGCTGGGAAAAAAGTGGGATCAAATGCCAATAATATATATGCAGTTCTTGAAGGAAATTCAGATAAAGAGGGAATAATATTAAGTGTTCATATGGATACTGTTGTTCCAGCAGAAAGCCAGAAGCCTGAAATAAATGGAACTATTATTAAAAGTGATGGAAATAGTGTTTTGGGTGGAGATGATAAAGCCGGTATTGCTATAGTTTTTGAAATAATAGAAAAATTAAAAGAAGAAAAAATCAACCATGGAGATATTGAAGTTGTCATAACAATTTCTGAAGAAATTGGTTTGCTTGGAGCAAAGAATTTTGATGTAAGTAGATTAAAAAATGATAAAGCTCTTGTTTTTGATATGTCAGGTATTGATGAAATTGGTTATGCATCAATAGGACAGAAAAAATTTTATTTTGATGTTTTAGGAAAATCTTCACATGCAGGGATGGAGCCTGAAAAAGGTATAAATTCGATCAAGATAGCATCTGATATAATATCAAAAATTGAAGTTGGACAGTTAGATTTTGAAACAACAGCAAATGTTGGTACTATTAATGGTGGAGATGAAACTAATATTGTACCTGAAAAGGTTAGTTTTTCAGGAGAAGTTAGATCACATGATCCAGAAAAAATAGATTATTATATAAATAAATTTATAAATGAAGGCTGGGAGGTTATAAAAAAGTATCCTATCAAAGTAGATGGAGAATTTATTTATCCAGAGTTTAATTATAAAATTAAAGATAGTTATGAATCTTTTGAAATTAATAAAAATGATAGAATGATTCAAAATCTTCTTAAAGCCGGTAACAATTTGAACAGAAAACAAGGATTAAAGAAAAACAATGGAGGAAATGACGGGAACATTTATAATAAAAAAGGAATCAAAAGTGTTGTCATTGGTATCGGAATGGAAGATGTACACTCAGTAGAAGAAAAAATTGATTATGAGAACATGAAAAAAGTTGTAGAATTGATAATTGAATACATGAAAGTGCGAAAAAATCCATGAAAAAATGTTATAAAAGAATGGTAAATAAATAAATTATATAAATAAAAGTTGCTTGACATACAATAAAAATAAAATTATTCTGTCAGTGGAAAATAATAAGGAGGTTATATATATGAAAAAAGTTGAACCAAAAAAAGTTCATGAAGTTATTGGAAAACACATGATAGCCGATGGATTAGATGTTGTTTATGACCCTTTGAAAAGTGAGGGTAGTTATTTTTATGATTCTAAGAGGGACAGAAAGTTTATGGATTTATTTTCATTTTTTGCTTCTCTCCCATTAAGTCACGGGCATCCAAAAATTTTTAATGATGAATTCAAGAACAAACTTGGAGAGAATGCATTTGTAAAACCATCTAATAGTGATATTTACACTGAAGAACTTGCAGAATTTGCAGATACCATGGCTGAAATAACAATGCCTGAATATATGAAATATCAATTTTTCGTATCAGGTGGAGCGTTAGCAGTTGAAAATGCATTGAAAGTAGCTTTTGACTGGAAAGCAAGAAAAAATTTAGCAAAAGGATATGAAAATACTGAAGATTTTAAAGTTATACATTTCAAACAGGCTTTTCACGGTCGAACAGGTTATACACTCTCATTAACAAATACTTTTGATCCAAGAAAAACACAATATTTTCCAAAATTTGACTGGCCGAGAGTTGTCAATCCTAAAGCTATTTTCCCAATAGAAGATAACATTGATGAAATTAAAACAGTTGAAAAAGAAGCAGTAGACAAAATCGAGAAAATTGTTGCTGAACAGAAAGATGATATTGCAGCATTGATTATTGAACCTATCCAGGGAGAAGGTGGAGACAACCATTTTAGAAATGAATTTATGAAAAAATTAGAGGAAATATGTAATAAAAATGATATTTTCTTTGTTGTTGATGAAGTTCAATCCGGTATGGGACTAACAGGAAAATGGTGGGCACATCAGCATTATGGAATCAAACCTGATGCTCTTGCTTTTGGTAAGAAATCACAGGTTTGTGGAATTTTTGTTGGTAAAAGAGTTGATGAAGTTGAACACCATGTTTTTAAAGAATCAAGTAGAATAAATTCTACATGGGGCGGAAACTTAGTTGATATGGTAAGAGCTCAAAGATATCTTGAAATAATTCATGAAGATAATTTAGTTGAAAATGCAGCAAAAATGGGTGAAAAAATTTTGAAAGCTTTAAAAGGTTTTGGAGATAAAATAACCAATATTAGGGGAAAAGGATTGATGATAGCTTTTGATCTTAAAGACAGTGAAACAAGGGATAAATATAAAGAATTATTATTTGAAGAAGGAGCTATTGTACTTGGTTGTGGAGAGAAATCAATTAGATTAAGACCTTTTTTAGATATTACTGAAGAAGAAGTTGAAGATGCACTTGATATAATGAAAAGAGCACTTGATAGATTGTAAAAAGAAAATTTTTATACTAAATAGAAATAGGGGAGGATTAATTATCCTTCCCTTTTTTTTTATTATTTTTTAATTGTTTCTGGAATATTGAAACAACATCCTTGAAAGTTTCTTTATTTTTCTCGTTTAAATTAAATAAAGATTTATGAGCATCAAGAATCATTTTACCCATGTCTCTTGACAGGTTATCTTTATCATTAACACTAATTTCTTCAAGTTCTTCAATATTTTTCGGATATTTTTTTATTATATGAAAAACCTTATTAAAGCCAACTCCATTTAATATTCTATTAATATCTTTATTATTTGATATTAGGGTCGGTTTCTTATCTTTCTTGTTTATTAAATAATTTGCTATTTTGGCAAGTAATCCCAAACAGGTACTATCAAGATAATTAGTGCCTCGTAAATCAATTATAATATTATCAATTTTTTCTTTCCCAAATATAAAATTAATAAATTTATCAAATTCATTACAAATGGTATATTTAATTGTCCCATTGATTTTAATGATATAAGTTGAATTATGTTTAAAATACATAAAATTTGAATTGTTATTTACCAAAACATCTCCTTAAAATATTTCTAAAAAAGTTCCTCTTTTTAGTATATAAGTATAACCAAATATTATCAAGAAAAATTAATTACTGCGGGTTTTAAAATTACTTAAATATTATATTGTTGAATATTTTGGTAATTTATAATATAATTTCTTGTAAATGAGGAGGGAAGTATGAAAAAATATTTTGTTTTTTTTATTTTACTATTTGTTTTTTTCAATGTTTTTGCGGAAGGGAATCTAACTGTTTATAATGGGAACTTTGCCCTATATAACGATAGTTTTGAATTAGATTTAAAAAAAGGGGTTTTTGATGATTATGTATTGAAAAAAGTTCCTACAAAAATTGACAGGGGTTCAATACTGATATTTCCTCAAAATTATAAAAACCGAATTGAAATTTTGGAACAGAATTATGATTATGATCTTGTTAACATGAATAAACTTATCAATAAATTACTAGGATCACCGGTGGAATTTATTACAAAAGACGGAGAAAAATATAATGGCAAGTTAGTATCTTCTTATGGGAATAATATATTAATTAGAGAGAATAAAAATTATATTTCAATTGATACTGATGAGATTAGAAAATTTAAATTTACAGAAAATAGTAATTTAATAATGGAACCCACACTTTCATGGAAGATTAAAAGCAGCATTTCAGACGAGGTTGATTTTGAAATTTCATACCTGATGAATGATATTAATTGGAATTCAAAATACAATTTAAATCTAAATGAAAAAGAAAATAAAGGGGTTTTAAATAGCTGGATAATGTTGAAAAACAATAGTGGAAAATATTTTAGCGATGTAAACTTGCAATTAATGGCCGGGGATGTTCAAAAATATATTGAAAAAACCCGTCCAAAACTTTATAGAGATAGAGTTGCTTCTGTACAAAGAGAATCTGTTTCACAGGAAAAAATTTCAGAATATTATTTGTACACAATTAATAGACCTGTTTCTGTAAAAAATAATCAAAATAAAGAAATTCCACTTTTCAATCCTGTTGAAATCGATGTTACAAAAAAATTTACCTATCAAATTCAACAGAACAATAAAGATGTTAATGTTTCAATTGAATTTCATAATAGAAAATATAATAATCTTGGAATTCCCTTACCAGCAGGAGTTTTTTCTGTTTATAAAAAGGATAAAAATGGTAACACGCAGTTTCTTGGAGAGGATAAAATAGACCATACTCCTAAAAATGAAATTATTTCTGTTAAAATAGGGAATGCTTTTGATGTTTTAGGGGAAACCAATCGCAAATCAAGAACGAAAATATCAGATGGTGTTTATAGATATACCTATGAGGTTACCCTGACAAACAGAAAAGATGAGAGGGTTAATGTAGTTGCAATTTTCAGGAGAAACAGCTATCTAAAGTTTGAAAATTCAGAAATAAGAGTAGAAGATCCCGATAGCAATAATTTACGGTTTAATGTTACACTGGGAAGTAATGAAAAGAAAACATTTACTTTTTCATTGAAAACAACATATTGATATATGATAAAAATAGTTAATGTAGATAAGGATTCAGAGGCTTTTAAAAAGGGTCTCAGAGAAAATGATATTATAAAAAAAATAAATGGTTATGAAGCAGTGGATAAACTTGACCTTATTTATTATTCCAATGATGAATTAGATTTAAATGTAGAAGGAAAAGGGATTATAAAATTGAAGAAATATAATTCTGATATAAGGGTCGAGGATATTACAATTAAAAAATGTAATAATAATTGTATATTCTGTTTTGTAGCACAGCTACCCAAAAATTGCAGAAATTCTCTTTATTTAAAGGATGATGATTATAGATTATCCTTTATGTATGGTTCTTATATTACATTAAATAATCTAAGAGAAAAGGATTATAAGAGGATAGATAGATTGAAACTTTCTCCTCTTTACATATCAGTACATACCGTTGATTCAAGATTGAGAAATAAAATTATGAGAACAAAGAAAAAAATTAATATAAAAGATAGACTAAAGCAACTTATTAAAATGGGCATTTTGTTACATACACAGCTTGTAATTATGCCGGGAATAAATGATGGAGAGAAATTACGTGAATCAATAGATTTTTTATCAGGTTATTATCCTAAGATACAATCTATTACCCTGGTACCTGTTGGTTTGACAAAACATAGAAATAACTTGAAAGAAATAAAACCAATAGATAAAAAGAAAGCCGAAAAAATAATTGAAACTGGTGAAAATTATCAGGAAAAATTTATGGAAAAATTTAATGAACCCTTTGTATATATAACGGATGAATTTTATGTTATAGCCGAAAAAGAGTTTCCACATTTTGAAAGATATGAATTATATGATAATGGAGTTGGACTTTACTCAAGATTTAAAAGGGAATTTGAAAACAATAAAGATTTACTAAAAAAAAAAGTTAGTATTGATGAAAAAATTGGAGTTATAACATCTGTTGATGGCTATGAAATTTTGAAAGAATTTCTTTATTTTATGAGAAAACAGAATATTAATATCGATCTAATTATTGTTGAAAATAAATATTTTGGTAAAAGTGTAACAGTTACCGGTTTATTATCGGGCAAAGATATTAAAAGAGAATTAATTGATAAAATTGAAAAGTTTGATAGAATACTAATCCCCGATGTGGTATTGAATGAAACCGGCTTACTGCTGGATGATTATACAGAAGAGGATATGATGCAAATAAACAGAAAAAAAATAGAGTTTGTAAAAACGGATGCTCTAAGTTTAATTAATAAGGTGATAAAATGAATAAAATTCCTTACGTTACAATAATTGGTAGAACAAATGTAGGTAAATCTACTCTTTTTAATAGATTGATTAAAGAAAATAAAGCTATTGTTGATGATAGACCTGGAGTTACAAGAGATAGATTATATGGACATGTTATCTGGGATGAAGTCCAATTTGGATTAATTGATACAGCTGGATTAACTCTTGAAGAAGAGGATGACTTTGCAGAAAATTTGTATAAAAATGTTGAGATTGGTATAGAAGAGGGCGACTTAATTCTTTTTGTTCTTGATGGTAAGAAAGGGCTGGCACAGTATGATTATAGAATAGCAGAGAAACTAAGAAAGAGGGATAAGCCTGTCATAGTTGTAAAAAATAAAAGTGAAAAAAAGAAAGATGCAGAAAATTATTATGACCTTTATGAACTTGGATTTGAACACATAGCTCCTGTTTCAGCAAAATATAATCATGGTATTTATGACCTTCTGGATTTAATTATAAAGAATTTACCTTTTTCAGTTGGTAAATCTGACAAAAAAGAAGAAGACACCATCAAACTTGCGATAACTGGCAAACCAAATGTTGGGAAATCTACCCTGTTGAATTCATTCCTAAACAGATATAGAAGTGTTGTTGATGATAAATGGGGAACTACCAGAGATACTATTGATGAAGAATTTCAAAGAAATAATCAAAAATATATTCTCATTGATACCGCTGGTATAAGAAGAAAAAATAAAATTAAAGGAAAACTGGAACGTTACATGGTCATGAGAGCTCTAAAAGCGATAGATAGAGCGGATGTAATAATTCATCTGATTGATGGAGTAGATGGATTTACAACCCAGGATGATAAAATCCTTGGTTATGCCCATGAAAGAGGGACGGGGATTATTATTGCAGTAAATAAATGGGATATTGTTGAAAAAGATGAAAAAACTTATATGGAATATGTTAGGGAAATCAGAACAAGAGCTAAGTTTCTGGAATATGCATCTATTTATTTTATATCTGCGAAAAATAAAAGAAATTTATTTAAACTAATTGATATTGCTGAAGAAATTTATGAAGTTAATACCTATGAAATAAACAACAAAGAATTCTATGAATTTATCAAAATGATTACTAATGAAAAAACTCATCCAATTAAAAAAAATAAAGTTATTAAATTCAAATTCGCAAAACAGGTTGATATTAGACCTCCCACATTTGTTATATTTTCTAATTATCCGGATCTCATACATTTTGCTTATAAAAGATATATAAAAAATTCTATTAGAAGAGAGTATGGGTTCTGGGGATCAGCTATAAAATTAATTTTTAAAAAAAGTTAAGGAGTAATTATGTTAAATTATTTATTTGTTGTCCTTCTTAGTTATTTTCTGGGTTCTATACCATTTGCTTATATCATGGTAAAAATAGTTAAAAATGAAGATGTTAGAGATTATGGTAGCGGAAATGTTGGTGCTACAAATGCTTTAAGAGTTTTGGGATGGAAATATGCTGTTTTTGTATTTATTTTTGATATATTGAAAGGTTTTACAGCAGTATTTTTTATCTCCAGGATTGGTGATGGGTCTCCTGTTTTTAAAATTGTTGCCGCTCTATGTGTTATTTTTGGACATGTCTTTTCCATATTTTTAAAATTTGATGGCGGAAAAGGTGCGGCTACAGGTCTTGGAGTTGTAATTGCACTTTCATTTTGGGGGGCTATTTCAGGTCTTGTTATCTGGGCGTTAACTCTCTGGAGAACGAGAATTTCTTCTCTGGCTACTCTTTTAACTGCAATTTTTGTCGGTATAGTTACGTATATATATTATCCTTCCCGACTTGAAATTAATTTATTTATCTCTGTAATGGTTCTATTTGTTATTTTTACACATAAAGAAAATATAAGAAGGTTGTTAAAAGGTGAAGAAAATAAACTATAATTATGGATATTAAAAAATTTATAAAAACAGAGATTTCAACAGTTAGAGAACCACTTAGATATCTTGGTGGAGAATATAATTCATATAATAAAAAGTTATTTAAAAATAGGGAAGGTTTAAATTTTGTTCTGGCTTTTCCGGATGTTTATGAAGTGGGTATGTCCCATTCAGGAATAAAAATGCTCTATGAGGTTTTAAACTCAAAACCAGATATTATGTGTGATAGAGCATATTTTCCATATCCTGACATGTTACAAAAGATGAAAGAAAATAAAATACCGCTTTTTACAGTAGAAAATAAAGAATCTATTAAGAATTTTGATATTATAGGATTTTCAGTTCAGTATGAACTGTCTTATACTTCAATTTTACAGATGTTAAAATTAAGCGACATTAGTATTAAACAAAATGATAGAGCAGATGATTCTCCTTTTATTATAGCTGGAGGACCTGTTGTTTCTAATCCGGAACCTATCGCTCCTTTCATGGATATAATTTTTATAGGAGAGGCAGAAGAAGGTATTGTTGAAATTGCAGAAGCTGTAAAAAAGGGTAGAAAATTAAATAAAACAAGAGAAGAAATATTATATACAATTGCTAAATCAGTAAAAGGGGCTTATGTACCATCTTTTTACAGTTATAAAATAAATGAAAATAATAAATTAATGGGATTTGATAAAAAATATAAGGATATTCCTGATAAAATAGAACGAAGAATTATAAATTTCAACAATTATGATTATTCAGATAATTTAATTGTTCCAAATATTGATATTGTTCATAATAGAGCTTCTATTGAGATCATGAGGGGATGTCCCAATGGATGCAGGTTCTGTCATGCAGGTTATTTTTACAGGCCAAAAAGAGAAAAAGATTATCGTGAAATAAATCAACGCGGGAAAAAGATTCTCAAAAAAACGGGTTATGATACATTATCTTTACTTTCGTTAAGCAGTATGGATTATTCAAAAAAAGAAAAGATTTTTGATGAGTTATCTAAATTTACGGATAAAAATATATTATCCCTTGAGGTTCCATCCTCACGTATAGATAAGCTTGATGAAAATTCTCTTGATAAACTTCAATCTATAAAAAATAGTAACATCACACTTGCTATAGAAGCGGGAACCCAGAGATTGAGAGATGTAATAAATAAAAATATTACTGAAGAGGATATCTTCCGGACAGTGGACCTTGTCAAATCAAAACAATTAAAAGGACTAAAGTTATATTTTATGATAGGTCTTCCAACAGAAACAGAAAAAGATCGCAAAAAAATTGTTGAGATAATTAATAAAATAAAAAATAAAATAGGTAGATTAAGTGTTTCAATTTCCGTTTTTATTCCAAAAGTTCATACTCCTTTTCAGTGGGAAGATCAGATTAATAAAAAAGAGATTAAAAAGATAAATGATTATCTGGTGGATAATATAAAAAGGGGTATACGATTAAGCTGGAGGGATGAATTTAAGGCTTTTTTAGAAGGAATTTTTTCAAGAGGTGATAGAAGACTCCAGGATTTACTTATTGATGCGGTTGATAATGATTTATATCTTGATGGATGGGATGAATATCTCAAAAAGGATAAATGGCAGGAGCTTTTAAAAAAGAATAATATAACAGAGGAATATATTAAAGGATTTGAAGAAAAAGATATACTTCCCTGGGATATTGTTGATTCGGGAATTAACAAGGAATTCTTTAAAAGGGAACGAAAAAAAGCTTATGCTGAAAAGTTAACAAAAGAATGTAATGAAAGTTGCAGAATGTGTGGAATATGTGATGAAGCTGTTTCAATCACAGAAAGCAGTGAAATAAATGAGCAAAACGGGTATAACACATTAGGCAGTTCAAATGATAAATTTGAAAGGAATTTTAAATATCTGGTTTTTTATGCAAAAAAAGATAACATGAAATATTTATCCCAGAGAAGCATGATAAATTTGATTAAATTTTCAATATTAAGATCCGGAATGCCGGTTACTTTTACCCAGGGATATTCACCTCACCCTAAAATTAGTTACATAAATCCACCTCCTCTGGGAGTTGAAGTGGGAATGGATTTTTTTGTTCTTAGAACTTTTAAAAAATTGGAATGTACTGCTAAATCTTTAAATCCATTTTTCCCGGATGGATTTAATATAAAAAAGATTATGAATGTGGATTTACATTATTCTACAAAACCCTATAAATTGGAAAAAATTTCCATGGATTATTCTGATTTTATCTGGGAAAAATTAAAAAATGATGATAAAATATATTATAATAAAAGAAAAGAAAAGAAAATTAAGGTTGAAGGAATTTCTAATTTAGAAAAAAAGGGAAATAAAATATTGTTTATATATGATAATAGAAAAACATCTCTAAAAAATATAATGAAATACATTTTTGGAGATAAATTTAGAGAATATGATACAAAAAATATCAAAAGAGAAGAAATTTTGAAAGGGTGATTTTTATGAAACGTGAAATATTTGTAAATGTAGAAAAAGGACTTGAAAGACTCGCAATTGTAGAAAATCAGGAGCTGGTAGAATTTTACGTGAGTCTTGATGTAGAAAAGTCGCTGGTAGGGGATATTTATGTAGGATATGTACAAAATATTCTCCCTGGAATTCAATCAGCATTTATTGATGTTGGCAGACAAAAAAATGCATTTTTAAATATAAGTGATATCGAAAATATTAGAATAGATGCTGATGAAATAGATAGCTTTGATACAAAAAAACAGATAAAGAAAAATAAACATAAAAGGATTGAACACATTCTCGATTATAACCAGAAAATAATGATCCAGATAACAAAAGAAGCTATTGGTACCAAGGGACCAAAAGCAACTACAAACATATCTATACCGGGAAATTTTACTGTTTTACTTCCATACTCAAAAAATATTGGTGTTTCAAGGAAGATTCGGGACAAAAAAAAGAGAAAGTTCTTATATAAAATTGCAAAAAAATATATCCCTAAAAACATGGGAGTTATTATGAGAACAGCAAGTGAAAACAGGGAAGAAAAGGATATAAGGAATGAGCTTAATTACATTGTAAATATATGGAAGGATATAGTTAAAAAATATAAAAAAACGAAAAAAAAGAAGTTGCTCTATAGAGATTTGGAAACTTCAGAAAAAATAATAAGAGACAATTTGGCTTATGGAATAGATAGAATTGTAATTGATGATAAGAAAAAACATAATGATGTTAAAAAAATCTTCAAAAATTTAAATAAGGTAAAAACTGTTGTTGAGAATTTTGATAAAGATATACCAATTTTTGATACTTATGGTATTGAATCTGCTATTGATAAGGGTATCAGTAAAGTGGTTGACCTTGATTGTGGAGGAACTCTTGTTTTTGATGAAGCTGAGGCTTTGGTTGCAATAGACATAAATACCGGTCATTTTGTTGGTAAGAAAAGTCAGGAAGAAACAATTTTTACAACTAATATGGAAGCTGCTAAAGAAATTCCAAGACAGTTAAGGTTGAGAGACATCGGTGGCATTATTATCATAGATTTTATTGACATGGAAAGAAAAAGTAATCGTAATAAAGTTTTTCAGGAGCTGAAGAAAAATTTAAAAAGAGATAAAGCCGAAACAAATATATATCCCTTAAGTGAGCTTGGATTAGTTGAAATGACAAGAAAAAGAGTTAAAAAAAGTTTAAAAAAACAGATAACCCAGTCATGTCCATACTGTAAAGGAGCAGGATTCATTTATTCTAATACCAGCCAGATATTTAATATTATTAGAACTTTAAGAAAAGCATTCTGGATTTCCAATGAAAAAGAATTCCTGGTAATATTGAATCATGAAATATTTTATTCAATGATAAATGAATATAGAGATGCACTTGATGATTTAGAAGAACAATATGATAGAAAAATTTATTTAAGTTATTCCGATAAATTTCATCATAATGATATAAAAATAGTTTCCTTACAGACAAAAAAAGAAATTCTTTCCAATTTAAATACTTATGAAGAAGATAATGAGGTTATTTTTTAAATTAATATAGGAGTAAATTTTGAATAAAAAATTATATTTATTCGTTATTGTTTTGATATTTATTTTTTCCTGCAGTTCTAATAAGAAAAATATAACAAAAGAAATAAAGGAAAAAAAAGAGTTTAAAATAAATAAAATAAAAAAAATTAATGGGTATATTAAATTTCATGAAAGCAGTACTAAATTTTTAAAATATAATGGTAAATCCATCTCTGTATACAATGGTGATGATTTAATTATACAAAAAGAACTCAAAAAGGCCGGTAAATTTAGGTGGTCTTTTGATGGAGAAAAAATATATTTTATTAAGTACAGTAATTTTATTCGGGATCATCATAGAATGAATTCAGGAATGTTAAAAATATTAAATTTAAAGACTAATAAAATAGAAAATGTTGTAGAAAATAATTATATTTCTTCCTTTGATTTATTAAACCCGGAAGAAATGGTAGTTATAAGGCTTGGTTCTTTATTGTATCTTGAAAAAAGTAAAGACGGTTATAATATTGATAAATTAATTGATGGAAATTGTTTAAATGCTTTTATTTTTAATGATGTAATAGCTGTTTATAGAAGAAAAAATAGTGAAAAATTAATTTTTGTAGATAAATCAGGAGATGTAGAATTCAGTTATATGATAAAAGAAAAATATGATTCAGTTTGGGCCCCCTCTTATTCTTTTGAGAAAAATTCAAATCATCTTCTTTTATTCCTTGAAGATGATATTAAGAAGTTTGTAATACACGGAAATAATATAAGTATAAAAAAGTATGATGATCAGGAATCGGTAATAAAAAAGATAAAAGCTGGAGATTTAGAATTAATCTGGGAAATAGATGGAAAAGAGATATTTTTTTATATTAAGAAGAATTCTGAAAGTAAGAAATTTTTATATAAATTAGAAAATGTAATTCCAATGAGTTTTCATAAAATAGATAATTTTCTTTTTTTTAGATGGAATAAAGGAGTTTTAATATTTAAATTGGATTTGATATAATGACACAATCTTTGCTGGAATTAAAACAAAAAAAAATTCAGTATATTAAGGGAGTAGGTCCTAAAAACTCAAAAAAGTTTAAAAGGCTGGGAATAAATTCTGTACTGGATCTTTTATTTTATCTCCCGGTTGATTTTGAAAATAAGAGAGATATAAAAAAAACAACAGAGGCAGAAATAGGAGAGACACAATCATTTATATTACAGATTGGTGATATTTCTTCCTATACCACACGAGGGGGAAGAAAAATTTATTCTGCTTTTGCTTATGATAATTACGGCAGTATAACCCTAACATGGTTTCACAATCCAAAATATTTATTTAAAAAAATAGATTCAGAAAAATATTATTTTATATACGGCAAGGTGCAGATTTATGGGAGAGAAATCCAAATTGCACATCCTGAAATTCAGGAATATGAAAAAGGATTACAGAGTTTGAAATCATTAATGCCAGTATATCCTCTTACAGAGGGACTTACAAATAATTATATAAGAAAAGTGGTTAATAATGGTTTAAAGCTTGTTGAGGGATTAGATGATTATTATCCAAAAAAATTTAGTAAAAATAATGATTTAATTGAGTTAAATAAAGCATTTACGAAAGCTCATTTTCCCCGGGATAAAAAAGAGTTTTTTAAAGCTAAAAAGCGATTATCATTTGATGAGTTTTTAACATTCAACATGATTATGGAAAAAAGAAAAAATAACAGAGAAACCATTGAGAAAAATCCATATAATATTAATTATGAAAAAAATAAAAAATTTGAATCAAAACTCCCATTTAAGCTAACCTCTGCTCAAAAAAAAGCAGTAAAAGAAATAATTGAACAGCTAAAAAAGGGTAAAACCATGTATCGCCTTTTGCAGGGAGATGTTGGAAGCGGTAAAACGGTAGTAGCGGCTTATATTATCTATATTACTGTTTATAATCAAAAACAAGCTGCATTTATGGCGCCAACAACTATTCTTGCAAGTCAACACTATGAAAAATTAAAAAAATATCTAAGACCTCTTGATGTAAACATTCAGCTTCTAACCGGAAATACCAAAAAAAGGGAAAAAGAAGATATATTGAATAATTTAAAACAGGGAGAGATTGATCTTTTAATAGGTACTCATGCAATGATTTATGATGGCGTAGATTTTCATAATTTGGATCTTGTTTTGATAGATGAGCAGCATAAATTCGGAGTAGAACAACGAAAAATTTTAAAGAGTAAAGGAAATAATCCTCATTATATTATCATGACAGCTACCCCGATACCAAGAACGACTGCCCTTGTATATTTTGGAGATACTGATATTACTACGATTGATGAAATGCCTGAAGGCAGGAAAGAAATAAAAACCGGTATCAGATTCGAAAAAGATAGAATGAAGATGTATAAATTTTTAAAAAAGGAAGTCGAAAAGGGAAATCAGGTATATGTTGTATATCCCCTCATTGATGAAAATGAAAAGATGGAGTTAAAATCTGCAAAAAAAATGTATAAAGAATTTGTCAGTCATTTCGGAAGTGAAATTGTGGGTCTTCTTCATGGTAGGTTAAAAAACGACAGAAAAGATTTAATAATGAAAAAATTTAGAAATAATGAAATTAAAATTCTTGTTTCCACTACAGTTATTGAGGTTGGAGTAGATTCTCCAAATGCAACCGTTCTTATAGTTGAACATCCTGAAAGATTTGGATTAGCCCAGCTACATCAATTAAGAGGTAGAGTGGGTAGATCTGATAAACAGAGCTACTGTATATTGTTTGTCAGCAATAAGATTAATGAAGAAACACTAAAAAAATTAAAAAAATTTGCAAAAATAAATGATGGTTTTAAGATAGCAAAAATGGATTTAGAATATAGAGGTAGCGGAAAACTTCTGGGGAAAAAACAGCATGGCAGTTTAGATTTTAAAATTGGGGATATTTTTAATGACCTGGATATATTCAAAAAAACCAAGGGATTAGCTGAAGAAATTGTTAGTGAAAATATTGGAAATATCAGCTATAAAAAATTAAAAAAGATTTATTTTCCTGAATATGATGAGAATTAATAGTTAAAATTATTGATAATATTTCATTTACTTATATAATCAAAAACATGTTAAAATTTTTGAAATATCTATTTTATTTAATTATTTTAAATGTTACTGTATTTGCTGTTTTATACTTTATTGGAAAATTATATTTCCCTTTTTCTCTATATTTTGCAATACTCGGTACAACAGCATCTATATCTTTCTCAATATTTGTAATTTTCTCTTTTGATAATATCAAATTATCAAATATTGATAAAAAATACTATATAGTTGTCATAATGACAAAAAGGGGAAAAAGATTAAAAATTACGCCTATCCAGGAAGGAAATATTGTTTATACAACTAAAAGTAAAAGAAGAGCTGAGAAAAAATTAAAAAAAATATCCAAAAAACTTGATATATCAATTTATAGAGATAGTGATAATTTTTATTACTAAGTCCCAAAAGGATTAAATGCAAAAAAAATCAAAAAAATTGTTTATTAATTTCAAATCCTTTTTAAATAACAGGGGCTCAATTTTTGAAATTCAAATCAGCTCTTCTGATTATGAGAAATATTTTTTGATAAAACCTAAAATTGAAATCACATATATTTTTGAAAAGCATTACGATATAAAAAAGGAAGAACTTTTAAAAAAACCGAATTTTAAGCAGCTTTGGTCCAAAATATTAAAAAAATTTCCTTCAAAATATTTTGATTATATTTCTTATAATGTTGATGAAATTTCACTTGATTTGAAAATTTTTGATTATAGGAAAATGGAAAAAGTTGTATTTCCCATGCAGGATAAAAAAAGATTCAAGCATGTTAAGAATTTAAGAAAATATTATTATAAGGTTAAAGATAAATATGATATTTGGAAAAAGGATAATGAAGAATTGAAAATCAAATCGGATTTTTCTTTATCAAATAAAAATTTTATTCAGAAAGAGAATATTGATAAAATTGATATAAAAATTAAGAAAATATTTAAGAAAAACGGTAAGTTAAGTAATTATAAAAATTTTAGTTATCGGGAGGAGCAGGAAAAACTTGCACTTAAAATTAATGATGTAATTAATGAAAAAAAAAATTTAATGGCAAATGCTCCTACAGGTATTGGTAAGAGTTTAGCTTATTTATTTAACGCTTATAAATATTCAATCAGTGAAAATAAAAAGATTTTAATTTCTACGTTTACAAAAAAGCTGCAGGACCAATTAAAAAATAAGGATATTCCATTTGTGAATGAATTTTTGCATGCAGAGTTTGACATTGTTTTTCTTAAGGGAAGAAAGAATTATTTATGTTTGAGGGAATTTTATGAGTTACTCGATACAAATATAGATCAGTATTTGAAAGATTATATCTATAATATGTTCGAATATAAAAAGATTTATGATCTTGACTATTATGATATAGACTGGAAAATTAAGGATAAATTATCTTCTGAACAGTGTTTGCATGAAAAATGTGAATATTTTGATAAATGCTATTTCTGGAAACTGAGAGAAAAGGCAAAAAAATCAAGAGTTCTTGTAATTAATCATGCTTTACTGATCAATGGATTGAACTTTAACATGTTTAAAAAAAGGGATATTTTATTTGTTGATGAGGCACATCATTTAGAAAGAATTATGGTAGATGAGCTTGGAGGAGAACTTTCTGAGGATCAATTTAATTATTTATATAAAAATAAAAGAATTAGGTCAAAAGATATAATTAGAAAATGGCATGACAAGTTTCATAAATTGCTTTCATATAATTGGGAGGATATGAAAAATATAATTAAAAGATTAAA
>Ga0209925_1000504_pt1 | contig 20038 bp, 19 predicted proteins | sample SalPonR2_A_D1_MG_FD_185702 | JGI IMG/M metagenome (GOLD analysis project Ga0209925, IMG submission 185702) | Salt pond soil microbial communities from South San Francisco under conditions of wetland restoration - Salt Pond MetaG R2_A_D1_MG... ...
TCGGTGATTCGCATCGCGCGCGACGGCTCACTACCATCGGACAATCCCTTTGTTGATATACCGGGCGCGCAGCCTGAAATCTGGTCCTACGGACACCGCAATCCGCAGGGCGCGGCGCTGGACGGGTCAGGGAATCTCTGGGTAGTCGAGCATGGCGCACGTGGCGGTGACGAGGTGAACCGCGTCGAGAAGGGTGCGAATTACGGCTGGCCGGTGATTTCCTACGGGCGGCATTACTCGGGCCTGAAGATCGGTGAAGGCACGGCGAAAGGGGGCATGGAACAGCCTGCCCATTACTGGGACCCGTCCATCGCGCCCTCTGGCATGATGATCTATCAGGGCGATATGTTCCCCGACTGGCGCGGCGATATCTTCGTGGGCTCGCTCAAGTTCGACATGATATCGCGGCTCGAGGTCAGACCGCTGCGCGAGCTCGAGCGGATAGAAGGACCCGAGACAGCGCGGGTGCGCGACATTATCGAGGCCCCTGATGGTGCGATCTGGTTCCTGAGTGTGGGGCAGGGCGCGGCCTATCGGATCGCGCGTTGACCTATGCCGAAACCTTGAAAAGATTTCAGTCCGCTTTCTTTTGAAGAAAGCGGTTCTCCACTTCAGGTCAGACCGACAACCGTGACGTATGCGCCCCGCGTTCGCGGTAGGGTGTGGTGTTGTAATGCGCGCGGTAGCATTTCGAGAAATGGGACGGGCTCGCAAAGCCGCAGGCAAGCGCCACGTTGATCACCGTCATGTCGGTCTGCATTAGCAGGTTGCGCGCCTTTTGCAGGCGCAGTTCCATGTAATAGCGCTTGGGGCTGCGGCTCAGGTAGCGGCGAAAGAGCCGCTCGAGTTGGCGGGTCGACATGCCGACCTCGCGCGCCAGGATCGAAGGGCTGATCGGGTCCTCGATATTGGCCTCCATCATCTGGATGACCTGGCTCAGCTTCGGGTGGCGCACACCGATCCGGGTCGGCACGCTCAGGCGCTGCGTGTCCTGATCGGTGCGGATCGAGGAATAGATCTGCTGATCGGCCACCGCATTGGCCAGCTTCTCGCCGTGATCGTCCGCAATGATGTTGAGCATCAGGTCGATGGACGAGGTGCCGCCCGCCGTGGTCATCCGGTTGCCGTCGATCACGAAAACCGACTTCGTCAGTTGCACCTCGTCGAATTCCTCGAGAAAGGCGTCGTGGTTTTCCCAGTGGATCGTCGCGCGTTTGCCATCGAGCAGACCAGCCTTGGCCAGAACATAAGAAGCGGTGCAAAGGCCACCCATGCGCAAGCCCCGGCGCGCCTCTCGGCGCAACCAGTTGAGCATCTTCTTGGTCGCCGCCTTTTGTATATCGACCCCGCCGCAGACGATGACCACGTCCTCGCGGTTGAGCTCGCCCAGAGGAAAATCCACATGAAATCGCACGCCGTTGGAGCAGGTGATGATATCCTCGGTGTCCCCGGTCAGCGCCCAACTGTACAGTTCCGCCTCGGCCATGCGATTGGCGATACGCAAGCACTCCACCGCCGAGGCGAAACTCAGCAGCGTGAAACTGTCGAGCAGCACGAAGACAAAGCGCTTGGGCGCCTTTGGCGCATCGACATCTATTTTCGCGGTCTCAGATTTCATTGCTCTTCCGAATCCCCGGACAGTCCGGCCATCCTTCGCCTGTGTCACGAAACCGTCGCGATTGACAAGACACGAGGTGTCGATTGCAGGCGATTCCTGCAACTCCTGTATGGCCTCTTGGGCATGGCTTTAGTATAGACCGAGCCTGACATTCGATAAAGCGGAGACTGAAACATGACGGATTGGCAGAAATCGGGCTGGCGCGCGAAGCCGCGGGTGCAGATGCCGGACTATACCGATGCCGCCGCCCTCGCGGCGGTCGAGGCCCGTCTGACGCAGTATCCGCCGCTGGTGTTTGCTGGCGAGGCCCGCCGGCTCAAGTCCCAGCTTGGCGCGGCGTCACGAGGTGAGGCGTTCCTGTTGCAGGGCGGCGATTGCGCCGAGGCGTTCGATCAGTTCTCGGCTGATGCCATCCGCGACACGTTCAAGGTGATGCTGCAAATGGCGATGGTGCTCACCTACGGTGCCAAGGTGCCGGTGGTGAAGGTGGGCCGCATGGCCGGACAGTTCGCCAAGCCGCGCAGCGCACCTACAGAGACGGTCGAGGGTCTGGAACTGCCGAGCTACCGGGGCGACATCATCAACGAACTGGCCTTCACCCCCGAGGCGCGCATCCCGAACCCGGAAAAGATGCTGCAGGCCTACACGCAGGCAGCGGCCACGCTGAACCTGTTGCGCGCGTTTTCCAAGGGCGGCTATGCCGACATGCATCAAGTGCATCAGTGGACGCTTGGCTTCACCGAGAGCGAGAAGGCTGCGAAGTACCGCGAAATGGCCAACCATATCGCTGATGCGCTTGATTTCATGACGGCTGCGGGGATCGACAGCGCACAGGCGCACACGCTCCAGACGGTGGATTTCTACACTTCACATGAGGGGCTTTTGCTGGAGTATGAAGAGGCTCTGACGCGGCTCGATTCGACCTCCGGCAAGTGGTTGGCCGGCTCGGGTCACATGCTGTGGATCGGCGACCGCACCCGGCAGCCGGACGGCGCGCATGTCGAATTCCTGCGAGGAGTTCAGAACCCGATTGGCCTGAAATGCGGTCCGACGATGACCTCCGAGGATCTCAAGCGTCTGCTGGCGACGCTCAATCCCGGCAACGAGGCGGGGCGGCTGACGCTGATCGCGCGGTTTGGCGCGGGCAAGGTCGCGGACAACCTGCCGCGCCTCATCCGCACGGTCGAGGAGGAAGGGATAAAGGTGCTCTGGGTCTGCGATCCGATGCATGGCAACACGATCAAATCGGCAACCGGCTACAAGACCCGGCCGTTCGAGGCAGTGCTGCGCGAGGTGCAGGAGTTCTTCGGCATCCACCGCGCCGAAGGGACGATCCCGGGCGGGGTGCATTTCGAGATGACCGGGCAGGACGTCACCGAATGCACCGGGGGCATGCGGGCACTGTCCGACGAAAACCTCAGCGACCGCTATCACACCGCCTGCGATCCGCGCCTGAATGCCTCCCAATCGCTGGAGCTTGCGTTCCTCGTGGCCGAGGAACTCAAGGCGTTGCGCGATGATCGCAAGCAGGCACAGGTGGTCTGATTGACTGCGTCACACGCAATCGGAGCGCCAAGCGGTTTGCAAACGGCTTGGTCCGCGGTTTAAACAGCACGGCGGTCCTCCATGGATGAGCCTTTTCGCTTAGGTTACAAGTTGGAGATACTCGCGACCGCGTTTGCTGCTGCGACCGCGATCCGCGCCGCTGAGCCCACCCGGAAGGACCTGAAAGCCGCCCGCATCGTCGTTCCCGGCGACCGGCGTGGCCCGACAACTCATGATCTCAAACCTGCGTGGTGCGCGGCCCGAGACCCCGCGTGTCACGAGGCAGCCGAGCGCGCGGGAGACATCGCCAAGATCACTGCGCAGAGGCAACATCACCAGCGTGGCACGCATCTCGGGGCGACCGAGAGCGCCGGGGCTGCGCAACTCCATACGCAAGGCTGCGGGACCGTCGAAAAGATCGACCAGATGCAGCGCGAAGGCGTCGCGCGCAGGTGGTGAGATGAGACAGGATAGGGGCATGCCGCGCACCTCCATGCCCATGATGTCGCTCAGATGCATGCCCGCAACGCGCAGCCGCGTGACCCCGGGCGCGATGCGTTCCGAGATGAAGGCGTTGGACAAAAGCGGCTCGATCCGACGTGGGTCGATATCGGCGCGTTTTGGTACTTCCTGCCCGCGCCGCGCCTCGTTCCAATCGGCGTGCAATGCCCGCAGATTTGCCTCGATGCGCGGCGGCTGGCCGGCGGTCTCCATCGGTCTTGAATCATCAAGCATGGCATCATCCTCTTGTCGTGTCTCGTGACCCGTGTCGCATCAGCGGCTGATCCGTGACAGCCTTCATGTGCCGCGTTAAGCCGCCTATGCGGCTGCGTGCGGTGCGTTGAGATTGGCACAAATTGTCTCGCAAGTGTCTAAAATTTGCGGGGATTGGTTAACCTCTCGTGGCTTCGGCGCGCAGCGCGGTTCTGCGGTTGCGCGGCTTGCCAGCCCGGCGTGGGCGCTCTAGGAGGGAAGCAATCGTTACTTTCTGCCCAGAGGCCCGATGCCCATGATCCGTTCGATGACCGCCTTCGCCACCCGTCAGGGGCACCACGCGGATCACGCATGGATGTGGGAGTTGCGCGGCGTCAACGGCAAGGGGCTCGATTTGCGTCTGCGGGTGCCGGATTGGATCGAGGGGCTGGAGGCTGGCCTGCGCACGCGGCTGACGGCGGCGCTTGGCCGTGGCAATGTCACTGTCAGCCTGCGCGTTCAGGGCAGGGCCGAAGGGGCCGCTCTCGGTCTGGACACTGCGGCGCTCGTTGCAGTGCTGGCGGCCATGGCCGAGGTCGAGGCACGCGCCATGGCGCAGGGCATCACGCTCGCCCCGGCCAACGCCGGCGATGTACTGGCGCTGCGCGGTGTTCTGGAAACCGCGCCGCCCGATCCCGATACCGCCGCGCTCGGGCAGGCGGTCCTTGCGGATTTCGAGCCTGTGCTGGAGAGTTTCATTGCGATGCGCGCCGATGAGGGGACCGCACTGGGTCTTGTTCTGGCCGGGCATCTGGACGAGATCGCGCGCCTGACCGCGGCAGCCGCCGATCTTCTCGGATCCCGTCAGGAGGATATCGCCCGCCAGCATCGCGCGGCCCTCGCACGGGTGAGCGAGGCGGCGCCCGAGACCGACCCTTCGCGCATTGCTCAGGAGCTTGCGATGCTTGCTGTGAAGCTGGACGTGACCGAGGAAATCGATCGCCTGCGCACCCATGTGGGCGCGGCGCGCGTGCTCTTGGCCGAGAGCGGGCCGATTGGGCGCAAGCTGGATTTCTTGGCGCAGGAATTCAATCGCGAGGCCAATACGCTGTGCTCCAAGGCGCAGCATGCGGGCCTCACCGAGATCGGCCTCGCGCTCAAGACGACGATCGACCAGATGCGCGAACAGGTGCAGAATGTCGAATGAAACGCCCGTCGCAAAGGGCGGCATGGATATTTTTGGCAAGATGAAGACAGGGGACACGACGCGATGACGGACCGGCGCGGATTGTTGATCATTCTCTCCTCGCCGTCGGGTGCGGGCAAATCCACGCTGTCGCGACGACTGCGTGACTGGGACCCGTCGATTTCATTTTCGGTATCCGCGACCACCCGGACCCCGCGCGAGGGCGAGTTGGACGGGCTGGATTACCACTTCCTGAGCGAGGAGCGATTCAAGCGCGACGTGGCGGGTGGCGAGATGCTGGAACATGCGCATGTCTTCGGAAATTTCTACGGCTCGCCCAAGGGGCCGGTCGAGACCGCGATCAATGACGGGCGGGATGTTCTATTCGACATCGACTGGCAGGGTGCCCAGCAGATCCGCAACTCGGCGCTCGGGGCGCATACGCTGTCTATCTTCCTGCTGCCGCCCTCGATCCGCGAATTGCACCGACGGCTGGAGACACGGGGACAGGACAGCCCCGACGTGATCGCGCGCCGCATGCAAAAGAGCTGGGACGAGATCAGCCATTGGGACGGCTATGATTTCGTTTTGGTGAATGACGATCTCGACGCGACCGAGGCGCGACTCCGGACAATTATCGAGGCGACCCGCCTGCGCCGGGGTCAGCAGCCTTGGCTGACCGATCATGTCCGCCATCTGCAAACCGAATTCGAGGAGACGCAATGACCATTTACACGCTTGACGGCCACAGCCCCGAGATTGCTGCTGACACATGGGTCGCGCCCGACGCCAACCTGATCGGCAAGGTCATGCTGGACGACGGCGCCTCGGTCTGGTTCGGCGTCACGCTTCGCGGAGACAACGAGGTGATCCATATCGGTGCGGGCACAAATGTGCAGGAAAACACGGTGATGCATACCGACATGGGATATCCGCTTGTGATTGGCGCGGGCTGCACCATCGGTCACAAGGCGATGCTGCATGGCTGCACCATAGGAGAGAATTCCCTGATCGGGATGGGGGCCACGGTGCTCAATGGCGCAAGGATTGGCCGCAATTGCCTGATCGGGGCGGGGGCGCTCATTACCGAGGGTAAGGACATCCCCGATGGCAGTCTCGTGATGGGCGCGCCGGGCAAGGTAATCCGCAGCCTCGATGAGGCCGCCATCGAGGGTCTGAAGGCGAGCGCGCTTCATTACCAGCAGAACATGCGCAGGTTTCGCGCCGGGCTGAGCGAGGCCTGACACGCCATGCAGGGTCTGGCCTCGGTTCTGGCGGGCATGCCGCTTGCCGCGTTGCTGATTGGCCCGGACGAGCGCATTGCGTCCGCCAACGACGCGGCGCTGGAGATGATGGGGCAGGGCATCGTGGGGCGGCATTTCCTGACCGCCCTGCGCCAGCCCGATGTGCTGGAGGCGATCGAGGCCACGCTACGTGATCGCGCCCGGCGCAAGACCGGCTATCAGGTCTCCGAGGGCGGGCGCGACAGCAGCTTCGATGTGCATGTAGCCTATATCGAGACCGACAGCGCGCGCGGCGTGCTGGTGTCGTTCGAGGACATGACCGAGCGCGAGCAGGCCGCGCAGATGCGGCGCGATTTCGTAGCAAATGTGAGCCACGAGTTGCGCACGCCGCTCACCGCGCTCATGGGGTTTATCGAGACGCTGCAGGGGCCTGCGCGCCGCGATGAGAAAGCGATCGACCGGTTTCTCGGCATCATGCAGACCGAGGCCGCCCGCATGGAGCGGTTGGTGCGTGATCTCTTGTCACTCAGCCGGGTCGAGGGCGAGGAACGCGTGCGCCCGCGTGAGGCGGTGGATCTCGCGGAGGTGATCGGCTCGGTCGTCTACATGCTGCGTCCCCTTGCGCGCGAGCGCGGTACGGAACTGGTCTTCGAGGGTGCCGAGGGTATGCAGGTACCCGGCAATGCCGATCAGTTGCAACAGGTCTTTACCAACCTGGTCGAGAACGCGATCAAATATGGCGGGGCGGAGAATCGGATCACCATCACGCTCGACCGGCATCCGAAGGACGCCACGCTGCGCATGCCCGCCATCGTGGCGCGGGTGCGCGATACCGGGCCGGGCATCGACCCGCTGCATATTCCGCGCCTGACGGAGCGCTTTTACCGGGTCGATACGCACCGCTCGCGCGAGATGGGGGGCACCGGGCTGGGGCTGGCCATCGTCAAGCATATCGTTAACCGCCACCGCGGACGGCTGCGAATCTCCTCGACACCCGGAGAGGGCAGCGAATTCACCGTGATCCTGCCGCGCTGGATCGCCTGAGCCCTTTTTTCCAACGATTTCGGGCAAATCCGCGACCGTCATAAAACAGTTACATAAGTGTAACAAAAGCGTCGTTGAAAGCGCTTAGCACCGCCTTCAAGGTCGCATTGTCTGGCGGCCCTGTGAAACCAAACTCAGGGAGCAATCCATGTCTCTTCTCAAAACCACCGTTTCTGCCGCTGCTCTGGCCGCTCTGGCCGCCGGCAGCGCCGCTGCCCGCGACAACGTGCAGGTCGCCGGGTCTTCCACTGTTCTGCCCTACGCCTCGATCGTTGCCGAGCTTTTCGGCGACAACACCGATTTCCCGACACCGGTCGTCGAATCGGGCGGCTCCTCCTCGGGCCTCAAGCGCTTCTGTGAAGGCGTCGGTGAGAATACGATCGACGTCGCCAACGCCTCGCGTGCCATTCGCGAAAAAGAGATCAAGGCCTGTGCCGAGAACGGTGTGACCGACATCATCGAAGTGCGCATCGGCTATGACGGCATCGTCTTCGCCAGCCAGCAGTCCGGCCCCGCCTTCACCGAATTCCAGCCGACCGACATCTTCAACGCCATCGGCGCGCAGGTGCTCAAGGATGGCGAGATCGTTGCCAACCCGCACAACAGCTGGGCCGAGTTCAACAGCGATCTGCCCGACGCGGAAATCGCCATGTTCATCCCCGGCACCAAGCACGGCACGCGCGAAGTCTTCGAAGAGAAGGTTCTGCTGATCGGCTGTGAGGAAACCGGCGCGATGAAGGCGATGATGGATGGCGGCATGTCCGAGGACGACGCCGAGGATGCCTGCCTCGACGTGCGCACCGACGGCAAGTCCGTGGACATCGACGGCGACTACACCGAGACGCTGGCGCGCATCGACGCGAACACCAACGGCATCGGCGTGTTCGGCCTCGCATTCTACGAGAACAACACCGACAAGCTCAAGGTTGCCACCATGGGCGGTGTTGCACCCTCGACCGAGACCATCGCCTCGGGTGAATACCCGGTGTCGCGTCCGCTCTACTTCTACGTGAAGAAGGCGCATATCGGCGTGATCCCCGGCCTGAAGGAATACGCACAGTTCTTCGTCGCTGACGAGATCGCAGGCCCCGGCGGCCCGTTGTCCAACTACGGCCTCGTCTCGGACCCCGAACTGGCCAACGTGCAGTCTGCCGTGGCGAACGAAAAGGTTATGGGCGGCGGCTCCTGATAGCCTCGTCCTGCCATGATCGGGGGGCGGTCCTGACGTCGCCCCCCGTTTTGTCTGCCTTGCAAACATGAACTGATGATACGGGGGCCTGCATGCCGCTTCTCTGGCTGATTTTGATCGTTCTTGCCATCGCGACCGCAGGCTATGTGCTCGGCCGGTCGCGTGTCATGGCAGGGGCTGGCGGCGACAGCCGTGACCTGCATTCGCTGCCTTCTTATTACGGATATAACGTCGCTCTCAAGGTTGTGCTGCCATCGTTCCTTCTGCTGTTGGTCTGGCTGCTGGCGCAGCCGATGATCGTCAACGGCACCGTCGCCGCAGATATTCCCGAAAGCGCGATCCCCGACGGTTCCAGCCGTGATCTGATCATGTCAGAGGTGCGCCGCACCGCCGAGGGGCTCGACAATGCCGTGGCGCAGGGGCTGATGACCGAGGATTTTGCCCGCAGCGCGCGCAGTGACTTCAACGATGTCACGCAGCGGCTGAAGGATGCGGGTCAGATCGTGACCGCGCAGGTCACGCAACCGATCCTCGAAGCGGCGCAGCGATACCGGGTTATGAATGACACCGGCAACCTGATCCTCACCGCGCTCGTGGTCCTCGTGGCCCTTGCCGGTGCCGCCTGGGGCCTGCGCGAAATGCGTCCCGAATTTCGCGCCCGCAACGTGGTCGAGCGGGTAGTGCACGGCGTGCTGGTCGCCGCCGCTTCGGTCGCCATTCTGACCACTCTGGGTATCGTGCTGTCGCTGGTCTTCAACACGATCGAGTTTTTCCGCCTTTACCCGGCGTGGGATTTCTTTTTCGGCACCACGTGGTCGCCGTCCTTTACCGGGCGCGGGGGCAGCTCCGAACTGGGGGTTCTGCCGCTTCTCTGGGGTACGTTCTATATCTCAATCGTGGCGCTTCTGGTCGCGGTGCCGGTCGGGCTCTTCGCGGCGATCTACCTGTCGGAATACGCATCTCCGCGCGTGCGCTCTTTCGCCAAGCCGATGCTGGAGGTGCTGGCCGGTATCCCGACGATTGTCTACGGTCTGTTTGCTCTGCTGACCGTGGGGCCGCTGCTGATGGCGGTCTTCGGAAAGGACGGTCTGGGCTGGATGCAGGCAGGCACGGCGGTGATGACCGCGGGCCTCGTCATGGGCATCATGCTCATTCCCTTTGTCAGTTCCTTGTCGGATGACATCATAAACTCGGTGCCGCAGGCAATGCGTGATGGCTCTTATGGGTTGGGGGCCACCAAATCGGAAACCATCCGGCAAGTGGTGCTGCCCGCCGCGCTGCCGGGGATCGTCGGTGCGATCCTGCTGGCTGCGAGCCGCGCCATCGGTGAGACCATGATCGTGGTGCTGGGGGCAGGGGCCGCCGCAAGGCTGTCGCTCAATCCGTTCGAGGCGATGACGACCGTCACCGCCAAGATCGTCAGCCAGCTGACTGGCGATGCCGATTTCGCCAGCCCCGAGGCTCTTGTCGCCTTCGCGCTCGGCATGACGCTTTTTGTCATCACGCTCGGGCTCAATATCTTCGCGCTCTACATCGTTCGCAAATACCGGGAGCAGTATGAATGACCGACGCAACGCTCAACACTGGCGGAGACCGTCCGGGCACTTCGCTCGCAACTCAGGATGCGCGCACCAAGCGTCGCAACCGAGCGGAGGCCAGGTTCAAGGCCTATGGCCTGACAGCGATCCTGATTGGCATCTTTTTTCTGGTGGTTCTGGCGGTGTCGATCATCCGTTCAGGTAGCCCGGCCTTCACGCGTACGATTGTCGGGGTCGAATTCACCATCACGCAACCGCAAATCGATGCCGCCGAGGGCGAGCTGTTCAAGACCAAGGCCTATCAGACACTCTTCATCGACGCGCTAAAGCAGCAGCTTGACGCGCGCGGCATGGAAATGAAATTCGATGAAGATTCTATCGAGCGACTGCTCGGCAAGGTAGGCAGCACGCTGCGCGAATACTATCAGGCGAATCCCGACCAGATTGGCACGCCCGTGAGTTTCGAGCTCGCCGCGTCCTCGCGGGTCGATGGCTATCTCAACGGGCGACTGACGCGCGACTCGGTTAAGGACAGCCGCTTTCTGATGGCCGCTGATCTCGATCTGGTCGATGCCTTGCAAGAGGCTGATATCGTGCGCTCCAGTTTCAACTGGACCTTCATCACCGGAGCCGATTCCGGCGTGGACAATCCCGGCGGTGCAGGTATCGGGGCTTCGGTCGTCGGATCGTTTTTCATGATGCTGGTTGTGCTGGTCCTGTCGCTGCCGATCGGAGTCGCGGCGTCGATCTATCTTGAGGAATTCGCACCGCAGAACAAGTTCACCGACCTGATTGAGGTAAATATCTCGAACCTCGCTGCAGTGCCCTCGATCGTGTTCGGTATTCTCGGCCTTGCGGTGTTCATCCAGTTTGCGCATTTGCCGCAATCGGCCCCGCTTGTGGGTGGGCTTGTGCTCACGCTGATGACCCTGCCGACGATCATCATTTCGACCCGCGCCTCGCTGCGCGCGGTGCCGCCCTCGATCCGAGATGCGGCGCTCGGGGTGGGGGCGTCCAAGATGCAGTCAGTGTTCCACCACGTGTTGCCGCTGGCAATGCCCGGTATTCTGACCGGCACCATCATCGGGCTCGCACAGGCGCTTGGTGAAACCGCGCCGCTCCTGCTGATCGGCATGGTCGGCTTTGTCGCGCGCGGCTATCCTGACGGCGTGGTATCGGGCTTCATGGACCCCAACTCAGCGATGCCCGCGCAGATTTATACCTGGGCCGCGCGCGCCGATCCAAGCTTCTACGAAAAGGCCTGGGGCGGCATCATCGTGCTCCTCGTCTTTCTGCTGACCATGAATATTATCGCGATCATCCTGCGTCGCCGGTTTGAACGCCGCTGGTAAGAAAGGTATCCCACCATGTACGACGCCCCTAATCTTGCGGAGAACAAAGTGACCCAAGACAAAATCAAGATCGCCGCGCGCAAGGTGCAGGTCTATTATGGCGACACCCACGCCATCAAGGATGTGGATGTGGATATCCTCGACAACACGGTGACAGCCTTCATCGGCCCGTCGGGCTGCGGTAAATCGACCTTCCTGCGCTGCATCAACCGGATGAACGACACCATCGACATCTGCCGCGTCGAGGGCGATATCCTGCTCGACGGGCAGGATATCTATGACAAGCGCGTGGACCCGGTGCAATTGCGTGCCAAGGTGGGCATGGTGTTCCAGAAGCCCAACCCGTTCCCCAAGTCGATCTACGATAATGTGGCTTACGGGCCCCGCATCCACGGACTCGCACGCACCAAGGCCGATCTGGATGAGATCGTCGAGAAGTCGCTGCGCCGCGCCGCACTGTGGAATGAGGCCAAGGACCGGCTCGAACAACCGGGCACCGGCCTTTCGGGCGGCCAGCAACAGCGCCTGTGCATCGCCCGCGCCGTGGCAACCGCCCCCGAGGTCCTGCTGATGGATGAACCCTGTTCGGCGCTCGATCCGATCGCCACCGCGCAGGTCGAGGAATTGATCGACGAATTGCGCCAGGACTATTCCGTTGTGATCGTCACGCACTCTATGCAGCAGGCCGCCCGCGTCAGCCAGAAGACCGCGTTCTTCCATCTCGGCAACCTTGTCGAATACGGCGACACCGGGACCATTTTCACCAACCCCGAGGATGAGCGCACCGAAAGCTACATCACCGGGCGCATCGGCTGAGGCCAGGATCAGGATCATTCCAATGTCAGACCAGCAGCATATCGTCTCGTCCTTCGACCGCGATCTCGAAACCATCCAGGCGCAGATCATGAAGATGGGTGGCATGGTCGAGCGCGCCATCGCCGATGCGGCCCGCTCGCTTGAAACCCGCGATGAGGAATTGGCCGAGGAAGTGCGCGGTCGCGACAAGGCCATCGACGCGCTTGAAGAACAGATCAACGAAGAGGCTGCTCGCGTGATCGCGCTGCGCGCGCCCACGGCGCGCGACCTGCGCCTCGTACTGACGGTGATCAAGGTCTCCGCCAGCCTCGAACGCATCGGTGACTATGCCAAGAACATGGCCAAGCGCACCTCGGTCCTGTCGAGCATGGCGCCCGTCAACGGCTCTCCTGCCGCGCTGCGCCGGATGGCGCGCGAGGTAGAGGAGATGCTCAAGGACGTGCTCGATTCCTATATCCAGCGCGATGCCGATCTGGCGCTTGAGGTGATGCACCGCGATCAGGATGTCGATCAGATGTATAACGCGATCTTCCGTGAATTCCTGACCTTCATGATGGAAGACCCGCGCAACATCACGCCCTGCATGCATTTGCATTTCATCGCCAAGAACACCGAGCGTATGGGCGATCTGGTGACCTCTATCGCGGAACAGGTGATCTATCTGGTGTCGGGCGAGATGCCCGAGGACCCGCGCCCCAAGGGTGACACAACTTCGGTTGACCCGAGCATCGCGCCCGATATCAACGCCTGAAACAGGAGAGACCACCGATGTCCGCCGATCAACCCACCGTGCTGCTGGTCGAGGATGAGCCCGCGCAGCGCGAGGTTCTGGGCTATAATCTTGAGGCGGACGGGTTCCGCGTCGTCACCGCCAGCAATGGTGAGGAGGCGCTTTTGATGGTGTCGGAAATGCCGCCTGATATCATCGTGCTCGACTGGATGATGCCCAATGTGTCGGGCATCGAGGTGTGTCGCCAGCTCAAAACCCGCTCCGAGACACGCGCGATCCCGATCATAATGCTCTCGGCGCGCTCCGAAGAGGTGGACCGGGTGCGCGGGCTGGAAACCGGTGCCGATGACTATGTTATCAAGCCGTATTCATTGGTCGAATTGATGGCGCGGGTGCGCGCGCAGCTACGCCGCACGCGGCCCGCCACCGTGGGCGAACGGCTGGAATATGACGATATCGTTCTGGACGCGGAAACGCACCGCGTCACCCGTTGCGACAAGCCGTTGAAGCTGGGCCCGACGGAGTTCCGACTGCTCTCGACCTTCATGGAAAAGCCCGGACGGGTCTGGTCGCGCGAACAATTGCTCGACCGGGTCTGGGGGCGCGAAATCTATGTTGATACCCGCACCGTCGACGTACATATCGGGCGGTTGCGCAAGGCGCTGTGCCAGCACGGTGGCGATGATCCGTTGCGCACCGTGCGTGGGGCCGGCTACGCGCTTGGCTGACGCGCAACCGGTTGGGGCGATCAGATCGACTGGCTGACGCGCCAGCCCCCGGAATAAAGCCGCCACGTCCCGCCGCCGGTCACTGCAAGGATCATGAGTGCCGCCAAGGCCGTGACACGGGGCCAGGCCCAGAGGTCGGTCTGCGCCACATTCGTCCAAGCGTCGCCATGCAAAACAATCGTTGCGGTGCAAACTACGAAACCGATCAACGCGACGACCCTGCTGCGCACCCCAAGGGTCAGCCAGATCGCGACCATACTCAGAAGGGCGGCCACGGCGATATCCAGCCACGGATCGCCTGTACGTGCGGATGCGGACGCCGTTCCAGCCCAGGTCTTCAACGCGCCCGGGGCGAGGAAATGGGTCACGTGTGATGCGAAAAATGCCGCGAGGTATAGTCGGCTGAGAAGACCAGCCGTGCCGAATGTCTTTATCATGTCTGCCTCGATTGCTTCTTTTTAAGTGGAGCTTGCAACCAAGGCGGGTTTTCTTCAAGCCAAGCTATCGCAAAAGCGATCTTGCGTTGCGCGCAATTGCCGCGTTTTTCGTTTTGCGTCAGTCAGTTGCGTGCTTACCCAGTTCACCGTTGCGCGGATGTCCGGATCGGTGCTTCGGGTCTCATGGTGGATCACATAGAGGTCGCGCGTGACGTCGAGTTCCGGAGGGCCTATCAATTCTAGGTCGGGTTCATGTGCGGCAACAATGACGGGCAATGCACCCGCCACACCGGTGTCGCGCATGACCCGTATGGCTTGCGGAAAACTGTCCACGAGGATCGTGGGGTCGCCTTTGAAGAAATGCCGTCGCGCTTCAATGTACGACCCGGCCACGCGCTCTCCAAGACTGACCCATCCATCGCCATGGCGCCAGCCTTTGGGGGCGAAGAGGGCGAAATCCAGCACACCGCAGCGCTTGACCCGTACGCGTCCGGATTCGGGCGGGTAGAAGACTACGCTGATATCCGTGGTGCCAAGCCCGCTTTCGAGTACGCGGCTTTCCAGAACCGGACGAATGCCGGGGCTGGTCTTCACGAACTCCCGCATGCCCTGGCTCAGCATATGCGACAGCACCGTGGGCGGCGCACCGATCTTCACGTCTCGTTTTGCGGTTGGCTGATAGCTTTGCAGGCGTGCCAACTCGCTCTCGAGCATGCCGTCGGCCTGTTCGAACGCCGTCACCAAATCCCGCAGAGCGGGATTAAGGTGCCAGTCCCCATCGGATTTCACGAAAGGATATATTCCGAGCGTTTCACGTAGCCGAGCGATCTGTCGTGAGACAGTTGAGGTGGTGGTGCCGATCTCGCTCGCGGCGTTGGTCATGGAGCCACAGCGCTGAACGGTCAGAACAACCCGGAGATCGTCGTAAATGCGAGCAAAAGAAGGGGTGGAGGATGAGTTTGACAACGCGTTTGGGGCCTTTGATCTCTTGAGCTGGAAGATACGCATTCGCCCACCTAACAAGCAATGGCTGTGGCACAAGTGCGCTTTCTGCATAGCTGTCATGCGCTAACGCTCATTGAATTCGCGCCAAAGATACGTGTGTCGCGAACCAGAAGATACATGCGCGAAAGAACAGGGTCGGAAAAAGCGCGTCAGGCCCCGTCCGGGGTCACGATCCGCCACTCGCCCGTCGGAAGCCGCAATGTGCAGCTTGTGCCGTCGAGGCGTGGTTGCGGGGCATCCGCGGCGACTTTAGACGCGCGCACGTCGTCCGGATCGCATTGTGGTAGCGACACCGGGCGATACCCCGCCTGTGCCATGCATTGCTCGGTGACGCGGGCGCGAAGGCCCTCATTTGCGTCATAACTTTCGGTGCGTGCCGGGCTGATCAACCGGTGGCGGGTGTAGCACCGGCCATGCGAATTACAGTACCTGTAGGGCGCATATTGCGCGGGAATGTAGCGCGTTCGGATGTCCCGTGGCACCTGATTCAGGGCTGAGACCTGACACGAGGTCAGATTGGCCTCGATCTGTGCGGGCGCGGCACCCGGCTTGTAATAGAGCGCAGGCGGCGCGCAGGCAGCAAGCGCCACAAGACAGAAGAGCGATAGGCGGGTGATCCAAGTCATTAAGCGCATCATAACCGGACTGCACGCCGGGGACAAAGCAATTGACCGTATCTGACCCTTCTGTCATGCAACGACGTCAGACAGGATGAGGCAAGAGACATGAAGGTCATCATCTGCGGGGCCGGTCAGGTGGGCTGGCAGATCGCGCGGCATCTGTCGGGCGAACGCAACGATGTAACGGTCGTGGACAACAATCCCGATCTGGTGCGCCGGGCCACCGACACACTCGACGTGCAGGGGCTCACCGGATTTGCCTCTTATCCGGATGTGCTGGACCGCGCGGGCGCGCGCGATGCCGATATGATCATCGCCGCCACCTATTCCGACGAGGTCAACATGGTGACCTGCCAGGTGGCACATTCGGTCTTTGACATTCGGCGCAAGATTGCCCGCCTGCGCAGCCAGTCCTATCTCGACGCGATCTATTCAGATCTCTACCGCCGCGATCACATGCCGATCGACGTGGTGATCAGCCCCGAGCGCGAGGTCGCTCAGGCCGCGCTGCAGCGTCTGGCGGCGCCTGCGGCCTTCGATACCGTGACTTTCATGGACGATCACGCACAACTCATGGGCATCCGACTGGAAGAGGATTGCCCGGTGCTCAACACGCCGCTGCGGCAGTTGAGTGACCTGTTCTCGACACTCCGGGTCGTGGTGCTGGCGGTGCGGCGCGAGGGTCGGCTCTTCGCGCCCGAGTCCGGCGATCAACTGTTCGAGGGGGACGAGTGCTATATCTTCGCCCCGGTCGAGGATGTGCCGCGTACGCTCGAGGTCTTTGGCAAGTCGCAGAAGAAGCAGGAGCGCGTGGTGATCATCGGCGGCGGCAATATCGGCCTTGCGGTGGCGCAGGCGCTGGAAAAACGAGCCGGCGGGCGTATCCGAGCCAAAGTGATCGAAAAGAACCGCGCCTGCGCCGAGCGCGCGGCGGATGCACTGGAACGGACCATCGTGCTGAACGGTGACGGACTCAACGCGGCGCTGCTGGCCGAGGCGGGCATCGCCCGGGCGGATGCGGTGCTGGCGGTAACCGATGATGACAAGACCAACATGCTGGCCGCCGTGCGTGCCAAATCCGAGGGCTGCCCCTTCGCGATTTCGCTGATCAACGATCCCACGATGGTGCCCTTGCTCGATCCGTTGCGCATCGACGCCTATATCAACCCGCGCGCTACGACCGTGAGTTCGATCCTGCGGCATATCCGGCACGGACGGGTGCGGGGTGTCTATTCCATCGGCGATGCCGAAGCCGAGGTGATCGAGGCCGAGGTGATGTCTACCTCGTCCATGGCCGGGGCGGCGCTGCGCGATATCGACTTTCCCGAGGGTGTGCTGGTCGGTGGTGTGAAGAAGGGCGACAAGATCCACAAGCCGCGCGGCGGATTGCGGGTCGAGGCCGGCGATGCGGTGGTTATCTTTGCGCTTGCGGCTGATGTGGCAGCGGTCGAAAAGCTGCTGCAGGTCTCGATCGACTATTTCTGATCCGATGACCGCGCGTCTCCTGCGATTTCCCCTGATCCTCATTCTCGCCGGTGTTGCGGGGTTCTTGATGGTGCTGCCGATGATCGACGCGCTGATGCGCGGCGATACCAGCGTGGCCCGCGCCTTTGGCTATTCCGGTCTGCTCGGGCTGGCGCTTGTCGTGGGGATCGGGTTGGCGATGTCGGGGCGCGATGCGGCACGAGAGATGACCGACGCGCAGAACCTCGCCTCTCTGCTGCTCGCCTATCTGGTGCTGCCGCTTTATCTGGCGCTGCCTTTCTACGAAGGGGTCGAGACGACCACATATCTCAACGCCTATTTCGAGATGGTGTCGAGCTTTACCACCACCGGGGCCACCCTGTTCGGAGTGCCGGGCCGGATCACGGACAGCCTGCACCTTTGGCGGGCGCTTGTCGGCTGGTCGGGCGGCTTGCTGATCTGGATTTCCGCGTCGGCGGTGCTCGCGCCCATGAGCCTCGGGGGGTTCGAGGTGACCGTGCGCGCCGAACCGGGGCAGGACGACGCCCTGCTGGGGCGCTTCCAGCGGGCTAGTCCGGCACGGCGGCTGGCGCAGATCACGCTGACCCTCGGGCCGGTCTATATTGGGCTGACAGCGGCGCTCTGGATGATCCTGATGGCCGGAGGCGAGCGCGCTTTCGTGGCCGCCGTGCATGCGATGTCGACGATGTCCACAAGCGGTATCTCGTCGATCGGTGGCTTGCAGAACGGGGTGTCGGGATTTGCCGGGGAGTTCGCGATCTTTCTGTTCCTGATCTTTTCGCTGTCTCGGCTTACGTTCTCGTCGGACACGGTGCCGACGGTGCGGCAGGGGCTTTTTCACGACCCTGAGTTCCGTTTGGGACTTTTGCTGGTTGCGGGCGTGCCGATGCTGCTTTTTCTGCGGCACTGGATCGGAGCCTACGAGGTCGCCGACCCCGCCGATTGGGCCGGTGTGCTGAGCGCACTCTGGGGTGCGGTTTTTACGGTGCTGTCGTTCCTCTCGACCACCGGGTTCGAGAGCGCAGACTGGCAGGCGGCGCGGGATTGGTCCGGTCTCAAGACGCCGGGGCTCATTCTGATGGGGCTGGCTCTGGTGGGCGGCGGCGTGGCGACCACGGCGGGCGGTGTCAAGCTACTCCGGGTCTATGCCCTCTACCTGCATGGCCAACGCGAGGTGGAGCGGCTCATTCATCCCTCCTCGGTGGGGCGCGCCTCGGGGCCGGGACGGCGCATCCGGCGGCAGGGGGCCTATATCGCATGGATCTTCTTCATGTTGTTCGCGCTGACGTTGACGGCACTGACCGCCGTACTGGCGCTCTTTGGTCAATCCTTCGAGTCCGCTCTGATCCTCGCCCTGTCGGGCCTGTCGACCACCGGACCGCTGATTCATGCCGCCAGCGAAGAGCCGATCCGTCTGGCACAGCTGGGCGAGGGGGCGAAACTCGTCTATGCGACGGCGATGGTGCTTGGTCGGCTGGAGACGCTCGCGCTGATCGCGTTGCTCAACCCCACGGTCTGGCGGGATTGAGCGTGCGCATTATTTTTGGGCTGGAAACTCGGGCGCGGGCAGGACATACTCGCCCGCGTGTCAGGGTTGAAAGACGCGCCGATACGCGGCGTGCGCAAGAAAAAAGGCAGGATATTGAATGGCTTCTGATCGGCAAAATTTGCAGGACGCATTTCTCAACCAGGTTCGCAAGACCAAGATCCCGGTCACTGTATTCCTGATCAACGGGGTCAAGCTGCAAGGTGTGATTACCTGGTTCGATAATTTCTGCATTCTGCTGCGGCGCGACGGTCAATCGCAGCTGGTGTACAAGCATGCCGTGTCGACGATCATGCCGTCGCAGCCTGTGAACCTCTATGACGGTGACGACGCCAATTGATGGAACATGCACGCCCGATCACCCGGGCTTGGGTCATCCACCCCGAGATTGTCGGTACAGACCGGGCGCGCGACCCCGATCTTGCGCTTGAAGAGGCGGTGTCGCTCGCCCATGCACTGCCGGATCTGGAGGTCGCGGGCGCACAGGTCGTGCGGCTGCGCAAGCCCGACGCCGGGCGGCTCTTTGGCAAGGGCAAGCGCGAGGAGCTGAAAGAAGCGATCAGCGCCGCCGAGGCTGATCTGGTGCTGGTTGATGGGCCCCTGACACCGGTGCAGCAACGCAACCTGGAGAAAGCCTGGGATATCAAGATCCTCGATCGGACCGGGCTGATCCTTGAGATTTTCAGCGACCGGGCAGCGACCCGAGAAGGCGTGTTGCAGGTCGAGATGGCGGCGCTGAGCTATCAGCGCACGCGCCTCGTGCGGGCCTGGACCCACCTTGAGCGGCAGCGTGGCGGGCTTGGCTTTGTCGGCGGCCCCGGCGAGACGCAGATCGAGGCCGACCGCCGCGCCATCGATGAGCAGCTCGTGCGCCTGCGGCGTCAGTTGCAGAAGGTCGTAAAGACCCGCACCCTGCATCGTGCCGCGCGCGCCAAAGTGCCGTTCCCGATCGTCGCCCTGGTTGGCTATACCAATGCGGGAAAATCCACGCTTTTTAACCGCCTGACCGGCGCAGATGTCATGGCAAAGGACATGCTCTTCGCCACTCTGGACCCGACGATGCGGCGGGTCGTTCTACCCGGCGGTGGACCGGAAGTGATCCTGTCGGACACGGTGGGGTTCATCAGCGACCTGCCGACCGAACTGGTGGCGGCGTTCCGCGCCACGCTGGAGGAGGTGCTGGAGGCCGATCTCATCTGCCATGTGCGCGACATCTCGCATCCCGAGAGCGCGGCACAGGCGCGCGACGTGGCGACGATCCT
>Ga0209925_1000507_pt1 | contig 20000 bp, 22 predicted proteins | sample SalPonR2_A_D1_MG_FD_185702 | JGI IMG/M metagenome (GOLD analysis project Ga0209925, IMG submission 185702) | Salt pond soil microbial communities from South San Francisco under conditions of wetland restoration - Salt Pond MetaG R2_A_D1_MG... ...
ACCATGCTGAAGAAGTGATTAATTTGTTTGCTGTTTTCATTAAAAAGAAAATGACCATTGAAGAGATCAACGAGTTGGTTTGGTGTTATCCAACCAGTACCTATGATATCAATTATATGCTCTGATTTTCTTTTTGCTTATGCTAATCCTTTGATAGCAGTTACGCAACCTTCGCAAACATATTTTGTTTTTCCTTTAATATTTGTTTTTTTCATTTTTTCTTTTTCTTCTTTTGCGCCACATACACAGCATTCTTCCATATTTTTTTCCTCCATATTTTCTATTTTTTTTCAATAATTATATCCTTTCATTTCTTCTTCAGTAAACTCTACGTTTAAGCCTAGTGCCATACGATTTACAAAATTGAAATAAGATATAATTAATGCAATTTCAAGTATTTGCTTATCATTTAATCTATTCTCTTTAAGATTGTTTATATCTGATTCTTTCATGTTATTAGGATGTTTAGTCAGTTTTTCTGCATAGGAAAGGACTGCTTGTTTTTTCTTTGAGAACGTGCTATAGTCCAAATTTTGGAGAAATCCATTAATTTTGTCTTTATCCTTCCAGTAGTAATTGAGTGCTTCGGCATGATGATTGATACAATATGGACAGTTGTTTATTTTGGAGACAAGAACAGCGATGAGTTCTTTTTCTTCTCTAGATATTGTTGATTTGTTAAACATGATGTCTGTGTAGAAGTTCATGTGAGATTCTATGGTTTTTGGAAGGAGACTTTGGATTTTAAGAATATTAGATACCTTTCCTCGTTTTGTCTTTAGTTTTTTATACATTTTTTTCAATTCATCATCTGCATCTGTTTCATCGATTGTTTCTATCCATGCCATACTAGTCACATTCATATTGTTGATTTGTTATTGTTTGTCTGTTGCTTCGGTAAGTCGGGTGACATTATTTTTTGTAAAAAATCCATCAAAATCCCCGTATCGATGAATATATTCATTAACAAGTAGTGTTGAGCGGGAAGGATTTGAAAACGTTTGTTTTAACCCATCTTTTTCTGATCCAACTAATCCAATGAGAAATTTCATCTGGTTTTGTTTCAATTGACTAATTGTTTCTTCAATATTTTCGGTGTGAAATGCCATATGATGAACTCGTGTACCATAATTATGAATGAATTTTTCTGTTGGGCCAGATTCTTCATTATTCTTGTAAGGAATGACTCCCGAGGTAAAAACCATAGCAAAATCTTTAGATGAAAGCCGGGCAACATTAGTAATTGAATTAAATAATTTTACATAAATTGCAAAATCAAAATAATAATTTGTTAGTTCCATGAATTCAATGATTGCAGCATCTCTATCGGCGGCACGTACTCGTGTTGCGGTGTGATCGAGTTGTTTAATGTTTTGTAAATATGATTTTTTGGGTTTTTCTAACGGAATATGTAGTTTTTCAGCATTTGATGACTGGTATGATTTGTTTTCTTTATCCCATTGTATTAATCCAATGGAGTTTCCGGTGTATTGTGAGGGAATGGTTTGGATAAAAGAATAATTTTTACCTTGAATGATATCATCAGTAAGGAAGTTGACACCCCGTTTTTTTTGAATTTGAACGTATTTTTTGATGTTTGGAGTGGTGAATACAAAGGTTTCAAGTCGAGTATTTGGCACATGTTGGGATTTTGGATGTGTATTAAATTCAAAAAAGGGATTATTTTCATGTTGTCTTTGTTTTCGGGATCGAATCAGAAATGATGCTGAATCAGGATGAGTAAGCACTATTGTTTTAAACTGATCATCTTCAAATGCTTCTGAAAAAGATAGTCCAGTTGAGTGGATAAGATCAGTTGCAGCAGAAACTTGCAAGTGTGGTTCAGTGTTGATTATTATTGAATCTAGACCCTGTACTAATCCATCCAAATCAAGATCTTTTCGTTCTTGAATGATGCGTGATACTTCTTTTTTTAGAAATGCATCACTATTTTTGAAATTATACAGGTATTCTTTTGATGCATGACAGGTTGGACATGTTGTTGGATTTGTTGTCTCATGAACTTTCATACATTTCGCACAAATAAGTTTGGTCATATCAATCAATAGTCGCTCAGATTTTTCAATATTAATCCGTGTGAGTTTTTATCATTTTTTTAATACGCCTCATCTATAAATATCTTATCGATTGTTAACAACATGTTTAGATATCTCTTTGTTGAACCAATACCTTTAAAATAAGAATCAATCTTCACCACATGCATGGGCAAAAATATGGATCTCATTCAAATTCTTCTCATTGTAATTATTGGAATGTTTATCCCATTTCTAGGATCATTGATTATCATGTTTGATGTTTCACCAGTGACTACTGATGGTTTATTAAGAATTGCTTCAACTTTTGGTTATTTTCTTTTAATTTTTGGATTAGAACTTGGTGTCGTGTATGTATATTTTTATTCAACGAATGCTATTGCACAGAAAAAAATAGATAAAGAAGCAGATAAAAGAAAGAAAAAAGAATGATTTTTTAGTTGATTATTTGGTCAGATTTTCCAAATCTTCAACAATTCCTTCAAGGTCTTCTTCATGTTCCTCCTCATCTCGAAGGATTTCTACTACGATTTGATAGGTGACTGGATCGATTTGCATGGTTTCTTTTAACAATTTACTGTACACACTTATTGCGCATTGTTCTCCTTTGATGTTTTGATCAAGGATTTTATACACGTTTGGATCTATTGGTGCATCATAGCCACAATTTGTTTTTTTGTACCATTCTTTTGGATCGATTATTGGTGTACCACCAAGTTGAAGGATTCGTTCCACAAGCATATCCGCATGTCGAAGTTCATCATTGGCGTGCTCAATCAGTTCTCCTTCTACTTCACCTTTCATTGGACCAACAACAACTTTTGCTCCGATCCAATATTGATAGTATGCCAGCCATTCATCGGCTAATGCATTGTTCAGCAATTCTAAAATATGATCGACTTTGTTTCCTAATAGTTCACGGCCTTTTGTTCCCATAATTATTTACCTCTATTTTTTATTGGGTGACCGTCTGTTACTTATTCCGTTCTTTTTAATTGTTTCGACTAGAAATTGAGGATATTTTTTTCTTATTTTTCACCAAATTGTTTTAAATGCTTATTTGATGCCTGATTGCGTATGGAATCCTTATTGTTTCAAATTGTTATTCCGTTCATATTATCTGCACTAGTTGTTGTTCTGGTAACGGTTATTGCTGAAAAATTTGGAACGAAAGTTGGCGGTATTTTTGGTACACTTCCATCAACTCTTGTTATTGCTCTACTTTTTATCGCGATTAATGAAGGAAATCGATTTGCTTCTGATGCTGCAGCAGTGGTTCCGGCTGAACTCGGTATTAATGTTGTTTTTTTACTTGTGTTTGCATTACTTGTTCATCGATCTGTTACCTTTGCATTTCTAAGCACATTTGCAGTATGGGGATTTCTCTCATCGTTACTGGTCATTTTTAACATGGATTCTATGGTAGTGTCTGTTTTAATTTATCTTGTTGCTGTTGTTGGAGCGTTTTTTGTTTTGGAGTTTTGGAAGAACCGGCCTTCTTCTGGAATGGTTAAAGTGCATTATACCGCAAAAAAAATTGCTTTTAGAGGTGTTCTTGCAGGTATTTTTATTGCTCTTGCTGTTTCGCTTTCTAGTGTTGGCTCTATTATTAGCGGTATTTTTTCTGTGTTTCCTGCGATTTTATCTTCGACGATGATTATTACCGTGAGGGCACATGGTCCGGATTTTGCAGCGGGAATGGCTAAATCCATGCTTCTTGGATTGTCAAGTGTGGTTACGTATGCAACACTAGTACACTTTTTGTATCCTGTATATGGGATTATTGTGGGTACCATTGTTGCTTATATTTGTTCATTTGGGGTAACTCTTCTGATTTTTATGTTTCGAAGAAGGATTTCATAAAAAAAGAGTATTAGAGGGAGGCTAAGTGGGGAGATACCCATTATTTTGAGGGAGGAAAGGATGGGATAAAAAAGTAAGCGGTATCTCCCCACTTAAAAGGGAAGGGCTTTATAGAGAGTAATTAAACGTGGTTTTTTTCACGTTTGTTGTCTATTTTTGGTAATTTACTATTCTTGTCATCTCTTCTTGCACCCTTCACTAATATATGTGTAAGTACTACTATAAAAATATTTCTAAAATTTTTGGTGTTTTCCGAATTACAAATTTGTTTTTAATGTGAAAAAATTTATCATAAACAATGAGAAAAAATAATCCTTTAGCCTCACCAAAAAACAGTCGTCATTATATTATATGTTGGCGAATCCCATTTTCCTACCTGTTAATCAAGATTATTTTGATTAATAATCCCAGTCCTTATACGTTGAAACATTAGATGTAGAATTAGATGTAGAGGTTTGTTTCTCTGATCGGTCGCTGCCATTATTATCATAATGTGCATCTACAATAATTCCTTCCATATCTCTGATAAGAATTGCATCTTCTTGCTCATTTAGTTCGGTGGAATACATCTTTCCACCTTGGTATAACAAACCTTTTGTGTTATTTAAGGCAGCATCAGTTCCCATCTGTAAATCAGAATCGTACTCGGAAATATCCTCCAATTGTTTTAGTTGATAGGCATCATTTGCCATTCCGATCATGGTTCGGAATTTACGGATCTTCCGTTTATCATCTTCTCGGCGGATACGTTGTTTCATCATGGAAATCAATGCAGGGATATCATGCAAACTGATTGGAAGAAGGATTTTTTTCCAAAACCAGTTATATGTTTTGTTACCTCTTGCATTGACATGTTCTGGTTGTTTTTCAGGATAAAGAATGACTTTTCCACCAAGGGATCGGTGGGTTTTCCTCCACTCTGTTCGTTTTCGGTCCAATTCTTTTTTCCGTTCACTTGTTTTTGCCATATCATTACCTTTTTTGTCTTAATCTCTGCTTGCCTATAGAATTAACATGGAAGCGGTTTATTATTAACTTTTCGTATATTTAAAAGTTATATGGCAACTTCCCTCGTCACTGACCATACAGGGTCCAACAGGGTGGCGGGGAGTACACGTTTTTCCAAAAAGAGGGCAATCTTGTGGGGTGATGAGTCCGCGGAGTAATTCGCCGCATCGACAACCTGAAGGTTCTGAAAAGATCTGGTTTTTTAGATCTTTGAGTTCTTCATCAAATTTTATTCGTGCATCATACTTATGGAATGCTGGTTGTAGTTTCAAACCAGATGAGGGAATAGTTGAAAATCCTCTCCACTCTTTATTGTCTATACTAAAGACTTTTTTGAGTAGTTGTTGTGCGACAATATTCCCCTCCTCGTTTACAGCGCGGGTGTATTCATTCTGGATGGTTGGCTTATCGTTTTTTATTTGTTTTATCAACATCAGGGCGGCCATTAAAAGATCGATTGGTTCGAAACCAGTGATAACCTGGGGGATGTGATGAGTTTCAGAAAGAAAAGAGAAAGGATGAACACCAATAATGGTTGCAACATGTCCTGGTTCAATGAATCCATCAATATTAATTTCTCCCATTTCAACAATTGCTTTGAGTGCAGGAGGAATCAATCGATGGCAGCATAGAATACTAAAGTTTTCAGGAGGATTATTATTCATCACTGCTGCTGTTGATGGAGCAGTTGTTTCAAATCCAACGGCCATAAACACGATTTGTTTGTTCGGTTCCTGTTCTGCAAGGGATACGGCGTCTTCAATACTGTATACCGTTCGGACATCATGGCCTTCTGTTCTTAGATATCTAAGTGAATGGTGTTGACCCGGGACATTAATCATATCGCCATAACTAGTGATAATATGACCTTGTTTCGCTAAATGAATCATTTCTTCGATTTCACGAGGTGCGGTAACACAGACTGGACATCCAGGGCCTTGAATGATAGTGACTCCTGCTTCCTTCAAAAGTGAATCAAGACCGTGTTTCATAAGTGAATCTTGATGGGTTCCGCACACATGCATAAAAGTGAGTGAAACATTTGAATCCTTGATTTGCTGAATGATTTTTTTAGAGAGTGCTTTGTCTTTGAGTGAAAACACTATTTTTCAGCTCCTTCATCAACCATATCGTGAAAAACAGCAAGTGTTTCTTGGGCTTCTTTGGGATCGACTTTTTGGATGGCAAAACCGGCATGAACTAGGACATAATCATTAACTGAAACGGTTAGAAATGAAATATTTGCTTTTCTTTTTGTGCCGCTTCCATAGTCTATCACGGCTTGTTTTTTTTCTTTGTCGATTTTGATGATTTTTCCAGGTACGGCAAGGCACATGTTCCAGAGGTAAACTACGTGATTATTAAGGTTTTTTGGCGGTACTCATATTTATAGTGAAAAGTTAACAATTGAATATTTTTCATCTGTATTAGCAAAGAGTTAAATAATGTGCAATTCTATAAAATATGTATATGGGGGTACAGTACATGACAAATAAGATAAACTTAACTCTACTTTCAATATTCTCTCTTTGTATATTATTACTTTCTCAGAGTTCAATAGGGATGATTTCGTTAGATGATTCTATCTTGGTTACGTTAGAAAATTCTGATTCGCATGAATATCATACATATGACTCTATGACTCAAAATTTACATAATCTTTCTGAACAATATTCTAACATTTTTCATTTAGAATCAATTGGGACAACATATGAAGGCCGATTGATTTGGATGATGAAAGTATCGGATAATCCAACTCAGGATGAACATGAACCAGCTGTTCTTCTTATGGGAGCCCATCATGGAAATGAAAAACCATCCTATGAATCGCTTATTTACTTCTTGAATTATATTGCTGAAGCATATTATGTGAAAAATTACGATTCAGATAATGATGGATTTGTTGATGAAGATGATTTTGATGGAATCGATAATGATAATGATGGCCGGGTCGATGAAGATCCCTCTGAAGAACGAATCAGATCTATTGTAGATTCAAGTGAGATTTATGTTATTCCAATGGTAAATCCCGATGGTGTTGAATATAATTGGCGGAAGAATCGAGCACCTAATTATGGGTCGTTTGGCAATGAAGATGAAATTACTTCGTTTGGTGTTGATTTGAATAGAAATTATGATTACTTATGGCATTTACCTTATCTATTGCCGTTGAATTACATGCTTCCATTTATCATTTCTGATCAAAGCTGGAATTACCGTGGAGAGCATGGTTTTTCTGAACTTGAAACTCAGGCTATTCGTGATTTTGTAGTAGATCATACTAATATAGAGATCTCCTTGTCATATCATACGTATAGTGAGGTTATTTTTTATCCGTGGATGCATACTAGTCTTGAAACTCCTGATGAAGAAACATTCATTTCGATAGGATCTAATATTTCTCAAATTGATGGATATGATTTACGAATTCATGGATGGGGAGATCGTGAGTATCTTATCCCTCGTTTTGGTGGGACTATTGGTACTAGTGAGAATTGGTTGTATGGCACACAAGGTATCTATTCATTCACTATGGAATTATGTGGAACTAGATCACCAACTGATCCAGAAATAGTATATGATTACTGCTGGAAACATGTTGGCGTGAATCTTTATGTTGCTCAACGTGCTCATGATGTATAATTGATTTTCTCCACTTGAATTGGTGGATTTTATTTTTTCCTTAAAAAGAATGATAATATTAGGCATACCTAAATTAATTAGGTTTACAAAAAAAATATAAATAGTACTTATCTATACAAAATAATATACAACAAATTTTTACAGGTGAACGATGACAACAAATTCCATTCAACTTGATAAAATCCCCTCAAAAACCAAGGCAAAGGTTCAGAAGATAAACGGTGGTCATGGCCTTATTCAAAAACTACAAGTGATGGGCATCAGAACCGGACAAAACATTATACTTTCATCAAAACAACCCTTCCGCGGTCCCATTACTATTAAAATCAATGATAGAGAACTCACATTGGGTCGAGGCATGGCAAAGAAAATTCTGGTGGAAGTGATTGAATAAAAAGAATCGTTCTCATGGGAAACCCTAATGTGGGAAAGAGTGTGGTCTTCTCACGGTTAACCGGAGCAAATGTCATCGCCTCAAATTATCCTGGAACCACAGTTGATTTTTCAAAAGGAAGATTAAAACTAGAAAAAGAAACAGTAGAAATCGTTGATGCACCAGGGACCTATTCACTAGAACCCTCAAATAAAGCCGAAGAAGTCGCTACAAAAATGCTAGATACAGCAGACATTGTGATTAATGTCATTGATGCAACAAATCTTGAAAGAAATCTATATCTAACCTTAGAACTACTCGAAAAACATGTTCTGATGGTCATTGTTTTAAATCTCTGGGATGAAACAAAACATGTTGGTATCACTATTGATTATAAAAAACTCCAAGAATTAATCAAAATACCCATCATTCCAACCGTAGCGCTAACTGGTGAAGGCATCAAACAACTTGTCAATTCTTTAAAAAACGCAACTGTTAATGAAAAGATCAAACCTACCAGTCATGAAGGAAGATGGATTGAAATAGGAACCCTTATCAAAAAAGTGGAAAAAGTAGAACACAAACATCACACCTTCAGAGACCGACTTGCAGATATCACCATGAATCCCATCACTGGAATTCCTTTTTCGATACTTGTGATTCTGGCTGCATTCTGGATGGTTCGTCAAATCGGAGAAACACTGATCAATTATCTTTTCAATCCTTTATTTGAACAATATTACCGTCCCCTTATCACAATTATTAGCGAAATTTTAGGAGATAACATTTGGCACACTATTCTTATTGGAGAATATGGAAAAGAAATCATTTTTGAAGAATCCCTTGGTATGTTAACTACTGGATTATATGTTCCAATTGCAATGGTTCTCCCCTACATTATCGCATTTTATTTCATACTTTCAGTGCTTGAAGATACGGGATATATGCCCCGACTTGCTACCCTTGTTGATAATGTGTTTCACAAACTAGGAATGCATGGTCATGGAATCATTTCCGTATTCCTTGGCCTTGGTTGTAACGTTCCTGGAGCGTTATCAACTAGATCATTAGAAACAAGAAAACAACGATTTATTTCAGCTACATTACTTTCCATCGCAGTCCCGTGCATGGCTCAAACCGCTATGGTATTTGGTGTGCTTGGACAATTCGGCGTTATCTATATTGCATTAGTTTTTTTCGTTCTTGCAACACTATATATTCTTCTTGGAATCATTATGAATCATTTTGTGAACGGAAGTTCCCCCGAGATTTTTTTGGAAGTTCCCCCATATCGGAGACCTTCGCTGCAAGCATTATTAAAAAAAACATGGATGCGCATTCGCTGGTTCCTTAAGGAAGCTATACCCTTTCTTTTCTTTGGTGTCCTTCTTATAAACATTTTATATCACATTGGGGTCATGCAAGTGATTTCCCAAGTATTGACTCCATTTATGAACACTTTATTTGGTCTCCCTGGTGAAGCAACTACATCACTTTTAGTTGGCTTTTTAAGAAAAGATTTAGCTGTAGGCACACTCATTCCATTACAACTTTCTGCTTTTCAATTAGTTATCGCAGTAACAATGCTTACCATTTATTTTCCGTGTGTAGCAACTTTTGCTGTATTACTCCGAGAACTTGGATTAAAAGATTTGTTTAAATCAACCATACTTATGGTTGCAACTGCAGGTAGTGTTGGTTTTATCTTACGGTTGATTTTACTTGGTTTCCCCTAATTTCATCTGAAATTTTAGGATGGTAACAAAAAGACTCTTAAGAAGAAAGTACTTTTCCGGTTGTGTTCTATGTTAGATATTAAACTCATCCGAGAAAACCCGGATCTTGTCCGAAACAATCTTGAACGAAGAAAAAAACCAAAGTTTTTGAAAATGCTTGATCAGGTTATCACTGTTGATGAACAATGGCGACAGCTTAAATCTGAAGAGGATTTGCTTCGACAAAAAAGAAATGAACTCACAAAGTCTATTAAACAACTAAAAAAAGATGGAAAATCAGATCAGATTCCAACTGTCATTGCTGAAGCTAAAAAGATTCCTGATCAAATTAAGGAACTTGAAGAGAAAAGGGAACAAACAAAAAAACAACGAGATGCGTTATTACTTCAAATTCCAAATTTACTCCATGATTCAGTACCCTATGGTGAGGATGATGAAGGAAATGTAACTGTTGAAACATGGGGTGAAAAACCATCATTTCATTTTGAACCATTATCCCATGTTGATCTTGTTGAATCCTTACAATTAGCAGACATTGAACGAGCTGCAAAAACATCGGGTGCTCGCTTTTATTTTTTACAAGATGAACTAGTCAGTCTTGAACTAGCAATCATTCAACATGCACAACACTTACTAAGAAAACGAGGTTATCGATTGATTATTCCACCAACGTTAGTAAAAGGATTTGTGATGGAGGGCGGTGGATTTTTACCAACATACCGGGATGATGTCTACAAGATTGAAGATGAAGATTTATTTTTAGTTGGAACTAGTGAGGCGCCTCTTGTTGGCATGCATGCTGATGAAATATTGTATGAAGATGATTTCCCGCTTCGATATGCTGGTTTTTCCACTTGTTTTCGAACTGAGGCTGGAGCTCATGGTAAAGATACCAAAGGCATCTTTCGAACTCATCATTTCGAAAAGATAGAACAGATCTCTGTTACGAGTCCGGATCAGAGTTGGAAAGAGCATGAGTATTTATTTGAAACCGCTGAATTATTCTGGCAATCACTCAAAATTCCTTATCGAAAAGTGAATATTTGCACGGGTGATCTTGGAATTGTTGCTTCTAAGAAATTTGATTTGGAAGGATGGTATCCATCCCAGGAAACATATAGAGAGTTAGTATCAACGAGTAATTGCACGGATTATCAAACCAGACGTTTAAAGATCAGATACCGAGAGAAGGATGGAATGCCAACACAAATGGCTCATTCTTTGAATTCAACACTGATAGCAATTGAACGAGGGCTCACCTGTATTCTTGAGAATTATCAACAAGAAGATGGTAGTGTGAAAGTTCCAGATGTATTACAAAAATATACTGACTTTTCAGAGATAATTGGTCAGAAAAAAAAGAAAAAAGAATAAAAAATTTTTTTGTTTTTTTATAAAGATATTGCATCGACAGGACATTCATCAACGCAGGCACCACAATCAGTGCAGGTATCTGCATCGACCTTTGCCTTATCATCTAATGTGATAGCGTCGACAGGACAAGCATCAACGCAGACACCACATGCAATACAAGTATCCTCATCAACTTTAGCTGGCATGATTGGCAGTAATGTCAAAGGGTTTTTAACTTTTTCTCCGTTTTTTTTATCCGTTCAACTCTTTTTTTTTAAACGAAAGATTTATATTAAGTAAAAATAGTAATTATATAGTAGTTGGTGATGGAGCCCACCAGGGTATTACCAGCCTAAACCGCCACACCATTGGCTGACGGCCCCTATCTAATAAACAATGGTGCTTTCCTATGGAAAAAATGAATAGTAGGTGTTGGCAGAATCCTTTTCTCTCAAGGCTCATTGTTTTTGAACTGTTGATTGGAGTTAATTTTTTATTACTAATTTGGAGGCAGAAACATGAGTGCATTTGATAGACTAGAAAAAAGGATAGATAGGCTGGAACATTCAATTGAAAAAAACCGTGAAAAAATCGATGATTTGAAACATAGATGTGAAGATCATAAGATTAGCGAGAGTAAATTTGAATCGAAGAAGAAACATTTACATTCTAAGATTCGAAATTTAGATTCTCAATTACGGGTATTAAAAGGAAGTCTTGTTAAAAAGAAACATAAAACAGCGGAATAGAAAATAAATTGAATTTTTCTCTTATCTCCATCTTAGATGATAGTATTAGATTAGAACAAATACGTCTAATAAATCTCGGGATATATCTCCATCTGAATCGTATGCGATAGTTTTTATTGTGTGAAGCCCCTGAGTTAACGATGCTTTCCATTCAAAAGGAGATTTTTCATCGGTTATTCTGAGTTCGCCATCAACATAGAATTCGATTTTTTCAGTGTTTTCTGCAGTTACTGTGATATCGATTGGACCGATGATTCTTGGTGCTGCTTTTTGAATACTTGGGATATTTCGAAAAAGTTGAGAAAACTCAGTACCTTGAATATATGAATGAAATATTTTTGGATGGGTGATATACACTTTTGGAACATCTGGATTTATGTTTCCATACGTGCCATCAATATACATCACGCCGGTGCCTTCACCATACCATTCAGCAAACCAAGTTGAATCATAATGCATTCGGATATATCCGTCTTCACCCCAGTCTGACCCGCCGCTGTTTTTTATAATCCAGCATTGCTTCTCATCATCATAGCCAAAAATAGTCATTACATGTCCCCCTCTTCTTGGTCCAAAGGTGTGTTTATACACTCCGCTAGTGTAATAATTGAAATCTTTATAGAGATTGAAACAAGCAGGTAAAGGACCATATTCGATTAATGCTTCTTTTATAGATGCTTCATCGCGATCTACCCAGCCCCATTCTGTGATTTTTACGGTTCTGTTTTCCCATCCTTCAACGCTAGTGTATGGGTAGTCGAATGGTCGATGCGGATCTGGGTAGCATCCCTCGTCTGGTACGCCATGTTCAATGAGATAATCAGCAGCATCTTCGATGTTTACATATCCAGCTCTATAGGTTCCACCTGCATAAAAATACAAGTGTGTCTCTGATAGGTCTGGTGTGTATTGTTCCTCTTGGTTGTATTGTAAATTAGTTTCTAAAGCAGCACATAATGCATATGCCTCACAGGTTGGTGCTGGTGCTTGATTTTTAACGGGTGTTGAATAATCGACTCCTTCGATGTTATTCCAACTAAAAAATGAGGGGAGGTCTGAAACTGGTTCCGATTCTGCAAGAAAGCTTGGTTGAAAAGTAATTATGAGAAGAAATGTTGAGATGAAGATAATTATTTTTTTCATGCCAATCAATAATATATCACGTTTTGTATATTAAAATATGTGGGTACATTTAACTTGGAAAATAATGAGAAAATTTTATTTTTTAAAGAATAACAAAAACATCAACGATATCCTTTGAAATCTCTCCATCTGCATCGTAAGCAATGATTTCTACGGTGTGAAGACCTTTCGGTAAAGTTGCTTTCCATTCAAAAGGGACAGATTCATCTGTTATTTTGAGTTTGTCATCAACATAGAATTCGATTTTTTCAGTGTTTTCTGCAGTTACTGTGATATCGATTGGACCGATGATTCTTGGTGCTGCTTTTTGAATGCCAGGTATTCCTCTTACGATTTGTGGTAATTCATAGTTGAAAAGATACGAATGAAATATTGTTGGTTGTTGAATAGTTATTTTTGGTACCTCTGGTTTATAGTTACCATACACTCCGTCGACATAAATGATGCCTGTATCTCCGCCATAGCATCCATCTATGAACATCTCGGGGTCATAACCCATATGAAACCAGCCATCATTGCCCCACTGAGAGCCCCAGCTATTTTTAACAAGCCAGCTTTGAGTGGTGTCATTATAGCCCATTAATGCTACTAAATGTCCTCCAACGATTTCATCTGTTGAACGTCGATATATTCCTCCATTGTAATCATACATATCATCATAAACATAGATGCAAATGGTGAGAGGTCCATACTCGATTAATGCTTCTTTTATAGACTCTTGATTGTGAGGAACCCAGCCCCATTCTGTGATTTTTACGGTTCTGTTTTCCCATCCTTCAACGCTAGTGTATGGGTAGTCGAATGGTCGATGTGGATCTGGGTAGCATCCCTCGTCTGGTACGCCATGTTCAACTAGATAGTCTGCAGCATCATGAACATTGACTCCCCCCTGTTCATAGGTTCCACCTGCATAAAAATATAAGTGAGTTTCTGAAAGATCAGGTTGGAAGAGTTCGCCGGTTTCGTATTGCATAATGGTTTCAAGTGCTGCACATAATGCATAGGCTTCACAGGTTGGTGCTGGACTTTGATCTTTCATTGGGGTAGTGTAATCGACTCCATTAATATTTCTCCAGGAGAATGAACTAGGTAGATTATTTGATTTTTGTGCTATTGGTATTGAAAGTGAAATATTTATTATAAAAGTGAACAGGATTAAAAGTGTAATAATGATTTTTTTCATGACTTGTCCCCATTTTATTATTGGGTTAAGTATATTTAAGCTGTTTGCTGGTGGTAGAGTTATTGTATTATTTCGTTCCAGGATCGCAATAAATTTTATAAGCCTAAATTGTTTTGGCAATCCAAAAAATGAAGGGTATTGTCATGCCATCTGAACGAACTGAAGATTATCTCGAGGCACTTGCGCTAATTATAGATGAAAAAGGTTTTGCTAAAGTAAAAGATATTGCTGAATATCTAAAAGTATCTCCATCAAGTGTTACAGAGATGTTTCAAAAATTAAAGGAAAATGGTTTCATTTATTATGAAAAATATCGGGGAGTTACCTTAACCGATAAGGGATTGGATATTGCAGTAACAACCAAGAAAAAACATGAAACTTTAAGGGAGTTTCTTTGTATCTTGGGGGTTCCAGAATCAATTGCTAATGAAGATGCTTGCCGCATTGAACATGTGGTGAATGCAGAAACCATGAAACGATTGACAAAATTTGTTTCATTCGTTCAAGATTTTGAAGAACGCCCCCGATGGCTAAATCATTTTAAACATTATTATTCGACTGGAAAGCATTTTTCCTGTAAAAAATTTGGAAAAAACAGTTCTAATGAAACGGATAAATCTTAAAAATTAGTAAATACTTTATTTCGTTTGGGATAATGAAAACAAGGTTAATGGTAAATATTTATTTACGATGAATGGATGTAATCTGGCAACGTGTCGGGAAATTAATGGATTGATGACGTATGACTATATTAGAAAAAACAGAGTCAATTTGTCCAGGATGCTATCAGGAAGGAAAAATCAATAAAATTGATGCTGAAATTATTGAGGAAGATGGCAAAGTATGGATTCAGAAAACCTGTGATAAACATGGATTGTTTAAAGACATATATTTTAATGATGCATCGATTTATAAAAAATGGATTAAATTCAAGGTTACAGGTATTGATTCTCCGGATGTAAAAACGCAAGTTCTTGATTTTCCACCATTATATGATATTCATAAATCTCAAAGTGTTTTAACCAATTTACTTGTTACTAACCGATGTAATCTTCGTTGTAGTTATTGTTTTATGAATGCTGGGGCCTCCGGATCAGTGTATGAGCCAACAATGGATCAGTTAAAGGATCTTATGTTGCAAGCAAGAAATGAGCGCCCAATGGGATCTAAAGCGATTCAGATTACCGGAGGAGAACCAACAGTTAGAGATGACTTGCTTGATATTGTAAAAATGGCCAAAGAGGTAGGTTTTTCTCATATTCAGGTTAATACCAATGGATTGAAACTTGCGGATAGTGCGGAGTATTGTCAGCAGTTAAAGGATGCGAAAGTAAATACTATTTACATGAGTTTTGATGGAGTTACAAAGGAAACTAATCCATGGATTGAAAAAAATAAACAAGCAATTGAAAATTTGCGGAAAGCGAATTTAAAAATAGTTCTTGTTCCGGTGTTGATTGGAGGTCAGAATCTTTCTGAAACTGGTAAAATAGTTCGATTTGCATTAGATAATATGGATATTATTCGTGGTGTCAATTTTCAACCCATTTCATTTTGTGGACGTATCAAGAAATTAAAGGATGAAAAGCGTGAGATGCAACGTGTTGATTATGTTGATATGATGAAAGCACTGGATGAGGAGTTTGATGGATATCTCTCTCAAGATGATTTTTATCCGGTGCCATTTGTATTCCCTGTTTCAAAGTTAATTGAAATGTTGAAAGGTGAAACGCAAGTTGAGTTTACGGCACATCCCGGTTGTGGTGGTGCGACGTATTTGTTTTTGGATGATGAGGGAAAGCCTCTTCCTGTAACTCGGTTTATTGATGTTGAAGGATTATTGTCTTTTATTGATAAGGAAAGTGGGATTTCTGGTCCTCTTAAAAAAGCACGTGTTGCTGCTGCATTTTTACGTAAAGTGGATGATTTTGTTGATTATGACAAGGCGCCACAGGGCTTTGATTTAAAGCAGTTGTTAAAAGATGCAACGATTGGTGGAAGTTACGATTCGTTGCGTGGTTTTCATTATAAGAGTTTGTTTTTGGGATCGATGTGGTTTCAGGATCCATTTAATTTAAATATCGACCGTCTTAAACGTTGTGTAATTCATTACACAACTTTGGAGGGTATTGTGCCGTTTTGTGCCTATAATGGCATTGGTGTTGGCGATGCAATTCGAGAGAAACATTCTGTTCCAATTAAAAAATGGGAGAAACAAACTGGCCAAAAAATGAAGGATGATTTACGAAAAGATGTTCCATTAACCTAATTTAATGATTCACTTCCTTCAATTTATTTTAAATTATCTTTTAATTTTTTGTTGGGAAAAGATTGTCAAATCTCTCCATATACTGCATGGTAAATTTAACAATTCATCATGCATCCGTTTTTAAAGGTCATCATAGATGTGAAGACTCATTTGCGTATATCATAATTATTGTAAATGAAGCATTAGACGGTATGTGAAATATTTTTAGACGCAAAAATAATAATCTTTTTTAGAGATAATGACGGATAATTTAATTTCACACAATTCTTTTCCTTTTTTTAGGTGAAATCTTATCATCTTTGATATTGGTAAGGTACCAATCAAAAACTAGTTTTTTACATTGGTGCAAAACCTTAAAAAAATAACAATTTTTGGGATAATATAATTTATTCGTAGTCAATTTCTGATTTTTTAAACAATTTATTTGACATTTTGTGCAACCCCAATTAATGGTAAATATTTAAATATTAGTTAAGTATAACTTAACGTTATGGCCTTGTTAACAAATCGTGACAGAGAATACCTCAGAATCCTTTATCTACTCAAGGGTAAAAATCAACCAGTTGGCCCAGTTAAATTATCAAAAAAACTGGGAGTTAGCAAAGTTTGTGCATTTCAAAAAATGCATCGATTACAAGCACTAGGATATGGAACTTACCTTCTCCGTAATGGATTAAAACTAAACAGCAAAGCAATAAGTATTGTTGAACAAGATGTAAAACGACATCATATCATTGAAGCATTTCTTCAAAAAAAATTAGGATTAACACATAAACAAGCCTGTATCGAAGCAGAACAATTAGATCAATCTATGAGTCAAAGCTTATTCAATAAAATTAACACAAAAGAAACCATTTCTTCCCAGTCATGTTGTGGTTATAATTTAACACATAAACTCAAAGTTTCAGATCTAAAAAATTGCCCCTGGATTCAACGTTCACTCTGTAAAACAGAGGATGGTGAAAAAGCATGATTAAGAACATAAATAAAAAAGTACAATTTACTTCAATCATCATAATTGTACTAGTTTTGAGCATATTTTTAAGCGGTTGTACTAATTCAACAAACACTGATGAGAAACTCTCTGTTGTTGTTACTATTTTCCCTCAAAAAGAAATGGTTAATGCGATAGGTGGAGAATACGTTGAGGTTTCTGTGATGGTGCCTGCGGGCGAATCTCCACATAGTTATGAGCCCACGCCTGAACAAATTATTAAAGTTGCTCAATCTTCAGCATATTTTACTGTTGGATCTGGAGTTGAATTTGAACTAACTCATATTGATACCATTCAGGAACAAAATCCGGAATTAAAAATATATGATTGTTCAAATAATATTGATGTCATCTCCTTTGATCAACATTACGGAAAAGAAAACTATCACGAAAATCAAGAATCAGATATTGGAGGAACTGATCCTCACGTATGGACTGCTCCACCTAACTATAAAAAAATGGCGGATGTAGTATTGGACGGCCTTGTAGAAATTGATTCTGATCATCAACAGCAATACAATCAGAATTTTCAAGAGTATATGCTAAAAATTGATTCATTACATGAAAATATTAGCAAAATGCTTTCTCCACATGAAGAAAAAAAATTTATGGTTTATCATCCCTCCTGGGGATATTTTGGTGATACATATCATCTAGAACAAATCGCAATTGAAGATGAAGGAAAACAACCTGGTCCAGCTGGAATTGCAACTATTATTGACCAAGCAAAAAATGAACGCATATCTGTCATTTTTGTTTCTCCACAATTTGATACTTCAAGTGCAGAAACAATAGCTGAACAAATCAACGGAGAAGTAGTATCAGTTAACCCCTTAATGACAGATTACCGGGAAACCATACAAACGCTAGCAGAAACACTGGTTGAAGGCTATTCATAAGCAATATGAATTTAAAAAAGACAAATAATTTATAATCATTAATCATGTGAGAAAAAAGAAGGTGGTTGACATGGCAACTAATTCAACTGTAGCTATTGATATAAAGAACCTTTCTGCAGGATATGATGCAGAAACCATTATTGAAAAAGTCAACCTACAAATCAATCATAAAGATTTTTTTGGTATCATTGGTCCAAATGGGGGTGGAAAATCAACACTTCTCAAAGCAATCCTTGGTCTCATCCCTATTCAAAAAGGAAGTATACACATTTTTGGTAAACCACCTGAACAAGGTAGAAAATATGTTGGATATGTTCCTCAATATGCTGAGTTTGATAAACACTTTCCAATCTCTGTTTGGGATATTGTGCTTATGGGTAGACGAGCTATGAGAGGCATGTCTCCATGGTATTCTCAAAAAGATAAAAAATCTGCAGAAAATGCATTAAAGAAGGTAGAGCTTTTAGATTGCAAACAACGTCACATTAGTGAACTTTCAGGAGGTCAGCGGCAACGAGTATTCATCGCTCGAGCACTTGCAGCAAATCCCCATATACTTCTGTTAGATGAACCTACGGCGAGTGTAGATAAGGACATGCAAGAAACCATCTATCAATTCCTTCAGGAGATTAACAACGAAATCACTATCGTATTAGTAACGCATGATATCGGCGTTTTGAGTTCTTATGTTAATCGAGTTTCTTGTATGAATCGATATTTGTTCACTCACGATGATGATCGGTATATTTCCCCTGAAATGATTGAAAAAGCATACAGTTGTCCAGTTGAACTCATTGCTCATGGTGTTCCACATCGAGTACTAGTTGATCATGATCATAAAAAGAAAAAGAGAACGGAGGAATCTTGATGGATTCACTAATCGAACTTTTTTTACTTCCTTTTGTTCAACGTATGTTCATCGCGGGATTACTTGCAAGTATTGCTTGTGGTGTGATCGGAAGTCTAATCGTTGTGAAACGAGTGGTTTTTCTTAGTGGAGGGATAGCTCATGCAACGTTTGGTGGTATTGGACTTGCGTATTATTTACAGTACACCATGGGCTGGATGTGGCTTGATCCATTGATTGGTGCACTTATTTTTGCGGTGCTTACTGCAGGTATTATGAGTCTTCCGGTAGTAAAATCTCGTCTTCGAGAGGATTCCACCATTGGTGTGCTCTGGGTGATTGGAATGGCACTTGGTGTATTATTCTTAAATGGAGTTGATCGAAGTGAAATCATTGTTCAAGACCCGGTAAGTATCCTTTTTGGGAATATTTTGCTGATACAATTTTCTGATCTTGTGCTAATGGGCGGGTTAGTGATTGCAATTCTTTTGATTTCCATTTTTCTATTCAAAGATTTACAAATTTTAACTTTCGATGAAGAATTTGCTCGTATCAGCGGAATTCAAGTTCCTCTGCTAAATTTTGTGTTGTTACTCTTAGTTGCTTTTACTACGGTAGTATTAATCAAAGTAGTAGGTGTTGTCCTAGTGATTGCCATGCTTACCATACCAGCATCGATTTCAGGGTTATTCACAAAGGATTTGAAACAAATGATGATGTTTGCTGTTGGTATTGGATTAATCATTAATATTGCTGGCTTACTCTTATCATTATGGTATAATCTACCACCTGGATCAACTATTGTTCTTTCTTTAGGGGTAGTGTTCTTGTTAGCATTAATTGGAAAATTTTTGGTACAACAAGTTTTTTCTAAGACTTCAAGTAT
>Ga0209925_1000510_pt1 | contig 19926 bp, 17 predicted proteins | sample SalPonR2_A_D1_MG_FD_185702 | JGI IMG/M metagenome (GOLD analysis project Ga0209925, IMG submission 185702) | Salt pond soil microbial communities from South San Francisco under conditions of wetland restoration - Salt Pond MetaG R2_A_D1_MG... ...
AAAATTATCTTTGGCAGAAAGGCCTAACAGCAAAAGAAGAGCGACACCCGAGAGTCCAGTGTGCACGCAACCGGACGGGCTGCTGTCGACGCCGTGCGCTTGGGATGGGGGCCCGGAGAGCACCACGGCAACCTTTAAAAAGCAGCACCACAGCTAGCATGCACCGACGAAGAGGGATTCTGGGGACGTTTATTCCCTCCCCCGCTCTTGCTGTTCCTGATCCTTCGTTGTCTTGGGAACCACGAGAGAGGGGGGAATGGATGGAAATGTCACGGATACATTTGCATGGCAAGTGAAGCGGTTGAAGGAGGACGCGAGATGCCTTCATTTTCTACCTGGGGCGTCGAATGGGAAATACCCGGGATAACGCAGGAAATGCCTCTTTTTCATTGGGAGTGCCTTACAGAGACGCGCTTAGGAATGAGCAATAATTGAGAAAATGAGCCCAACGGATGTTATCAATTTTCTGTGCTGAGAGATCCTTCACAGCAACACGCTTTACTTCCCAACAGTGCGCACATTCATTATTGATTGCCAGAAATCTAGTTTAAAATTCTTGAAGATCACGGACCTACGCTCCTTCCACCTTCTAATCCCAGCTTCATTACGCTTTTTATTCACCTAACCCTCCCCTGCTATTGCACAGTGCCTTGCTCTCTTTCTTCAAGGATAAAAATACAGCTCGTGGTCCCCCGGTCCCACCCCGAGCGCGGCCTCAGTCCCTTCCTCCCCGTTCAATACCGAATACCCTCCACCTCCCCCAGCCACGAGTCGATCACCTCCTCGCTCCCATACCACGCCTTAGGCGCGTTGATGGAGTGGAAGACATTCTGCAGGTTCACTTGTTTGGCCCCCTCCAAATGGGCCGCTTCCAAGGGGACCACGCCGTCGCCGACCACGTCGCCACGCCCACAGACCTGCACGTAGGAGCGGAAGGCGAAGTCCTCGATGCTCCCGCCCCTCCTCTCCCTCCGCCCTGCCCCCCGCGGCTCCCTCCGTCCCTCCACGGCCACCCCCGCCACGGTCATGTAAAAAAGGCCTTGGGGCTTCAGGAAGGCTCCCGGGTAGTTGAGATGGACGTGACCCAGGGCTCCGCGAGTGACGCAGACGCCGGGCGGGGCAGGAGGCAAGTGGGGGGTTCCTAACGTCACACAACCTTGAACAAGGTCTCTGACCTCGTTGGCGGCTTTTCCTGTCCATGCCCCGTCCCCCAAGGCCGCCCGAGCCAGCCATCCGCCCGCGCTGTGCCCGACCACCAAGGCTTTGCGTCCAGGATGCTCCGACGCGGCCCTCTCGACAGTTTGCACCACCTTGTTCAAGTACCATCCGAAAGAGAGGTCGCGGGGTGTCATCGTCTGAGACCAGAAGGATGGCGTGAACAGGCCATTGGCAAACTGTTAGGCATTTACGAGGGAGATAGTGCCGAAGCAGCGAGGGAAGGCCGCGGGATGAAAGGGAGGACAAAGAAAGGAAGTTGAAAAAGAATAAATGAGCAGGATGAGATGAGGCACTGAATTCACCTGTGCGCGCTGTGGGCCGCTGCTTTAACCCTCTCCATGATTAGACAGGAAGAGGGAAATATCATCACGGGCTCCGACCAGGCCATATACATGCTCACCTTCAGCCAGTCTGTGCGTTTCACAGGCACAACATAAACAGGGAACCCACGGCGGCGTAACGCCTGCACCATGCCTGCTTCTTCGCCGAGATTCATGGGATTGAGGTAGTCAATCTGGTCATTGCCAAAACCTGCCGGGACCCCAAAAAATGCACGAGTGAGCGTGGCGAGGAGGCTTGGAGACGTTGTTTAGCGCCGCGAAAAAGTAAAAAGGGTGACTATTCTACTGCCAGGCATTGCGAGTTTAATACATGCTTACCAGGACATATGACAACGGGTGGCGGGTCCCGAGGTAATGAGGCCGATGGTGCTGTTGCGAAAGGACCTATCCATGCGCTGGTCAACAAATGTTTACAGGAAAGGAAGAAAACAACTCCAGCAATCACAGCTGATGGGGAAGTAAGCTTCATGAAGGCAGGCCGTCTGTTCCTTTTTTGGGTGTGAGACTTATCAGGCACTATTGGCGGGCGTGTTCTTTACAAGACTTACGTGCATCGACATGGCACGCATTGGCGAGACACCATGAGCCGAGCAGAAACGGGAGCAAGGGGAGAATGGAAGCGCATTCCCCGCTTCCACGTAGTGACACAAGACCTTTGGGGGGGGCTCTTCAGGGCCATGTCGCGCAATTTATTGGCATGTGCATCGTATGCTCCGACGAGCGGAAGTCCAGGTGTCTTTTCAGGTGTTCAGAAACCCTATCCCAAAGCCCCGTGCTCGGTGTTTGTTCTAGGAGTGGAAGGGAATAAAAAGCGCGGAGACAGAGGCATGGTCTGCGTGTTGGGCGCGTGAAGAAGACCAGCAGTTCCCAGCTTACTAGACGTCGAGCGGATTGAAACGAGTAATAAACATACCAAGGCTTTTTTTTGTCCATTTGATATTCGAATATCCTTTTTGTCACGGCGGACACTGGATCGGAAGAACAGTTGTGTGTGTCTTGGAGCTTCATGTAACAGCGCTTGCGAGCAGGTGATGATTCCTTATCTAATCCTATTTTTTTCCATCCTTGTCGCTCAAACGTTGAGAATCAATTACATCAAGGATTCTCCTTGATTATTCGTTTCGTCTGCATCGCTTTCGGGTCTCAAGGGGCCATGATCTTCCGATATCCAGGATACTTTACCTCTGCTCAGCTACCTCCCCCTCCCCTATCTTGTGCCCGCCCCACCTCATCAAGCAGGCCGATATCCTGGATAACTCAGCAATTCTGATAGTGTAAAACTCGGATATAAAAGTGAAGGATGAATCAGAGGAGCGGAATCGACCATCATCACATCTACTCGACCGAGACCAAAGAGGAAGAAAATGGAGGTCGGGATATTCTGCCCTTGGAAATGGAAGACGGCCGTAAGGCCGAGTCTGCCCCCCCGGCCGAGGTTAAAAAGCGCGGTTTTTGCGCTCGGCACAAAGGGAAACTGATTTTTCTTGGCATAGTTGCCTTGATTCTCATTGCCTTGGCCATCGCCATTCCTTTGCTCATGCCAAAGGACCCGACGGCGACTTTGCTAGAGCAAAGCAACTTGCGGTTGGACGGTTTGGGAGCGGGAAGCGCGACGATAGACCTGACCATGAAAGTGCAGAATCCAAACCCGTACGCGATCGCTTTTGAAGACCTCCGGCTCGGTAGGATGGGGGGGAAAGGGAAAGAAAGGGAGGCGCTGGGATGTAGATGGCATGAGACCTCTGGCTCCCTCAACGTGCTGAGCGCCCCACCTCATTGCCCGTGCTTGCCCATTTCGATGTATCCTTTCCTCCAGATGTTTACGATTTCAGCGGTGCGCACATTGGCGAGCTGACACGACCCGAGCGATTCCGTGTCCAGGGCCGGTCTACGAACATCATGAATGCCACCGCCACCATGCAGCCTTCCTTCTTTGAGATCCTCTCCATGGGCGTGAACTGCCTGCAGAACGACAACCTGACGAAGCTTAAGCTCCAAGGCACTGTGCAAGCGCGCTTCGCGGGCAGGACGTTTCGCACACAGGTGGGCCCGATGGAGCAGCTGACGCAGTGCGTGGCGACCAACATTGCCGGTGGATCATCCCCTCCGCCCCCGGGGGTGACCCCTGCAGCGGTGGGAAATGGGCAGGTAGGCGACATTACCGGTTGCGGGATGGGGCGGGGGAGGACCCGGGTTAGCAAGTGAGATTACCTTCGGAGCTTCGGCGTGGCTAGGCTTGCTTTCCCTGGGGCTGGGAACGTTTCCCACCCCACTCACCCCTCTTTTTCCCCACTCACTTTATTCGGGATACCTTGTGGGCACAGATTATCAACAGTATAGGAGAAGCGATCAGCCAGGGGATTCAGCGGCTTCGAGGGGGGCGACAGGGGGCGGCCAGCCAGGTCTCGGCGGCCCCCGGGAACAGGGGGCCCAACCCCGTGGCGAGCTCCCCGTTCCCGGGATCACGACGATCCGACCCGATAAATTCCATGCCTGGGACTGCTACGTCTGGGGCACCATTCTCAAACACACAGAACACGGCAGGTGTGCAGCCTTAATTTAAGGAGATCGGGCCGTCGAGTGTATGAGGGAAGGAGGAAATGGCGGCCACGGCGATTAACGCAGGAATGGCGTCTTTTAGCAAAGGAGCAGTTTTCCTCCTGCTGACCGTTATAGGGTAAAAATATATATTCTACGTGGTGCGAGGTTGTCTTTTCACTAAGAGGATGCCGAATAGTGGCGTGTTATGAGTTGTTGGGACGACGGCGCTTGTGTGCCGTTGGTTTTTCGGGGTTTTGTTTTTCAACGATTGATTTGACAGCGTTGTGAGTGTGAATGTTTGCCTAAAAGTAATGATGCACAGCAGAAAAGGGGTATATAAAAGATGTACGTGGCCCTTGGGGTCTCAAAATTGAACAGTTGAAAGTCAAACGGACGAAGGGGGAAATGAGAGCGCAGTCTCAACGACACAAACCTGCCAGCTTTCGGGCGTGAAGTACAGCCACTGAAATTTTTTTCAGTCGTCTTTAAGCGATAGCATGATCTGAAGTGAGACAGAAGTGAACGAAGACGACAGCGAAGAAGGAAGACTTACAGAAGAGGGCCTTCCCAGTGGCATCTTTACCCCGCCGAAGCGAGAAGAGCCAGGAACTTAATTACTTTTCCTCATCTGAATAAGTCGTAAAAAAACTTTTGTCTAAGTACCCCCATTCCTTTCCACAGTTTCTCTTTTTGAAGCCCGGGCTGATCCCCATCCTTCCGACACTCTTTCCGCAGAGTACGTTGATACCACCCGAGGAGATTCTCCAGTGCCCACGCACATTCCTCCAAATTTTGTTAAACAGCTCCTCCTTGAATGGAAAAAGAGAGAGCGATATTCCTTTTTACCAGAAAGCGTGCTGTTTGTGGCAGGATTGGAAAGGCTTGTTTTGCGCCAAAAAGAGCGCACGGTTCGTTTTGTTTTTTGGCGCGAAGCTCCCCTTCCCTTCAGGTCAGAGCCGTTACCCCTACTCGGCGTCACCAATGAGGGTCATCAATCATTGGTGAGATTCCATTCATGAGTGACGCTTGAGCTGGTAGGGTTCAGCCGACAAAGTCCTCATTGGCGACTCCGAGTAGGGGTAACGCCTCTGGTTCGGTGCCGTATGGGGCATACCCTGAGCGCCTCCCATTATACTTTCTCGACTACGTTATTACTTTTTCATTCCCAAAAATGACTCTATCAATCACAGCACCTACCTTTTACGTTTTGAAAGCTCAATCCCCTCCTAATTAATTTGTAAATCTGGTCAGGTGTCCTCCATCTCGCCACCCACGGTCTCAGCCGCCGCCCGGCCCGCTGCCACTGGAGAGAGGAGACCCAGCGCGAAAAAGGCGTCGTCACTCTCTTCGACGTCCCAATCCCCGTCCGCCCGCATCTCCACCACATCCTGGTTTCCCCCATGGTCATCTCCCTCTCTATCCAGGCAAGCAGGCATTTAATTCTTGCAGTGCCACTGACGGACTCAGCTCAATGCCTGACTTTGGCGGAAACGATTTCGGCCTCCGACTGCTTAGCGGAGGCGGTATCGCTGCATGTTTCAGGCATTGAGCTGATCCGTTAGTGGCACTGCAAGAAAAAAATGCCTGCTTGCCAGCGGCCACATCAGTGGTGCTCTGAGTTATCCTGTACTGTGCGTTGGGCGTGTGAGTTCCATGGAATGATGGAATGAAGCAAAAAAAGTTGTGGTCTGTTTAAGATTCGTACGTTTTCCAGATATTGACCATATTCCGATTTTCCTGGCCTTGATATTTAAAGCTTTGATAGTATTTAAATAAACAGCAAGAAGGCGGAAAGAACAAGGAAGATCGCGCGCGAAGAAGCCAAGAAGCGTTCGCGCTCTTTCGATCGAGTTTTGGGCGAAAAAAGGACCACGGCCAACAAATAGACAATGTTGTTTGTGACCGCTAGTTCTCCTTTCCTGACCTCAGATCTTGCCACTTGCTCGTATTTATTGGAAATGTCGGAAAATGTCGACACCACAGACTCGATGTCGACTTTACATGTCGAGTGTTACCCCTGTCAGGAGCTAGGACGCGAGGGATGTGTGCGACGGCGTCGTGCTGGAACGAAATGTGCACGTCCATCACTACCAGCACACAGCTGTCCCGGGGACCTCTTTCTCCAGGTTGACGCCTTTCATTGCTCTGTTATCTAGCAGTGTCTAGACATCCCGGTATCGCCATGTCTGCTTCAGCTCCTCGCTAACAGGAGGAGGAAGGAGGGCGGGTTTTCCTGAACCTTCCTCCCTCTTGGCAAGCCAAACACAAAGTTTTCGTGTGATGGTTTCACGAAAGATAGGTCTCGGTAAATCTTACGAAGCGATTTTGCATTACGTAGCAATTGGCCGTACTATCAAGAAGAGGGTTGAAAGAACGCCTCGAGACAGGGGCGCACAACGCGCGGCGCGTTCGCTGTCGCTGTGAGGTACTCTTCATTCCCTCGTTATATAAGCTGTACACTCGACTTATCCTGTACAAAGACACTTGTTTACAATAAATGAAGTCCTTGAATTACATAGAATGTCATGAAGGAGAATGGGTGATTTCAATCTCCTCTTTGGGCGTTCTAAGCTCGTTCGAGACTCCGTGGTTCTTCATGCTGTTCTCATAGCAAGGCAGGCCTTGAAAGGCCTTCTGATAATGTTCTTCTTTCTCGCCTCACTAATTTGTCAAAAACTTCAAACGCAGGCAAAAAAAAAACATTTCACGGTCGCCAGTTGTCTTAAGTCGCCCCTCCCGAGATAGCCAAGGACGCAACTTAGCACCAGCCTGGACGCCTGCTTTCGACCCTCCGGACAAGAATTGCTTCGCCTGACATTCCCTTGGCATAAGCACCATGCATATTAAGCAAGTGGTCTTGTCAGGCTTCCGGTCCTTCCGGCATCAGTCGGAAATCGAACCTTTCAGCGCCAGACACAATGTCATCATCGGACGTAATGGGTCAGGAAAGTCGAATTTTTTCGCCGCGATCCAATTTGTCCTCCTTTCCCAAAAATTCATGCATCTCCGGCAAGAAGAACGTCAGCAATTGCTTCATGAAGGTGCGGGCGCTAACGTGATGACCGCCTTCGTCGAGGTCATCTTTGACAATTCCGATGGCCGCATGACAGTCGAGGGCGATGAAGTGGTGTTGCGCCGCACGATTGGCGTGAAGAAGGACGAGTTTTTCCTGAACCGTAAACGTGTCACCAAGCAAGAAGTATCGTCGCTGTTGGAGTCGGCGGGCTTCTCTCGCTCGAACCCATACTACATCGTGCAGCAAGGTAAGGTGAACATGCTGACCCTCATGCGAGACGACCAACGACTGGATTTGCTCAAGGAGGTGGCAGGCACCAAGGTCTACGAAGAACGCCGGGCCGAGTCCCTGCAAATCATCCATGAAACGGACCACAAACGTGAGAAAATCCAAGAGGTGGTATCGTACATCGAGGAGCGGCTTGGGGAGTTGGACGAAGAGAAGGAGGAACTCCGAGCCTACCAGCGCCTGGACAAGGACCGACGGGCGTTGGAATACACCCTGTACGACACCGAATTGAAAGGAGCTCGGGCAGATCTTAACAAGGCGGAGGAAGCCCGGTTGCGTGAGATCGAGCGGGCCGACGATCTGCACCGGCGTTTGCACGATAGCCGAGACGCGCTGCAGGAAGTGGAGGAACGGATGGAGGCGCTCCGGCTTGGGTTGGAGAAGAAGTCCGGGGAACGCGGGAGGGTGGAGGGCGAGCGTGAGGAGCTACTTGCTCAGCGTGAAGGGGCGGTGAACGAAGAGAAGACGCTGTGGGACCGGGTGGAAGGGGAGGAAGCGAAGCAAGAAGACTTGCGAGCCCAGCTAGTGGAGGCGGAGAAGGAGATAGACACGGTGCGGGAACAGCTCAGGTCGACGATTGAACCGGAGTACAACGCCGCCAAGAAAGCAGTGGACGATTTGAAGCGGGAATTGAAGGAGAAGGAAGCCATCAGGGCGGAGCTTCATGACAAGCAAGGGCGCCGGGCAGCATTTCGGAGTGTGGCCGAGCGGGACGCCCACTTGAAAAAGCAACAAGCGCAAGTAGGGGCAGCGGTGCAGGAGAGGGAGGGATTGATCCGGAAAAATCAGGCCGAACGAGAGAAGGCGCTCAGGCAGGTGGAGCAGGAGAAAGGGCAGGTGGCGCGGCGGGAGAAGGAACTCGGCCAGAAGGAGGAGGCCTTGGCCGCGTTGGGTCAGTCCCGCTCGGAGATGGTGGGCACCCGGAACCGCAACCAAGACATTCGCAAGCAAAAGCAGGAAAAAATTGCGGAATTGGAGGACAGGAAGTCGCGTTTGGAAGACAACATTCGCAAGGCGGAGCAGACGCTGCGGTTTGCCATGCCCAAGCACATTGCCCTGGGCCTGGAGACGGTGGCGCGCCTGGCGGAGGAGGAAAGGATCTCAGGGTATTATGGACCCGTGTACTCTCTGTTGGAGCTCAAGGATCCCAAGTTCCGGCAAGCCGTAGAGGTGGCGGCGGGCAACAGTTTGTTCAACGTGGTAGTGGACACAGACGAGACGGCGGCCAAGCTGATGAAACGGCTCGAGGAGGAGCGAGGCGGGGGAGGAGGTCGGGTGTGTTTCATGCCGTTGAACCGTCTGCGGGTCAAGCCGGTCTCCTCGTACCCGGACTCGGCCGATGTCGTCCCTTTGTTAAGCGCGGCACTCACGTATCCAAGACATGTGGACAAAGCCATGCGGCAGATTTTTGGGTTGAAACTTTTGGCCCGTGACTTGGAGGTAGCCGCGCGGTTCAGTGAGACGGCAGGCATGGATGCGATCACCCTGGACGGGGACGAGGCGAGTCGGAAAGGGTCCATGCAAGGGGGTTATCACGACGAAAGGAACTCCAAGTTTGCCCAAGTCCTTGCCATTCGGGCCGCCAAGGCGGAGCTACGGCCCGTGACGGAGGCCTTGCAAGAAGAGGAGAAGGCACATCAGGAACTGGACACGGCCATGTCGCGGCTTTTGGCGGAAATGCAGAAGAAAGAGGTAAAGAGGCGAGCAACGAGGAGCATGAAGAGCTTGTGTGGGGATCCAGGCTTGCCAACGATATATCATTTGTAAATGTTTGCGATTTTGAAGTTCATCGTCTCGTCCTCTCATTTTTCTTTCTTTTAGCGCGATGCGAGCCGGCTCCAAGATGAGGTCGATACCCTGTCCCGTGAAATGCGTGCAGGGAAGCAACGTATCGAGATGCTCGTGGCGCACATTGCCAAAATCGAGGAGTCCCTACCTATGGAGGAACAATCCTTGGCGGACATGCGTCGTCAGCTCGAAGTATGGGCTAGCGAACTGGGAACCCCATTGGACTCCAAGCTGTCTGCTGCCGATACTCGCACTCTGCGTGAGATCGAGATTCGTCTTCCCATCCTTGCGCAGGAGCTTAAAGTGGCCACGGAAGCACTTCAAGCCAAGGCCTCGGCGCGGTCGCGCCTGACCTACCGATTGAACGAGAACCTGGTCCGGACCAAAGAGAAGCTTCTGGAATGTTTGTGGCCGGAGCATGGGGGAACTGCCCACGTGGAAAAAGTGGCCATGGTAGAGAACCGACGTTTGTTGGCGATGAAGAAAAAAGAAGTGGAGGTATGGGCCGCGCGAGTGAAGGACGTGGAAGGGCGACTTGCGGCCATGGACGCGGCCAGCGAGGAGGAGAAGGAGGAAGAACGCACCTTGAAAGCCCAGGCGGAGGAGGAACGAGCCGGAGAAGCGTCCTTGAAAGAATTGGTGGCAGAGGTGGCCAAAGCGCAGGAAAAGCTGCTGAACAAGCGGTCCATGGCCATGCAAAAGCGAGATGCGTCCTTGAAGAAAATCCAAGAGCTGGGGTCACTCCCGGCGGCCGAGCTCGAGTTGTACAAGACCCTGGGTATCAAACAACTGTACAGGCGCTTGCACGAATGCAATGAGGAACTGAAGCAGTACAGGTGAGCTGTCCCATTGCTTGTCCCTTCTCTATCTCATCCTCCCTCGTGTTTGACCCGGCTGCCTGGTAGTTGAGTTGGCCTTGGGTCGGTCCTCCGACCTTGTGTAGGGATAGGATGAATCCATCACACCCCTTACCCCCCCTTCCCACATCTTGGCAGCCATGTGAACAAGAAGGCCCTGGACCAGTATGTCAACTTTTCGGAGCAGCGAGAGGAGCTGCTCATGCGCAAGGCGGAGCTGGACGAAGGGGCCAAGGCTATTGAAGGCTTGATTACCAACTTAGATCGTCAAAAAGATGAGGTGAGGAATTAAGTATGACGAGAAGGGAATATGGGCGCCACGATGAAGTGAGAGAAAGGCAGCTCGAGGTGGAGAAATGGGTGTGAGGGGTGACAGTATCCTTGGTGTATTCTTGCGGTAATATGCAGTGAAAACAGCGTTGTCGATCCAATTTGGATGGAATCTTCCGAATGATCTCCCGATTGTCACCGGCCATTTATCTTTGACTTCCCCCCAGGCCATCATCCGAACCTTCCGGGGCGTGTCCAAGCATTTTGCGGACGTCTTCAAGGTAAAGTTTTAGCATGGACGAGGGGAAGGGGAAAGACGAGAGAAAAGGTCACCGACAAAGACATTGAAACCAGTTACGGAAAATCGGGGGGAAGGAGGGAATGCTTGTGGACCATTTTTATGATGTCGGCGGCTTGAGGGTGACAAGCCTTCACGTTCCTACCCCTCCCTTTTGTTCCCCTCCTATTCTCTTTGTCCACATATCCTTTCGCATAACAGGAGCTTGTTCCTAATGGCTACGGGCGGATGGTGATGAAAACGACAGCCGATACTACCCAGGACATTAATGAGGAGACAGAGGAGGTTGGGAAGGACGACGAGGACGATCAGGACGAGGGGCCGGAGGACGAGGGTCTAGCGGCTGATGGCGGGTCCAAAGGGAAGCAGCAACGGAAAGGAAAATCTGCAGAGCCTCCTCTTAAAGTGTCCCAGTTTGCGGGAATCCAAATACAGGTCTCATTCACGGGGACGGGGGATAGGCACCTGATGCAGCAGCTTTCTGGCGGGCAGAAGGCTTTGGTCGCCCTGGCTTTGATTTTTGCCATCCAACGGTGCGATCCTGCGCCCTTTTACCTCTTCGACGAAGTCGATCAAGCCCTCGATTCCACGTATCGCGCGGCCGTCGCTGCGTTGATCAATCGACAGGCGCATTCGGAGACGAACCCGGCCCAGTTTATCACTAGCACCTTCCGTCCGGAAATGGTGCGTGTTGCGGATCGATGTTATGGGATCAGCCACCAGAATAAGGTCTCCAATATCGATATACTGGACAAGGAAACGGCGCTGGAATTTGTCAGAGAGCTGCAAAGTGAGGAAGAGGCGCTTGAGTCAGATACAGGGGCAGGGGGAGGCGGAAAGCCGAGAAAGAAAGCGCCAGTGCTTCACACGAGGAGAGACGGGGAGGAAGGCGTGGGGGTTGAAGAAGAGGAGGGGGATGAGGAGGACCAGGAGGATTTCATGGATGAGGAAGGCAGTGAAAGTGACGTGCCGAGCAAAAAAAGGGTTCGAAATTCTGGGGAGGGAGGGAGAAAGGGACGGACAGGAGGAATAACGGTGCACACAAACTAGAAGTTGACTCCTACCTCGCGTTTCATGAAGAGACAGTATAGGACACGAAGGCTTTGAAGGAAAAGCAGCTGAGAAAAGTGGAACCAGGCGATGCATGAAAGCGCTCCCTAACTTGCCTCTCGTGTCTGAATGGGTGACGTCATGCTTCGGAATATACGGCAATCACGGATGTGGCATCGTACGATAAAGTATACGGTTGACCTGTGGGCTACACGCAATGCGATGCTGATGCGAGGTGGTCTCAATGTAGAAGGAGCAGCGTTTTAGATGTTTGAAAGTAGTTTGTACTGGATGCCGTGAGCCTCACGGGAAGCGACGACGCATTTGTCTAATTACTTTGAGCCTCTCTGGAGACGACAATCGTCAAAATCGACACTAAGATGAAATCGATACAGCACAAAAACTAATAACGGAGATTATAGGGACTGTACTCGAATCAAATTGCATAAAGGGCTGCTGGTTTAAAGCGGAGACAGGAAAGAAAAAATGTGGAAAGGTCAACAATGTGTGCAGAGCTGGCGCAGATGGATGAACATATCACTATGCTAGCGACAACCGATGAATGAACTAACATGTACGCATCTTGCACAAAAGCCAGCTATCGTACCAGGGAAGGTCATTTCAGATTTAACAAAGCGTCATTTCAAATTCTCAATATTCAAACCGTAGACTTCGCCATGTGAAGTCGACATCCGTGTCCGCCTACAATGGAGGCTGAAGCCTAGCGATTGTTAGGCCCGCTGGAATGGTCAGTTACGTTTTCTTATCGTTTCTACCCCTGGCATCATTGTTAATTTATCCTTATGTTATGGAAATATTCTATCAGAACATGGCACGCTTGTCACCCAATAATAATGACAATAGTCAACAAGCGAAAAGCCGTTGGTTCGCCAGCCGTTATAGGAGAACCGTTTCGTTTGAGTGCTTATTTCGGGCGTGTATAATTACGCTTTTTTTCGTAAACAATTGAATTTCTCACACTTCAGGTTCTATAACTCGAATAATTTCCAACTACACACATGGTAGCAAATAATGCCGCCTCTGCCTCAGTCGATTTCTACCGATAACGAAGAAATTCCATTTCGTGCCTCTACCGCTGCAATCCGCCACAGCGCCAATGGCAAGATGCTCTCGCATTCTCATCAGAGCGTCACATTTTGTGCTGTAGATAGCCGGTATAATGTTGTAGTAGAGGCGGCGAAGTCTTGCAACATGCGGGTCATCGCTCACGAGGACGATCAGTCAAACATTTATTGGCTAGATGTGTCCACGATTACAGAACGTTTCAGTCGTTTAGCGCCGTGGCAACGGATTAACCATTTTCCAGGCATGAGCCATATTTCTCGTAAGAATCGCTTGGCCCAAAATTTAGGCAAAATGCAGCGTCGATTTCCGAAAGAATATGCGTATTATCCCAAGACTTGGGTCTTGCCACAAGATGCCAAAGACTTTCGTGCAGAATTTGATGGTAAAGGCCAGGCTGGCCGGGGAACCACATACATCATTAAACCAGAAAATAGTTCGAAAGGTCGTGGAATATTTCTTAGCAAATCGCTCGAACCTATTGCCTTATTTGAACCACAAGTCGCGCAGGTCTACATCAACCGACCTCTGCTAATAGACGACTTCAAATTTGATATTCGCATGTATGTATTGGTCACGCGTTGCCAGCCGCTGTGTATGTATAAGTATAGTGATGGATTGGTACGGCTTTGCACGGTCGAGTACTCGCGACCGAATAATAGAAATATGAAAGACAAATTCATGCATTTGACAAATGCTGCTATCAATCGATTCTCCGACAATTACGCGCTGGGGGATGTCAAGGAACAGAATAGTCAGACAGGGACACAAAATGAGACAGGGAGTAAACGCAGCCTTAAATGGTTCCTGAAATGGATAGAGGAGAGGTACGGTGAAGCCGTGGGACGTCGTCTGTGGCAACTTATGGGCGAGCTGTGCGTGAAGACAGTGATTTCAATATTGCCCACATTAGTTCGCGACTACAAGGCAGTTTTCGGCAAAGATTCTACCGGCGAAAAACAGAATTGGCGTAGTCCCTCCTCGAAGAACGACGTGAATGGGTCACGGGCGTTTGAAATCCTGGGCGTCGACGTATTGATCGACCAAAGACTGAAACCTTGGCTTATCGAAGTCAATACCCTACCCAGCTTTGCAACGGACTCGCCCGTGGACGTGCAAGTGAAGCGTGACCTGATAGAGCAGACTTTGAAGATCATTCAAGCCAAAGCCTCCGATCAACAATCGTTCGAAGAGCACCGGAAAGCTCAGGCTGCCGAACGCCTTTTGCGACATCGGTACCGTACGGAAGCCCGCCTGCACGCTTTCCTAGACGAGGGTAACGTGGTTCTACAAACACGGCGAAGAATCGAGCGCTTATTTCAAGAACATGCCCCAGATCGCATGCATATGGTTTCTGAGCTTATGGATAAGAATAAAGGCCGTGAGGCCTCGTTGCTGAGGCGCCTGACCAAACATTTCAGTGGTCAAGGAGTCTCCATATCCCAGCCTCACAGTGCCTCTCCCTCAAGTATCGTCGATGATTCTGCTGAGACTGATGAAGTGCAAACTTCACGCCCTGCATCCTCGGTGTCTTCCTTGTTTTCATCGTCTTACCCATCTATGGATTCCTCGCCCACTCCCTCCAATCTTTCCGAGAATTCATCGTCTACACATGTCGGGAACAAAAGCGAGAATTTTGCATCCAATAACAGAGTTCCCCCTTCGATGGACGAGGGTGCGATTTTGAAGAGTTTTGAGCGAATATATCCTGTTCCTGAAGGTGCCGTCGACATATATGCTCACTTGATGCAGTTCGTGTGGGAGAGGGAGAATAAGCTTTTGCGCGGCAAGCTAGCTTCCATCAAGAATTCTGATCCCAGCCTTCCGTCGACTGAAGACCCCTGTCCATCAGAATGTTCCTCCACAACAGGCGTGGGGCGATGTCAGGCTATGAATAAAGAACGTAGCGGAAATGAGCATGACGGTGAGAAGTGTACGTCAAAGAATGAGGATGAGAAAGGTGACGATAAAAACATGTCAACTGAAACATCAAGTAGTGAGTCTTCCTGCTGGCAGCCAAGGAAAGCTGAAGCGAGCTTGGACGCGTTACTTGCTACCCTCCTTTCGGACGAAAGCAAGAAGATCCACGGGGCACATCAGAAATCGAGGCGACGGTATCCCATTTCTTCGACCGCGTCGCAAAATAGTAGCAGGACTGTGTCCTCGTCTATGACTGGGCAGAAAGTCGCGGCAGAGCGGCTCATGCGAGGGCTATGCAGCTCTGGTCAATGCAGAGACAGGGTGCATGACTTTGAACGTGAAGGTGCTATTTTCAAAGGGTGGAACACGTCTCCATGCTCCACCATAAGATTTAAGGGTTGCCACGCAAGAACACGGCAAGGCTACGAAGCCGTAAAACCGACGGTGGTGGACTTGGCGAGCCTCGTAACTTTCTGACATTAGAAAATAACAAACGCGGAACTTACCAAGCAAAAGGAGATGCAGTTTCAAAGAAACGACAAGCAAGATAAAGAGAACAAGATTTAGTGCATGATTTCACTTGTTCTTCGAATGCACATGACAGATTCTATTTACTCATTTACCGTCACTTACGAACGGTTGAAGGGAAAAGGCACCGTATTTGTGCCCGGAGTGGGCTGCATGTGGCCTTTGACGGCGGCTTCGTAGGCCTCCTCCATCAAATCAGCAGAGGATCTGCTGTTATTATTTATGCGGAACAAAGTATCGTCCGCTGTGTTTGACAAGAGCTTGGCGCTGTTGTACGTGTACAAGGGCGCTTTGGGCCCCAATTGTTCCAATGCCTCGGGACCTATGATCTCAAACGCCAACGCCCGCAAGGCCGACACGGTGTCCTGACGGCTGTTCATGTCATATTTGAAAGTGGTTCCCGACCGCAGTCCATCCCCCACCGCCGTGCGGGCCCGCTCAATTACGCCGCCCAAGACGTTGTCTATCTGCCCTACCCCGCCGGTCCGAGACCACGACGGTGAAGGCCCCTCACTCTCGGATTGGTCCCCTTTCTCACCTGCAGTCGAAGGTGGTGGGAGCCCCCACCCCAGTATGCCACGAACCGTCCCGTCCGGGTCCACAAAAAAGACGATCCCAGTCCCGTTCACCGGGGTGAAGTTCTTCCCGCCCCCCGCCCTGGCCAAGGCCTCGCTCTCCATTTCCGCCTCCACCACCGCGTCCAAATCCCCCAACTCCCTGTCCGTGGTCGTCCGCCTGTAGATACCAACTCTCCGGCCCGTGTTACTGTCGCCACCCCACCCTGTGGTCCCGATCCCGACGGCTGCCAAGGCCGAACTGGTGTTATCCACCACACCCTTCGGGTCCTTTTCGCCACCCAGGAGGCTTTGGAAGGCACCCTTGACCCTCTCCGAGAGCCCTTTTTCCTCCTCCGCCGAGATTGACGTGGACGGAGGCGCATCCTCCCCCATGCGTGTCCGTTTTCGCGCCATGCCGGTGCCCCCGCTCCCGTTGGCTTTCCCGCCTTCCTTCCACCAGAACCCATGCGTCTCGGCGCTGCCGTCGCACTGCCCCACCCAAGCCGCCCGGACGCCCAAACGAGGGATCGCACCAAAGAAGAGAGGGAGATGCTGATAGCGGACCCCTCGGCCCGTCATGTTCATCCCCGCCACCCACCCGGAGTGATAGGCGTGGTCGGCGGAGCGGACGTTCACCCGCTTTCCCAGGTCCGTGCAAGGGAAATGGGCCGCATCCCCGGCCACGAAGACACTGCTGGACGCCTGGAGCTCGTGGGAAACGACGATGGCGCCGGTCTTAGCGTCCGCCTCCAAAGGGTGGCCCTCGAAATCGAAGGTGGGGAGCCGGCCCTGCGACGACGAGCCCCCGACAACCACATGGTCGGTGAGGAGGGCAGTCGAATCCAGGCTCGCGAATTTGCTTGTCAAGTAGACCCGAATGGGGTCAAAGGAGGCCATGGGCTCCTGCTCCTCTGTAGGGCGGTTGTTGGCGGTGGGTGTACGCCTGGGCCCCTCCCCCGTGTCTTCCTCGGGGTCGAAGGGAGGAGACCAGGGCTGGGACGGACGGAGTGCCTGCACCTCGTACGCCATGGCCCTTCCAATGTACTTGACGCTGGTGTGGGGGATGACCTCCACGCCCCGGCGCTCCAAGCGCCGCATCAGGAGACCCGACAGGTACCGAGGCAGCTCCTTGGCCAGGGGAGTGGACTCCGGGAAGACCAAGGTGACGCTGCTCCTCCCCCAGCCGTGCCGCCGGCCCACGTCGCTCAAAAAGCTCGCCAGCTCGACGCTGGCCCAATTAGAGCCGACCACGGTCACGTGGTGCCCTTGGGCCACTGACCGGCCCAAGACCCGCCTGTCCTCGGCTCTGTGCAAGGGGGTGACGCGCCCCGCGATATCCCTCTCCACATACCTGGGCGGCACCCGCACAGGGCCCTCTCCCACTGCCAGCAAACATTTCTCAAACCTCAGTGTGGAGCCGTCCGAGAGTGAGAGGATCCTGCCGTCTGCGTCCAGCGAATTCACGGTCGTGCCCCACAGGTATTTGACGCTAGGTTTCCCCTGGTGGCCTCGGCGCAAGAAGCCCCCAAGACCTCCGCCTTTCTCTTTCTTCCGAGCCCTGTCCCGTCCTCCTTGCGGCTCTTCAAAGTCAGCCGATTGCGTCCCTCTTTCTACGACAGTGATATCGGCATCCGGCTCACATTCCAAGAGCGCCTGCAGAGCGGCAGAGCCCGTGACCCCCATACCCACGATGACGTACTTGGCGCTTCGTCGAGTTGCCAAAGAACTCGTCAGGTCCCGTCTACGATGCTGTGCTGCGTCCATGTTTTTTGAAGCGGGGCCATCCTCAGTAATGGTAGAAAGCCAGGGGCTAAGAAGGACGTTAAGTCGACGCCCATGTATTATAAACTCGGCCGAGAAAGCGGGCGATTCCGGCCGAGATTTGGAGTCCGCTTCATTTTGTGACGAGAGCGTTCCTGAGGAGATGGCTGCCAAAGCCAAGCAGCAAAGGAGGACGTTTGATTGGCTTCTTCCTTCGTCTACCGCACATGCAATCCCTTGATGTACGGATCGGAGTGGGCATGGGACTGCTCGTCTTGTCCTTGTGGGCAGAAGGACCAGCCAGCGGAGCATCCGTACAGGAATTGAAAGGGCCCACTGATTGGTATGAAGAGTTAACGGGACGATCACGCGCGCAAATTACACCTGTGACTGTTGGTTGCCCGCGCTTTATTGGAGGAAAAGCCGAATTCGTGTGCGTGAGTCACTGCAAATTGGCAGGAGTACGTGTCGAGTCGCTTTTTTTGCTTTCTAACCTCCCCACCCCCCACCAATCTAAAAGACGCGTTTACCATTCTTGTTAAAAAAACATCAATTCTTTTTTGTCATACTACACTGTAGAGTGGATGACATGTGATAACGTTCATCTTGTTGTTTTTTGTTGAATATCAGAATAATCTTACTGTACCCGAGTCACGTAGCAAACGCGCGGGACGGAATATGTGTGCTGTGCAGCAATTCGTTATATTTCACGCTTACGTTTTTGTCAACCCATTTAGTACAAGATCTCTCTATGTGACTCAATCATGTCCCATTCTTATCCATCCCTGATAACTGAACATCTGATTCTTCGTCTTCTTCCTCTAAAATTGTCATTATCTCCTCCTCCTCGGAGTCGACGGCGTCATGCCCGTTAGTGCCATTGTTGAGGGCCGCTTCCGACCCACCGATCGAGACAGCTTTATCCACTTCCTGCTCTATGGAGGAAATAATGGAGACGGGAGCGGAAAAGGGACTGCCTTCTTCAGAGACCTCGACCGAGCCGCATAGATGACTTGTTGACAAATCTAAACCTATCCTTTCTTCATCATCCTGGCGGCGATCATCATCTTTGCGACGAAAAACGAAATCATCTTTGCCTTTCATGCCTTGACGATGCACTTCGTCGAATGCCTCCTCTTGCGTGGCCTTGACTCTTTCGTTTTGCTCCGGCTCGTGTGTACTGGGGAGGAAAATGGAATCGGAAGGTCGTCTTCGCGGAGGCTTCAGGGGAGATTGGGTGGGTAGCTGTGAAGGTGGGGTAGATAGGGAAGGGCGCAAGGAGCCGGGCAACGGACAAGAGGCAGGAGTGTCGTCTGGAGAAGGGGAAGGAGAGAGCGTTGGGAGGGTGTCTTGTGGGGCTTTACGGGACTCCTTGGGGTGGAAGGGTGGTGGCACTTTCATGAGAGATTCCTTGTTGACGGTCTGGATCTTATCTAATTCATCCTTGACCCGACTGGGCAGACACAACCGCCGGGCGTTCAGCACGGCCATCCTCCTTTCCAAGTAAGTGCTCTCGGGACCCGTTCCATTTCTCTCCCTGTCACCCTCCCTCTCCTCCTGTCTCTCGGCTTGTTCCCCTCCCTGTCTTTCCCTCGCGCCCAGAGGAGCACCCTCTCTCCCTGCCCTGTGTAACTCGTCAGAGAGCAACCCTCGCAGTTCCCGCACGCGTGCCATTTCTGTGGCCGTGAAGGTGGTATCTTTGGCCTTCTGCAGGATCCGGCCTTCCACTTGACTCATGAGCAACGAGACCCGATCCTGGATACTGAGGCGGTCCATGCTTGGGCGCATGGGGACTGAAGGGGCTTGGGCGGGCGGAGGAGGGAGGGGAGGAGGGGAAGGAGGAGGGGGTGGGTTGTGATGGTCGGATAGTGTTTGTGATTGCTGCGGCGGCTGTGCCTGGCGCTCGAGAAAGCTCAACACTTGCTGTTCAAACGAGGAGAGCCGCTCTTGAATGAGCGTCATCGCTCCCTCTTGCTCACTTTGCAGCCGTCGCTGCTCCTCTGCATGCTCACGCGAAATGCGCGCTAGTTCACTTTCCATCCTGGTGACCCTGGATGCAGCTTTCCCCTCCGCCTCCTCCTCTCTCGCCCCCCCCTCCTCCTCGGTTTGAGCCAAGCAGAGAAGGGAGGCTTCCGTCGGGACTTTCAATTCCACCAGGGTCTTGTCCTCGGGTAAATACCGACCACAGTGGTTCAGGTACACCTCAGTGTCTTGAAGTCGCGGCTTCTTTCGCGTCAACTTGAATTTTTGGGCCGCCGCTGCCGGGGGTAATTGCTCCAGAATTTGAGCCTTGAGTTCTCGCACGACCAGGGACGGCGAAGCAGTCAACATCACACAGCTCCCATCTACGAATGTGACGTAGAGACGAAGGATTTGGGGGGGAGCCTGGCACGTCGTGATGTCGCCCGGG
>Ga0209925_1000512_pt1 | contig 19857 bp, 21 predicted proteins | sample SalPonR2_A_D1_MG_FD_185702 | JGI IMG/M metagenome (GOLD analysis project Ga0209925, IMG submission 185702) | Salt pond soil microbial communities from South San Francisco under conditions of wetland restoration - Salt Pond MetaG R2_A_D1_MG... ...
TCTGGGCCCGCCTTCGTCGAAAGAGGAGGCGAGGACGCGGGTGATGCTGTGGGTGAGTTGACGACTCCCTCTCGACCTTTTCGACGCCCTCGGTGCGCGCGAAAAGCGGCTTGCAGCATGCCCATGGTGTGTCTAACCTGGGCCTCGGAGGCCAGATCGGCTTTAGTCAAGACGACAAAGAGCGGTGTCCGGAGCGAGAGCGCGAGCTCCAAGTAGGCCAAGGCGTCTCTGTCCTTCTCGGAGCTCCCCTCGTCTCGAGACAGGCCGCGGCATCGGGCAGGATCGTCCTCCCTCCCTGCCAGGCACGGCCCCCCTTCATCCTGCATGCCGTCCGAGACTCGGCTCCTTCTCGACGAATTCGACGCATTTCCCCTTTCCACCTTGATCTCGTTTCCTGCGCTCCAGCTTTGGCTACATTGAGACTCAGGGTCCTCCCTGTCCATCATGGGGCCAAGGTCCATCGCGTCCCCGTGGACGACCCCGGATGGAGCCTGGCGGGAGTGCCCGTCCCGCCGACAGGCCTCCTTCGGCATCCTTTCCTCTTCCCTTGTCCTCTCTTGCTCTCTGCTCCCGTCGGGGTCCTCCTGGGAGGCTGGGGCATGGGCCGACCCCCCCCCTTTCCCGTCTCCGTCCTCCCAGCCAACCTCCTCCCCTCCCTGGCCCCCTTTCCCAGCCCACGCCGCCGAGGCAGGGAGCGTGACCATGGCATGATCGGGGGATAGGCCTGTGATGCCGGAGAACGTGGTCTTGAGGTACTTGGCGTGGCCGGCCAGATCGATGAAGGAGAGGACGTGGCTGCTCTCCCGCTGGATTTCCTCCGGGCTTAGGACGCTGGGGGCCCCGGAAGGGGCCGAAAGGGAGGAAGGGAGGGAGGTCCCGAAAGAGGGAGGCGCAGGGAAATCGCTGTCGTCCTCCGAGCTGAGGCTCCGAGACCGATGGCCGCGGGCGCCGCCGACACGCGTCGTGGCCTGGAGGGACGACTCAGGAGGGGGCATGCAGTCCTTGTAATTGGCAACAGAGCCGTCCTTCCGGAAGCCGAGGATGTGCTGCGACACGCTCGAGGTCCTCCCGTTCTCTACCTCGTGGTTGTGGCGGAAGACCTGCATGCGCGCCAAGCCCTGCCCGTTGTCCAGCTTGCCCGTCGTCAGCACCCCCACCAAGGTGCTCTTTCCCCCCTCCTCCCCGCCGAGAACCGCCACCCGGACCCGCTCATGCGCCCTCGTCAGGCCCCAGGAAGAAATTTCTGTTCGCTGAAGTCGAACGTGGGCGATCCTTCCACCCGTCACCCCGCGAAAAGCTCGGATCTGCACCAGACGGGCTCGCACCCCTCCGGCCATGACCCGCAGGGTCTCAATGGAGGCGCGCAGCTCCACGTCAGGGAGGCCTTCGGGGAACCCGTCGTCCCTAACACCAATCAAATAGAAGGCATCGCCTTGAGGACTTTCGTTGAGTCGCCAGTTCAATTGTGTGGTCAAGTGCAAGAGCCGCTCTTCCGAGGGCCGACAGAGGTGAAGCTTGTGCTCGATGTTGCCCTCTTCCACCTCCCGCTCGAAATGCGGAGCCGTTTCGAGGGAGGCCGGAGGGGCAAACAGGCTAGACATCATACTGCTGCTAGTGGAACCGTTATCGGCTCTGGGTTGGTGATCGCTGCGGGGAGCAACCCCAGAGCGCGTGATGGGGGAACCCTCGCTTCGAGAACGGCATCTGCGCGCGTGATTATTGGCTTCGTATGGTGTAGGGGCGCGATGGACTGCTGTCACGGATGCTGCCATTATTGGGATCCTCGCGCCAATGATTTTTACTTCGCTTGTTTTAGGGGGAAGGCTGGCAAGGTCCACCGGGCTGATGATCCTACTCTCTGTCATATTATAGTGGAACCGCTTTTCTTCTTCTCGATGTTCTTGGTCGTACAATCAGATTAAAACCGCTTGGTGATGCAGCGACAATACTGTGTGGCATCTTTAGTCTGGACAGGCGACTGCGAAAAGTGCGGACTGCGTGTAGATGATGCTACTACTGTATAACCCTGACACGCTGGGTGGACTTCGCCATGAAACTCCTCCCTCAAAATAGGAACTCGCTTGTGCCAATGACTGATAAGAGAAGAAGATCTTAAAAAAGTATCTAAGGCTCCTTCTATCTCTAAAGTAATATGTGAGATGGGACGTTAGAGTGTTCAACAAGCTCTGCATTCCAATTGCTTTGTGTCTAGCAGTCATGCGACCTTTTTTCACTCTTTGTTTTCGAGCTTATATCCGGTCAGGCAACCGACCGTAAGGTATCATGGAAAAAGGCTCAAGAAAAAGTTGTGCTCAAGAAAAATGTGTCTGCATTGCACGGGCATACTGAGCACATTGAGGGTGGGCACTGCACTCCAGATTGGAGATGATATGTATGTGCGCGACCGTCCACAACCGGGTATCTTTTCTCTCTCATGAAGCATCATAGCGTTTGTGGCACCACGAGCACAGATGACAAGACCCTCATCTCGGGAAGTCTAAAGCTGGTAGCACATGGCTTGCCGGCAACGTTTCCTGTGAAACGCATTGCTGACCTGCCATTTTGATTAATTTGCAGCACATCATCGTGCGTTCCAGTCTTAAAACGTTCAAGGAAGGGTTTCCTCATCATGCGCGAATATACGCTAAAAATTCGGGAAATTGCTCTGTAGTTTCCTTTTATAAAGAAATTAATCAAACTATGTATCCTTTTAAACAGTGCTGCAAAGACTTGCTGTCAATTTGCTGAGCGATACTACTTGATTTTAGATTTTATCACCTTGAATGTGGTGTATTTTAAGCCGCAGTTTTTGGTGCGTGCTATTTTCGAAATATCTTTTTCTTGATCTCTGACCTGGCTTCTAATTTTCATAGGCTCCATCGCTCACTGTCATGTGGTCGTGTCCCTTCCCTCACCTAAAAACCAGCTTCCACAAACTTGTTCCGTTTACTTCCCTCCCCCACCGCCTGTAAGAGCCACCCATGTCCCGAAGCAACCGCTCACTACACCGAAGAGGATTGTGGCGTGCAGCAGAAGGATTTCCCCTCTTGAGGTATGAATGTCCTTGCGCCGCCTTAGAAGGTGAAGGTACATGAAAGGCGGGAAGACGTAGACGATGGCCGCGCCCAAGGAGGACCCCACCAAGCTGACGAGGAGACCCACGTCATTGCAGAGCAACGAGATGCATGTAGCCCCGCCTAAGAGGACAATCGTGGACAACAACCAGGTCGAGGGCCGAGAGACCACATTGGGGGGCAAGATGCTCAAAAAAGAGTCGCGCAAGCCGCTAAAGAGCAGGGGATGTGCCCCGATGATCGAGACGGCAGTCGCGATCCGGCCCATGGTGGCCAACACGTCTTGGGAGACGTGGTAGTTGTTCAGGACCAGACCCTGCGAAGCCAAGCCAAAGGTTTCGAAGCCGAGCGTCATCGCGGCCAGGTAGATGACGGTGGCGGACCCCATCGCCCCCGCCACCACCTGCCAAAACCGACGGACGCTGCGGCCCTCGAGCTCGTTATAGAACTTGACCGCGTTCGTGTGCGCCATGTAGGAGGTGGAAAACATGCTAAAGAGGATCGCCGTGCCCACGGACATCTTCCAGGGACCAAAATGGGCGGGACGGGGACGGAGTTCCGGCGCGATAGCGGCAAAGAAAGCACCGCCCTTGGCGTAGCTCCCGTCCCAAAAGCGCCAGGCCATGAAAAGGACCGTGTAGATGACCGCGGCGATCCCGACATAGGAGGAATACTGCAAGGCACTCAAGTCCTTAAGCAACGTGAGCGGGAACAGCACCGTGATGGTGACTGCGAGAATGCTGGCTTCCCGGGAAGACAGCCATGCCGGCAGCCCGGCACCTTTCAAAAGAGACGTGAAAGTGTCGCCCACAAAGCAAGCGTACACAATGCAGACCGCAAACGCCAAGGCCGTAATAGCATAGTCCACCACCCAAGCGTGTGCGGGCCCCACCGTGCGTGACCAGGCCTCTTTGAAAGAACGGGAACGCGTGGCTTCGACCGACCGCCCCACCAACACAAAGGTATACGCCGAGCTGACGGCTGAGAAGGCGAGCAATAAATAGGCAGGGATGTATCCTGTCCCAGCCCCTGCGGCCAATCCTGCAGGTAGAGCAAGCATGCCGCCACCGATGATGTTTTTGGCAAGGTTGACCATTGAGGCGACTGAAGAGCTGGTGCCGGGGGGAGGTGCGACAGGAGCAGGAGGCTGGGAGCCGCCAACACCCCCGCCTCGGATTCCTGCGAACAATGCACGGGACTTGCGGCGAGGCAATGTGCTGGAAGCGCCATCACGAGACTTTTTAATTATGTAGCTATCTTTTTGGAGCCGGGGGGAGTTGCCGTTGCCGGCGCTGCGTGATGAGGATGGTGTTGCTGACACGAACGTCAGAAGGCTAGACACCAACAAGAGGACGAATAGCGCTGCCCGAAATTGCCGAGACATTCTTCAAACTGTTCAAAGATATGGGAATGATGTTGGTTGGGTGCTTGTAGTCTTGTGAATGACACCCATCCACTGGGCGGCTTCAATTGAGCCCCCGGGCGAGGAAAGGGCGAGGCCCGGGGCCTCGCCGTGGCCGGCATGCTTGTTATCGAGCTCCGTTGTCATTTCTACTGAGAACATTAGGGTTGTCAGCTCGAGCGTACAACTTTGGTAGGATATAGAACCTTTGACGCCACGGATGGCGTACTTGTTTTAATTTGTGCATGGCAAATTCTACAGCCCCCTTACCTTTACCTCCCCACCCCATACAATTTGCAGGCACGATCAGAAGAAGACTTCTTAAATGCTGCTTTCACCTATCATCATTCTAGTCGGTCGCCAGCCTTCTTGCTAGTTGAAGTTGTTTGATAGGGCAGCAAAGCAATGCACATTACATTCACCAGTATTAACGCTGCCAATTTAACGGAACTAAGGCTCTTAAACGACACGACCTTTCCCGTGCGTTACAACGATAAATTTTACGCTGAGGTTTTGACGACCCTCCCAGATTTTACAAAGTATGCATGCATTCAAAATGAGGTGGTGGGAGCAATCTGTTGTCGCCTAGAGGAGGGCATCGAAAGTGTCGAGGGCCAGAGCGACCATCGCACCAGGAGTCTGGTGTCGTCATTACAAAAGGATCGGCCGCAGGATATGCGAGAACATTCGAAAGAAAGTGACACCAAGGATAATTCCCTGAGCACCGAAAACATTTTGGCGGCAGATGACATTCATGGCAGGCAAGTCGTCGACATCCCAAGCACACCGAGTGACAAGCAGTTTAAACTGTACATTATGACTCTGGGCGTACAAGCTGCACATCGCGGACGAGGGATCGGCTCTCAGCTGCTCACCTCTGTTTTGCAGGCTACTAGAAGGCCTCCTCACGCTAACAGAATCCGAGAGATCTATCTCCACGTGCAAACCAGCAACGCGGACGCAATTCATTTCTACTCCAAGTTCGGATTTGAGACACAGAGCAGAATCCAAAACTATTACAAGCGAATCGAGCCCCCAGACTGCTTTGTCCTCTCTCTTTTGATGGATGGCGGAAAGCAGAAGCACACAAGGGAGAACGGAGGGGCTTCAAGCGAAGAGGGGGGGAGAGGGCATCCCACATCCTCGTCGTCGCCCTTGGCCACACTCGCAGACCTCGCTTCGACGGCCTCCTCTGCAGAGGTCCACGCTAGAGAACGAAGTAAAGGTCTCGATTGAGTCAGGACGCTTGAGTCCTTCAAGAGGATGGAAAATAATCGAAGAGAGGCCTGGAGGGTAATGCGCACGTAACTTGGCCATACCGAGAGGCGGCTACGGGATGTCGACTATATTTTTTGAAATTCAGAGACGACTGAAAAGGTAAATGCAGAGAAAAACAATCATATAAGCTTTTTGATGGGTCAGCCTTAACTGAGGCATTCCTTTCTTGTGACGGTGTCGCACCGCAAACGCATGTCTTTCTTAGGCCTTCGTCGCGCTTCCTTTTGTTTCCTTTTTGAACGTTTCCGTCCCTCATCTTCTTGTGACCCGTCATCCATCATGGCAAATCATCGTCGTGATCGATGCGGTGGCCCAGATCCTCCGTCGAGCCGGCCATGACAACGCGGCGTGGTTCCCTCTCCCCCGAAATAGCCGCCACCCGCTCAAACGCCTCGTTCAAGCCTCCAAGGGCCCCCACGTCCGACCCGTCTCCCTCTCTCAGCACTGACAAGGTCCATCGCCTATCACTCACTCCTCCCCTGCCCCGCCTTTCGCCTTGGCGTTGCTGAATCCGCGCCAGTACTGCCTGTCGCGCTGCCCTGGCCCGATTGACAATCTGGTCCCTGTCATTGCCCACGCGGCCCGCGCAGGCGTCAAAAGGGGTCAACCCAGGCGTGATGTGTCCCCGACAATAAGGACATCCAATGTTGTGCGCGGCCCGACTTTCGACCAGGCAGGATTTGTGGAAGTGGTGGGAGCAGCGCGTCTTGTACACGGAGCGCAGGGCCAAAGGGGACATGCAGATGGGACAGTCGAGGTCGGGATCATGCCCTTCTGTTTGGTGCTGAGCATGGCTCTCTAGGCTATCGTCGTGATCAGTGCCGTCCTGTGGGGTGAGGTTGCGACGCCGGTGGTGGTGCAGGAGGAGGGAGGAGCCGGTACTGTGACGTGCGCCCGCTGTAGGAGCGTCGGGGGTGCTGAACCCACCTCCTTCCTCCCCGGTGCCGCAACTCTGGGTGTGCGGTAATTTCACAGGGGTGCTTAAAAGGGCAGTGCTGATACGTGAAGGCATAGAAGTCATGGGAGGAAGTAGGGCGTCGGGCGTAGGGGAGACAGATCTATCTGCCGTTCCTGCTGCTGGGGCTTCAGTTCGCAGCACGAACGCGACATCAGTTTTTTTATCATGGGAGACATCCGCGTCTGACGTTGCTGCTCTTTGTGGTGTGGAAAATCCTAGTTGCCTCGGTGTAGCCATGCGTTCGACGCCTGCGTGTGCGAAATGCGATGCTCGGAATAGCCTCAGCAAGATTTTGAAGTGTGGCCCTTAGGGGAAGTTGATGCACTAGGAAGACGAAGGCGTCAAATGCCCGCTTGTCGCCCCAAAAAATCTGGCGAGGGGGCCTAGCAGCACGAACACGTACGGATATAACGGTTGTAAGGAAAAAATATAAGACTCTGGTCTATGTTGCGTATTGAAAACGTCTTGTAATGATACATTGCCGGGATAAATAATAGGGCCTCGCTCGGGGAGAGACGAGCCTCTGAGAGAGCCCTCATTGACTTCTGAGACGCAAAGCCAGCCCTAGCAAGCCCCGCTCACACCGTTATGTTGATGAAAGTAACCTCTCATGGAAGTTTTTGAGTTAAATGGAATGAGTCCAAATTGAACATTTCACAGGCACTACCGATCTCTGACGAATGGAGGTAAGGTACACGGTAACATGTGAGCTTGTGGAAAGAAGCGTCGATAACAAGACGAAGCAAAAGTAAAGTTATACCACACAAAGCATCATACAATAGTTTTCTCCACGTGTACCAGACGTTTGCGGATTGATTTTCACCGGCGCCGCAAAAAAGTGAATGGGACAGTCGAGAACTTCCGCACCGAGTGCTTTTATTTTTTGGACGCGGCGCTTGTCTCTTTACATGTGATGACTACCAAGGGTACCATTCACTTGTAAAAGTCCAGGAAAGTCAACCGTGCTTCTAGAAGGTGCATTGGTAACACTTTTTGGTTGGGCTCGAGTCTTTCATAGCTTTATCAAGCCCATTTATTTCCGCTTTGAAGTTAAAAGGGAAATGCTTGACAAGAAGAGATTTTCAGTCGACCGACCGAAGCTCACGTCATGCAATTTGCATTTTTATTCTACGACTAAAACAAGTCCACTCTTTTGACTCTTTTATCATGAAATTCCCCATGGTCATGAGTCATGAATAATAGCTGTCATAAATCTTAATTTCAAGAGCGGATTTGATAGTGCTGATGCGTAGCTTTGAAGGCGCACATTACATTAAAGTGTTTGTTTGTTGGGCTGAAACGCTCACACGCAGAGGGACACCTGGTTGTACACAGCAGCTTGTTGTTCCGAACATATTTGACTTTGCACCCTCTTGCTTCTTAAGGGCCCATTTGGATAGGCACCGTACATAGGGCCTTCGTCTCCTACCTTGGTTGATCACACCTCGTTTTGACCTCATTCCATCATCTTCTCCTCCATGAATCCTTTTCTTGCACTAGTCGCTCCCACGCTCACTATCACATAAGGCACCAAGGAAAACATCACGTGGCAAAGTTGCACAGCCTACGTTGTAGAATTGTTTTCATGCAAAAGTGTACGACCGCTTTGGTTTCCAGCCAAAGTAAGCATTTAATTCCATTTTCAATACTGTTATCTGTTTATCGAAGAGTCTCGTTTGCTGTATTTCGTATGTCGATAATAAATGCCTCATTCCTGTCCTGGGAGAACAAATACTTACCGTCTTGGAAGATTTCAGTCCAAATATATCATTGAGGGCTCAAAATCACTCATTTCAGCCCCAACGTACGTGTGCCCTTCTCACGCGGCATGCATCAGGTGACCAGGCACGCACATTGCCTTTCAAGGGCATGAAGCCACCGGCATCAACTGGACGGCTTCCCTCAGGCCCGAAGAAGCCTCGTAGGCGTACTGACTTTCAAAAAAAGGGAAACGAAAAGGGGGTGTCCTATTTCCATCATTGATCATCGGGTACAAAGACATCGCGATCACTCTACATTTAAACCATGTGGACAAAGTCAGCTTTAACATTTTGTGTCTTTTACTGCAAGTCCAAGTAACGTGCCCGGAAAAAAGCCGCATTTCCTTTTTCCCCTCCATCACCGATTTAAACTTGTCCGGTCTTATCTTCCGAGATACGATATGCTATCCGAAGAATCTTACGGATTCATCTCCCTATGCACGATAAATTAAGCCTGTGCTCGCCTCGAGTGTATCGCGCAATGCTTTCTACAGGATTTTGTATTTCGCTGGATTGATCTGTATCGTGGTGTGCACCTCGCGCTGTTGTGTATTTAAAATTACGGTATTCAAAGGCGTATTGCCTAATTGATGTTGGCCACAGACAAAACGCTTTCCAATGCTCAAGTAGAGGACGGTATGTGTCGCATGCGCATAGATAATTCTTTTCAAGCTCAGATTCGTAAGCACTATGCATTGTTTTGAGCACTTATGTATTTTAAGATTATCCAAGTGAATGTTCCCTCGATCCTGCTATCGGAATATCTTCTACTGCCATGACTCCGTTATGCTGCATTTTGGGAACGTTTCCAGTGCAACTAGAATATTCTTACACAATTTATGTAGGGAAAATAAGCGCCGAGTAACTTTTCGATCGCACATTTCTGTGGCGCAATGATGATTGGAATTAAATAAAATCAGTGGAGCCACAACCGATAATACCGCGTCCTCCAGCGATATATTCTCCGAGCTTAAAGCCGGACTGGAATCTAAACGGACGACAGTGTGAACAAGATTCTTTTCTGGCGTGTATAGCGAAAAAAGCTGACACTGTTACCCATATTTCTGACGATTTACCCCGTTGTTAGAGACAGGAACTTACACCATGACCTGTCGGTGTCAGGGTGCGGCCCATTCCACGAGCGATTGCGTTGCATGCTCGGTCGATAGTACGCATCGTGACGAGACTCGCGAAGCCGGACAAGAACCACCAGAAAAACCTCGTATTTACGACGCCCATTTCGCGCCTTGTACACTCGACCTCACACCGTCTTGGGCGCCCGCGCCAAACAAGGAGGGAGGGCCCTCTCCCCTGGTAAGGAGGGAATCTGTGAGGCAGCTAGGAATCAAGGCATGTATAGTGCATGTTGACAGAGGATGTGTCTTTTAAGCAGACGTGTTTATGCCTTCCTCCATGAAGCTGTCTGGGCTGGCTTGTCGCGTGGCCACCACAAGGTGGGGCCTGTGTTGCCGTCGTTTCATCAGGCAGTCTGTACGTGTAAAACGAGTGATGTGATCCATCTACACGCCTTCCATCGCTTTGTTTGTCTTCCAAATCTGGACGTCGTCTCAAAAACAATCTCAAAAGCGTGCCTTTTCGAAGCATAATCCATCCGTTATGATTTATCCGCTTTTCCTTCCTTCTCATAATCTCTGATCGCATCCCTCCTTTACATCAAAGCCAAGGCGGTGGACGAAGCAAGAGCACCTCGCCTTTTTGCGAGGGCTCTGAGTATACGGAAGAGACTGGAATAAGATCCAAAGATTAGTTGGCACCCGCAGCCAACCTCAAGTGCGGAGTCACGCGCAAAAATACTTTCAGAGGATCACGCAGGCGAAAGAGAGCGGGCGGATCGGTGAAAGTGATTTCCAGTTTATGATGGACGGAAAGCGTATGTTCAAGAGTGCCCAAAAAAGGGGGTCTGGGGGACGAAAGGAGAACAAGACAGGCGCCCAGGGCACAAATCAGAGACGAGACGCGCGCCCCTTTGGTTGGTACAGCAGCCCCTACTACAGCGAGATAATGACGAAGACAGAGAGCAAAGTCAACCTTGACTTAAAGTCCTTCGAGGACAAATGCCACTCTTCCTTTCTCTGGGAAAACTTGAAACAAGCCCAACTCGGTCATTCCACAAAAAGTGATGGCAGCACCTATACTCATACCACCAGCTTAGAGTTTCCGAAGGAAAGTATTAGAGGCTTTCGAACACCGTATGAAATGAATGACGGATGTAATTTATATCGTATCCCAAGGATGTCAATCGCACGATTGGATTATCGAAACTACACGGACTGTAATTTAACAACTACGGCTACTGAGCGATATGGAATAGTCAGCACTCACGCTGAAGCAAGCAGGGCTGTCTTCCTATCAAAGCAAGAGGACGTGGTTAAAAGTATTGAGAATTCAGAGCCACGAAATGAGACAGCAGAGCTGAGGCAGGGCGGGGAGGAGAAAAGGGAGCCTGAACAGGAGTTTTGGAACTACGCACTGACACATTTCTCCTCCGAGGAGCTGACAATCTTCATGCAAGCGTGCCTGACGACCTGAGGATGGAAGTGGAGATGGGACTGGTTGTGTTCAGCGGGCATCATTTGTGCTGCACAAAACACAGCCTTCTTCGCATGATGATACAAAAATAATGAGCAAGGGAAGCAGAACCTGAAGTTCCCGAGGGCAAACAGGTACAAGCGTCTTATCATGAGATCATCATGAGACATTATAAAGTCCTAATCACAGCAATGGCCCCTACCAATGTAAAATGGTCCTAAGGAAGATAACGACGGTGCATCAGTATGATGGAACCCATCAAGAAAGTCACGCCAAGAGCGTTCGAATGGAAAACTTGTGACCTGCATTGAAGTGAGGTATCCTTACAGTAATGTGTGCGTCGAAAGCGTAAATGTCACATCATGTCGAATACACAAATTATTGACAATTAAAAGGAATCGATCATCACCCTAACCCGAACAACATAACAATGGGAAAAAAATGTAAAAAACGTCATATATATTCATAAGATCAAATAAGTCCGTCTATCAGACTCGAGTTATAAGCGTGTACTGCTCAGAAGCTGAGCCATACAGAATGAACGAGGCATGCATACCAAGTGATCATGTAGCCGTATGTACCGTATATGCAGTGTCGATCCATATGTGTCTGGAAAAGACCCACAGAGGGCGAAAGAAAGGAAGAGCAATCGAGAATGTACACATCAGGTGCTTTCATTTTGATACGCATGTCAGACTGTGTGCCATCACAGTCGAGGCCCGTCCTCGCATTACTGATCTCTCGCCGCTCACAACTCGATACCATGAAAGGTTCTTTACCCTCTCACATCTGCGCCATACCCGCCGATTGTTGCACCTGCCCATCCGACAAGAAGTCTTTTCTATCCTTCTCGAAGCAGTAGGTCGGAAGTTGCCACGCCTCGTCCTCCAAAGTGCCCCCTGGAGTCCATTCAAGTACCTTCAAAATATGTGGAGAGAGGCATCAGTATTGGTCACATAAGCGGCGTCATGTCCACGTCATCGGCGAGTCTTACAACTTCGCGATGTCACCCTCATAACCCGAGACAGAACAGCGCACGCCTCGACAAAGTCAATTTTGAAGCAAAAGGCGCAGAACACATGCACCCATACGTTGCCTAGAGACTCACGTCGAATATCGCTCCATCGAAGAAAATCCAGCGCCAGGGCCTTTCCGTCTGCGCGTCGGCAAAGTAGGTGACGAAGGGGTGGTGAAGAGAACTCGACTGCGCCCACACATCGCACAGGTGCCCATCCACATCCTCCATGCCCTTATAGCGCGCCCCCGCCAGCCAGTTCGGTTTCAGGATGCCGACGTGCATGTTCTAAGGGGTTGTGTGGGGAGTGGAGGAGGGAGGCAGCAGGGGTACAGGTCTGAGTAGACTGCTTCACCGACAGCGTGCTCTTGCCCTTCCTTCAGTACTTGATCATCAACAAACCTCACACTCCGTTAATTTCGTGCCATCCTGTCCTGCTCTCATATTTACCAGCGCTTGGCAACTTTCTGCCTCCGGGGCCTTGTGGTAGTAGTATGTGGAGCCATTCGCCCGCTCGTTGTCCCAGAGGGTCAAGCCGGTCTGTCTGTCTTTGATGATGTTCAGATTCCTACCATTGGGCAGATCGTAGGCGAGGGTGGTGTCGCTTAGGTTGCCGCCGCGATTTTGCAGCAAAACTATAAAGAGAGGTGTTTTGAAGGGGCGGAGGAGACCATCACGCGGAGTGCAAGCAAGGTTATTACAGGCAATAGACATGAAACTACACAACTATGTTCACGTCAGGCGCCAACAGACCACACTTGCTTATAAAATACAAGTGGTCGAAGTGAGAGATGGTACTTGTATCACATAAGGCTACATGTAGTACAAAAGGCCCGACGTGAAATGTTTGTAGGTCGTCAAAGAAAAAAGTCAAATGATCTACCCTAGTCATCCCGACTATCTTACGTGCTGTGAGCTGCGGTGGCCAGACTGGAGGTGTTTTTTTAGTCAACTGTTCGCTTGCATATCCAAGACGCGAGTGGACTAGACCAATCTGTAGAAGACTCGAGATACAAAGCAGTATAATGCTACAGCGGGTGTAGCAGGTACCCATGGACATGGATGTAAACTGATGGGTGCTTTGGTCTCGATTGTGATTATCACCTGTCGAGGTTTGAAAGGAAATCTAATTTCAACTCATGTCCGTCGTATTAACCCCTTCGTCGTCCAATATGGGCATGGTCGCAGGGCCTGGCGCTCTCTGTGTTGCTGATGTTGCATTTGACTGCTGCCGGGGTATTCTGAAAACTATGCCCACTCGGACGTTCAAAAGTATGTGCTTCATTCTGAAGCAAGTCCTGCATGTTTTCTTCTTATTACTAGCACTGCTTTGTTTTTCTTTTCATTTCATCCTGTCGCCGCGGGTGAAGACGTCTTGGTAGAAGTAATTCAATCTCTTGTCTTTGTCTCCTTATCCTCCGGCTGGGGCATCGCTCCGTTGCTTCAACGTCTTTATGTCCTAGGAGAGACGCCTTTTGTAACAAGCATGCCTCCCCGTATCCTACAATACCCAATAATACAGAGCCCTGGCCGTCACCTTACATTTTCGACTCGATCCTGCGTGCACCCTGCTTTACAAGGCTCTGTGTGTCTCTCTCTCTTTATCAACGCCGCTCCGCCCCTGCCCTGTCCACTTGAAGTGCAAGACTGGCTACGCCAGCCGATTGTACAGGCTGTACTATAGGCCAAGCTATCACTTCTGGCGGCATAGCTACACAATACTTTATTTTCTAGGATAAGGACTTCCCAGTTTTGTCGTATAGCTATGAGAAGCCGCATGCTCGCCCTCGGCCCTCCCCTCTTATGCCTTCCACTCCTTCTCCAGCCCCTCTTTGCCTTTTTCCATGTGGCGCCGTCCTATCCTCTGCAGCGCACGAAAAAAATAAACTGTTGTCAGTCGGCGTTTATTTCTCTGTCAGGCATGTCAGCATACCCAAAATATCGGTCTCTCGGAAGACCTCGAGGTCGGCACGTCTTGCGCATGGAGGCGGACGGGGGCTGGCCGACGGCCCATGGCGACGGGGACGATAGTGGATACCACAATGGGATCCCCAGCGACCTGAGCAGCAATGACAATAGCGAAGTGAGCGAGGATGGCACTGGCTCATTGTCGTCGCCTCCCTTTGTACCTTTTCCGCTATTTCCTTTCTCTGATTGTGGCGAGGCTGCAATGGCGCAATTCCCAGATATGACCGACGAAGGCCTTCACAGCGATGTTGAAGGTAGCACTCATGAGTGCGGAGATGGCGAAAAGAGAACGCGTGGCACCGATATCACGGGAAGAGGTGGTCGTGCCCTGGGAGGCCGAGTCCCCTGGATCGAGGTACGTGGGCCGTCGGGAGGGAGGCACTGAGGATGCTTGTGCATGAGCGGGCGAGACAGCAACGAGGCAGCAAGGGAGGGATGAAAATGTATTCATGACGCCTCTAAGAGCGTAATGTATCGTGCATGGGGACGGACAGGGCCGGCTCGACCGGGTAGCATCGTTTCTCTTCTCTTCGCATCGACGAGCGCGGCAGCTGCGGCGTCGAACCGAGGGGGCGGGCGACGGGCGGGGCGCTGAGGGCCGCAGGGAAGGCGGTGGTCATGCAGCTGGGCAGGCGAACAAGGGAAGGGATATGTCGGGAAAACGCGGAGGGCCGACCGCATTCCGAGGTATTCGCACAAGTCTGAGCGAGACGGACGAGCAAGGCCGCTTTGTCCGAAGTCCCAGCGTGCACCGAAACTGGGTGGGGCCCCAGGCAAAGTACCGTCCACAGCCCAATCGCTACCACCTTTACGTCTCCCTCGCCTGCCCTTGGTCTTGCCGGTGCTTGATGGTGCTGTACCTGAAAGGTGTGTTCCCACAGTTTTTTCTTGCACGTTCCGTTTCCAGAGCCGCATTTCCCGCTCCTTTTTTTACCGCTTCCGCCTCCTTCTTACGATCTTTTCCTACGAGTCTCTAGCACTCCCTTCGGGCCCAGATGATTCCTCTCTCACCTTCTCCCCGCCCTCCCTTCCCCCTCCCCAGGCCTCGATAACGTCATTTCCATCAGCGTCACGCATCCTACGTGGGCCCGCACCCGCCTTAACGACGAGCTTGACCACCACACGGGCTGGGTTTTCCGCGCGCAGAGCGATCCCCCGGTCTCGAGTCCCGCAGGCTGGGGCCGCTTCCCTTGCCACGGGTGCATCCCCGACTACGTCAACGGCGCCCGAACCGTCCGGGAGCTCTACGAGGAATCCCGGGACACCGAGGGCAAGTTCACCGTTCCGATCCTTTGGGACAAACGGACGGGGACGATTGTGAACAATGAGAGCGGAGATATCATTCGCATGCTGAACGATCAGTTCAACGAGTGGGCGATGAACCCGAACCTGAACCTCTTTCCCTACGAGCTGGGAAAGGCCCTGGACCAGTACGGAGACTGGCTTCACGAGACCTTGAACGACGGCGTGTACAAATGCGGCTTTGCCACGAGCCAGCCTGCGTACGAAGAAGCGGTGGAAGGGGTGGTGGGGGCGATGGACCACTTGGAGGCTCTGCTGGGGCGGCAGAGGTACCTGCTGGGAGACCGACTGACAGAGGCGGACGTGAGGCTTTTTCAGACCTTGGTACGCTTTGACGAGGTGAGAAGAGTATTTGTCAGGACGGGAAGACGTTGATAGTGACTGAAGATCGACTTATGGGGTGGAGGAAAAGCATTTTTAAGGGGACACGCAGCATCGACTTGTCCAGGGGCTTGACATGGGATGGTATCGCACTATCTGGCGATCTGTTTCCTAAACGATTTTTTCCCTTGGCAACCCTCTATATAGGTGTATTTGCCTCATTTCAAGTGCAGCCGTAAGTCCATCTTAGGGGACTATCCGAACCTGCTCAATTACGCGCGAGAGCTCTTCCAATTGCCCGGCGTCGCCCTCAGTGTCAATATGCAACACATTAAGACCCACTATTACACCTCCCATCCAACTCTCAACCATTTTGCTCTGATTCCTGCGGGTCCAAGGTTCCTCCATGAGCTGTACAAATCTCATGACAGAGAAAAGTTTCCGAGAAAGCGGGTGGGCTTGTGGTAAAGATTGAGGAAAAGTAGGAGGCACCTTGGGCCGGGATAAACGGAGATAATGTTGTATGTAAATGAAGGTAGAGGGCTATGGAAGCCTTCCGCGAAAGCCTCCGGCGGGAAATTCGTACATCCCAGCTGTTGTAATTTACTCTAGTCTGTGACCCTCACAACTTGTATGATGCTTCCAGATAGCATGGATGAGGAAACAGCACCTAGGTACACGCAGCTCCTGTCAGCAAAAAATCAGGAGAATAATATGTCTGTGGATTTCCACCCGCACCGCGTTCAAAACATCATTTCCTTCGTGTAAGCTTCGTTTGCCTGTACTTGCCTGGGCGGGAGGTTGGAACTTCAATTCCCTCCAGCAAACCCGCTCTTCAATCCTTCATTGCTTGATTGAATCGAGTGGGCTTGCTAACCTTATTTTGGCCGGAAAAATCGATACGCACCAGGAAGTATCGAGAGGAGGGGAAACCGTCAAGGAAACTGGCTTTGGCTGTTGAGTCACTGCATTGGGTGACACTCGGACGGATGGGAGCGATGAGGTCACTATTACTTCTTCCTTGTATTATGCTGTCATTTCCTGCAGCAACCTCCTGTTCAACGGTACCAGTGGAGATAAATATGTATCATACCTCAAAAAGTGGTATTTTGACGGGTAAAACTCCCACTTTCTGTCTGCTGAAGCGTGCCAGAGGCGGGGCCGTAGGACGCTCTCCCGGGTCAGGCGGCTCCTCGGGGAGTGTCGGACTGCCGTCTTTTCCTTTCTTCCCTCCCACCACCACCACTCTAACGCCGCCCAAATCCTCTTCGTCATCTCGCTCGTCTGCTTCGGTTGCTCCAGCACCCGGTGTGTGGGGCTTCGATCACTTCGACAGCCGCCCCGTGGTGCTAGAGCCCCGGGTCGTGGAGAACATCAAGGGTCGAGACTCCCGAGTAGGGCTTATTCGAAAGGTAAAATTAAATTTTCTGCTTTTATAAATCGTTCATCACCCTAGATACTTACTATGTCGTCTAACAGACGCCCGTGTCTCCTTCCATTCACTGGCTTCGTGTGATTGGACCTGAAGATCCTGCCCTGCAAGATCTGAGCCACTCATATGCAATATCATTCTAAAAGCATGGATGGCTCGCGCACGTTTTATATCCATCCACAGGTCTATGCTATCCTGGGCATTCAGCTCTTTCTCACCGCCGCGGTGACGTTTGTATTTTTCCAAAAGCCTGCCCTGGTCTCCTTCCTTTTCACGAAAGGGAGCTGGGTGGTACTTCTTTCAGTACTGGCGAGCCTTGGGTCGGCGATTGCCTTGGGAATGCGATACAGTCGAGTCTTCCCGACCAATCTGGGCCTTTTGTCTCTGTTCACGGCGGGCGAGTCCGTACTCATTGGTGAGTACGAAGAGGAAACAATAAAACGTTATTCAAACGCCACCGAGAATGTCCTGCCCATTCACCACTTTGTGCGGTCTCTTTCAGGCTCACTCACCTTCCTGCCATTGTCTTGATGGGTGTCGTCCATACAGGCCTTCTAACCACTCGATACAAGGCTGACGTTGTCCTTCTGGCTGCCCTTCAGACTGGCGCCGCTGTCACGGGCCTCTCGCTCTTTGCGTTCAGGAAAGATTCCAAGTACGATTTAACGGCTTTCGGGTCGTCCCTTTTTGCCGGTCTATTGATTTTGCTTATGTCGGGGGTGTTGGCGTTTTTCTTTAAGATCCGAATTCCCGAGGTACTGATGGGGGGCCTCGGCGCCTTGCTCTTCAGTGCCTTCCTCGTCTACGACACCCAGCGGATCGTTGGGAGAGGGGAGACGCAGTTGGACGACCGCGACTATGTCTTAGGGGCCATGGACCTCTATCTGGTAGGAAAGAGGGGGGGGAATGGATGGCGGGATGGTCGGAGGGAGGAGACATCTACATGCTTAGACGGGCACGAAATCCTCAACGTTGCCCCGGCCTCTCTGTCTCTGCATATTTTCGCCCATCGGCTTTGTACAACGCACAGGACATCACCCGCATCTTCCTTTATCTCCTTCGTATTCTTGCGAATGAGAATGGGCGCGAATGATCGCTGCCAGCAGCCCTTTCATGCCACGAAATACATCTTAATAAGGTAGCATGCCCAAGAACGACGGAAAGTGACAGTCAATCGATTGCAGGGGGAGCCCATGCTCGTATTCGTGCCTTGGCATATTTACTTTGAGTCGTGCTGCTTGGAAGTAGTCATCTTTTCTCATGTCAGGCTGGTAACACCCATCGTCGGACTGTCTCCATCCAGTTTAAAGCCTTCTATCTGCTTCCCACCATCACATGTTCCTCCTTTTCCTACTCTCATGGAACCACCCTTACGATGTTAGAAAATCATCCACGTCCTCAAGTCCAGTCAACATTTATATCTACTTTCCCTTCCCTTCCTTCTCGTCATCCCGGCCCTCACCTCGCCACGTGCTCTTCCAGGTCAATCCGCGCCCTGACAACCGCAGAAACAGCAAAAACTACCTTACCCTTTCCCGTATCCTAGTATGTACATCCTCCCCCCCCCACTTCAGGCAACACAAATGTCAAGAGTGGGGTAATGAAGCGTCCGGGAAGACGCTTCGACCGTTTCATCGAGACAGATGTGCGCCACGCCTGGCACAGAAGTGAACAAAGAGCCTGGTAGAGGTCCTTGCCTAGGCACACCGGGACTTACGACTCGAGGCGTCCACTGAGGCCTCGTGACCCTCCTGGCATTGCTCTCTTCCGTCGTCTCCTCACACACCCTTTCTGGTCTCCCAGATTCTTTCCAACGCATCCATGCTCCTCCTCAGACACACGGGCATGCGCGTGGCCTCGTGTAAAAATTCAGCATCGACCTGAGAGCATAGCGCGTCTCGGGACATCCACGACACCGGACGAGCTGGATCTCTCCCCCGCCCGAGCCCCGGCACCGTCACCAATGGGCAAAGGATGGGTGAGGCTTGGCTCGCTTGATCAAGTCAAGCATGGCAAGCAGGGACGCGCGTTGGTAGGTGTTCTGCACCATCTGCACCAGCCACCCGTTGACAGGGAGCTTGGGGTTGAGAGAGCTCTCGACTTGAATGACAGTCTGGTCCTTGCTCTTGGCCAGGAAGGTCCACAATGTCTTACATGTTTCCTACGAATGGGCCATATTGTACGTGTGAGAGGGCAGCATTGACGATGGATTTCCCCCCGATCCTCCCCACCCCGTCACCACTCTCCCCCTTCCTCCCTCCTCGTCCCATCGGCCCCCTCAAGCTCCGCTCCCTCTCCCCATGCAAACCTACCCCTCGCACAACACTCCGCCGCCGCGGCTTGGACGCGTGCTCCACCGAGGCGTAGTGAGCCCACACGGTGCCTTTCCGCCGGTCGCTCGCCACGGTCCGGCGCATCAGGAACTCCCTGTCGCTCAGGGGCAGGGGCATGTCAAAAAACTGATAGATGATGTGAGCGTTTTCCTGCCCCGTGGGGAGCTCCTCCGCGTGGTCCAGGTAGGACACCCACTCCGTACTGAGGCTGGTGTTGAGGAAGACGGTCAGCACCTCGGCGATGTGGTGGTCGACCGACGCCTGCGACCGAGGAGAGGGTACGAGGCAAAAGGCCCGCGTCAGCGAGGTCCAGACCCGCGTCCCGCCCTCTTTGCCTATAGTCCAGCCCGCCCTCCCTACCTGTCCTCTGAGCCTGATGGTGCCGGACTTCCCAGGCTCTCGTCGGAAAGCCGTGGTGACCCGACCGTCTGCAGAGCGGTGCTCCACCCACTCCCCTTCCCCCC
>Ga0209925_1000514_pt1 | contig 19829 bp, 9 predicted proteins | sample SalPonR2_A_D1_MG_FD_185702 | JGI IMG/M metagenome (GOLD analysis project Ga0209925, IMG submission 185702) | Salt pond soil microbial communities from South San Francisco under conditions of wetland restoration - Salt Pond MetaG R2_A_D1_MG... ...
AATAATATTTGTTAGGATACTGAAGATGACCGGTCGGGCTATTTCTCTTGCCCCTTTTATAGCTGCATCAATGAAGCTCATGCCTTGCTGGCGTTTGTGGTAGATGTTTTCTCCCACCACAATGGCGTCATCGACTACGATTCCTAGCGCCACAAGGAATCCGAACATGGATATCATGTTTATACTGATGCCGTTAAGGGGTAGAAAAATATGCCCTCCGATGAAGGAGATAACCATTCCCATCATCACCCAGAATGCCAGGTGGTATTCCAGGAAGAGGGTTAGAATAGTCAGGACAATAAGAACCGCTATTGCTCCATTTTCAGTAAGAAGAGAAAGACGGTCCCGGTAATCTTCTGCGCTGCTGTTTTCTATTCTGTACTCAACACCTGGAGGCAGGGTTTTGTCAAAATCCTCCATAATTTCTTCTACAGCCGAAGAAATTTTAAGAGGCGACTGTTCTCCAATGCGAAATATTTGAACACCAATAGAAGGTTGTTGATTAAATTGCCCGTGAAACCCGGTTTCTTCAAATCCATCGGTTATTTTGGCAATTTCAGATAGTTTTAATGAGGTGCCCGATTCAGATGTTACCAGGTCAATATTTCCAAATTCCTCTGACCATTGTTTGCGTTCTTTCATTCTGAGGAGAATCTCCCCGGATTTGGTTTCAATCGCACCAGCGGGAATATCTTCACTTGATTGCACGATGAGCCTGGCCACTTCTCCCAGGGTCAGATTGTATTCTCTTAGTTTGTTTCTGGGTATTTCCACATGTGTTACGTAATCGGGTACATTTCCTATCTCTACCTGGGTGATTTCCGGGTTGCTCAACAGTCTGTCCCGCAGGCGTTCTGTAATTTTTCGTAAAGTCCAGATGTCGGCATCCCCATAAATTCCAATTTCCATAACACTGCGTTGCCTGGCCTGTAAACGGACTTCGGGTTCTTCAATATCGTCCGGGAATGTCCGTATCCGGTTTACAGCCTGGTCAATATCCTGAAAAGCTTTCATGCGGTTATAACCTGCTACCAGTTCAATATTGATGTTTCCTGCTCCTTCATAAGCGGTTGAAGTAACTTCTTTAATTCCCTGCACTCCTCTGATGGCTTCTTCGACCGGAAGAAGGATGCCTTTTTCAACTTCAGAAGGTGCAGCACCAGGGTAAACAACACTCACCTCAACAATATCAAGCGCAAATTGAGGGAATACCTCTTTTTGCATGTTGTAAATGGTCCATATTCCTCCACCGATCAGAATAATCATTAAAAGGTTGGCGGCTATTGAATTGCGTGCCATGTAAGCAATAGGGCCACTCCATTTTTTGTTGTTTGTTGTATTTGAATCTGTGTTATTCATTAGTTGGTAACTTCAGTTTTAATTTGTTCTTTCTTACTGATTATTTTCTTGTGCGCTTTTCTGAAGGGTAGAGTCGCTTCCCATACGAAGCGGAGCTCCATCAACCACAGTTGCAAGATTGGTTGTTACCACGCTGTCACCTTCGCTTATACCTTCAGATATATAGGCATATTGCTGATCGCGAAACACAATTTTCACATCACGTATTCGCAGTGAATCCTTTTCCATCACCCAAACAGTTTCGTTTTTTCTGATATAATCTCTGCTCAGGCGGATCGCATCAGGTATAGGTTTTGCCTGTATGCTTACTTCCACAAAAGCGCCAATGATTAATTTTGGTTTATCTTTTAACTTCGGACTCCGGGCAAGCGGATCGGGTACTGAAACAAGAACCCTTGCCATTCTTGTTCGGTTTTCAAGCGAACCAACCAGTTTAAGAAGCTGTCCGCTCCGGTATTCATCTTCTTCCCATGCAGAACGGTTGCGGACGTGAACTGTAGAGCCTTGTAAATTATCTCCTTCGGGAAATTTAAGCCAGCGGACTTTGTTAAGCGGTACCGTGGTTTCTATCCAATAAGTATCCATTCCCACGAGTCTTCCTAAATCCTGTCCTGGGGCCACTTGCGAACCAACGTTTACATTTCTTGTGAGTATTTGTGCATCGAATGGTGCTTTGATGGTGGTTCTGTTTAGACTCAATTTCGCCTGTTCTACAGATGCCCTTGCAGCTTCCACCTTTGAACGAGCCGCATTGAGCTGGGGCTTTCTGAGTATAAGCGCTTCCTGTTCCTCAGTTAAGGTTTGGTTCAGCAACTGATAATCTTTTTCTGCAATGTTCTGTCGTCCCATTTCAATTTTCAGGTCGGAAACAGCCTGTCGCAGATCACTTTCTCTTAGCTTTAGGGTATTCTGATAATCTGAAGGATCTATTTGCAGGAGTTTTTCTCCTTTTTTCACAATAGTCCCTGGCGTAAATGATTTAGGAAGGCTGATAATTTCACCACTTACCCTTGGACTTAAAACGATATCCTGCGAAGGTTGTACTGTTCCCATGGCAACAACCTTTGGTCTGAATGTATCTCTTTCCACTGTGGTGATATCTACCAGCATGGCTGTTTTTTTGGTTGCTCCACCCCGTTTTGCTTCCGGTTCAGTGAGGAAAATAAGAACCGTAACCAGTCCACCGGTCAGCAAAATTCCCAAACTGATGAAGAGTGGTTTTTTCCAGTTTTTTTTGTTTTTGTTTTGATTGTTTGTCATGGTTCTGAACAATATTTTATTTGTTTTCCATATTTTCTCTTGTTTCAAAACTTCCTGCTATGGCCCGGTATAGCGATATTCTTTCTTCCAGCAGGTTTTGACGAGCAGATAAAAGGTTGCGTCGCATTTGCTGTAGTTCATCAAGCGCAGTGAGTACGTCAAGGTAACCTCCAAGTCCATTAAAGTATTGCATTCTTAGTTGTTCGTAGGTTTGTTCTGCCAACCTGACTTGTTTTTTTATGCTTTGTATTTTTTCTTCCTGGTTTTTTTCTCTGACGAGTGCATCTTCAACTTCCCTGAAAGCATTCAAAATGGCTTGAATGTATTCAAAGAGCCGTTGTTTTTTTACAGCTTCTGTTCTGTCAACTTCGGCGCGGAGCCGTCCTCCGGAGAATATTGGAGCGAGCAGACTACCAGCAAGGGAACGGGCCCAGTCTTTAAAAAGATCCTCCACATTATCTGCTGAAGTGGAAGCAGAAGCAGATATTGAGAACCTTGGGTACTGATTGCTGATGGCTGCGGCAACCTCACGATCCGCTGACTGAAGTCTGTTAAAAGCACTTTTCAGATCGGGCCTGCGCCGGATCAGCTCTGATGGAATCCCCGTTTCTGGGCGCGGAGGCAATTCAGGCAGACTATCATGAACAGGGTACTTTGTCTTTTGAGGGCTTTCTCCTAAAAGAACAGCAAGTTGATGCTCAACGATCTGCACACGTGATTCTGCAGCAATTTTTTGTTCACGTGTGGATTCCAGTAATTGTCTTTGCCGGAGAATATCCGCACTTCTGATTTGTCCGCTTCCAAAGCGTGTTTCGATAAGTTTGAGGACCTTCTGGTTTGTTTCAACCTGTTTTGTCAGTAGCTCCAGTTGGTTTTGAGCCTCGATGAGCTGAAACCATGTGCGTGTAATCTCAGCAGAAAGCGATATGGCAGCGGTCTGGTAATCTGCAAGAGCTGCCTTTGCTCTGTATCTTTCCGATTCAACCTGAGCCCGAATCCTACCCCACAAGTCAACCTCATAACTTGTCTCCATTCCTAACCGAAAACTCTGGTTTTGGATGTATTCGGACTGGTACTTGCTTATTTCTGTTTGGGCAGATGCATCCAGGGTAGGAAAAAAAGAAGACGATTCCCTGTCTACCACCGCCCGGGAAGCCTGTAAGCGCTGCCAGGCTGATTTCAGGTTAAAATTCGATGCCAGGGCGCTGTCTATTAATGTGTTTAGTGTTGGATCCTGAAAAGATGTCCACCATTTTTCTGATATTGTCTGAGAGCCGGACTCAGAAAAATTTTGGGTTGTATCTACCGCTATTTGAGTTGGTTGATGTTTGGTAGAACAGCTTGTCTGCAATATCAAAAAAGCTCCCAAACTAAAAATTATAGTCGAATGAATGCTTTTTTTGAGATTATGGACAAAAGTTGAAGTTAGGCTATTGCTCATAAGCAATTTAGCATGTTTTATATTAATATTGTCTAATTTCTTTATCAATCATATTCAACAAATTAAAAAATGAAAAGTTCATGGTTTCTGAAAAGGAAGATAGCTATTGGTAATACGTGTTGATTTGAATATTGGCAGAAAAAAGTTTGTATGTCTTTTCAGATTCAGAACTTATAAAACCAGCTAATCATGGGCACCGGAAAAGATCCTTTGATATCTCCAAAACTGGAAACCCCGGCAACGCAGATTTGAAAGGCTTTCCGGTCTGTGTTTTGAAAACGTACGCCGGGCATCAGAAATAAAGCGGTTGTATGAGCATTTTTGTCTCTTGTAATGGTTGAGATATAGTTTGATGAAGTTTCATCAAATTCGGTTTCTGTTGAGACATTTTCAAAACTAAAATAGCCAATCATTGAGTCAAACACGAAGCTTGACTTTGCCCCAATCTTAAAAATTCCGGCAACCGAAAAGATAGGACCATGGCTGGTGTTGACAGGTTGTGGATTTTTGTCTGCTGCTGCATCATATTCGTTTTCATTATAAACTCCCTCTGCCGGTTCGGTATTACCAGTCTGTAAATAAGCATATCCTCCTGAGAAGGTTAGGTTCTTTTTCCTGCTACCAAAGGTTATGTTGAGCCAGTGCAGACCTCCGTAGCCCTTGAAATTATTGAGGTAACCTGAAGTCCCCAAAAGAGTTCCAACAGAAATATTCACCTTTGATTCCTTTGCCAGGAACGAATATTTTGTAGCCAGGGCTACCGGACTGGCAATCCAGGTGGCCATTATACCCACATTCAAATGATCGGTTACTGCCAGGTGTGCCTCTGGCCCATAAAGATTCAGCATGCCATAATTCTCGCTCTTTTTAATTGGCAAAGCGTTCGTGGTAAAAGAGTACCGGGTGGTAAAAGGTCCTGTAGTTCGGTATTCATCAAAGACAATTGATTCTTCATCGACAATTTCATGTATGCTTTTTATTTCATATTTTGGAATGTAAACCAGTCCAATCTTTTTGGTATAGATAGCCAAATCACGACCATCATCACTTTTTATTTCTCCGATGTATTCAACACCATCATGCCGGGTAATGAGATACGTTTTTCCTTCTTCAAAGCCATGTTCACTGTATGAATACGTGTTTTTTTTATCTGTGCGTTTATCGTCTTCCTGGGCTGATACTATCAGCACGCAAAGGCACAAAAACAACATTGCTGCCAACGATTTCATTGTCCTGAAGAATTGGTTATCATATATTTCTAAAGATACAAATTAAAAAGCTCGAAGTCAATATTTTATAAGGTTTGCTTGACATGGGAAAGATTGTTTCAGAGAATTTAAAAAGCTTAAATTGTTAGGAGAAGCTTCAAATTCAAATATTTTTTTACCAGCACCTTACGATAGATAAACTAACTGATTAAAATATCAGTCAAAAAAATTAGAATATTATAATTATTTTAGCAGAAAAATTTAAACAGTTGGATTTTAAAGCAGAAGCCCACAATCCACATATTAAGCATTAAAACAAAAAAGAGATATTTATCCCTAAATTTTAACATCACCCCAAAACTCTTATCATGAAAAAAATCATTACAGTTTTTCTTTTATTATTACCCGGTTTTTTACTGGCACAGACAAGCATTTATGACATTCAGTACACAACCACAGCCGGTGATGGCACCTATCCTTCATTGTATAATTATCAGACTGTTACAACAGGCGGAATTGTGACAGCCAATAATTTTTCCGATGGCAGGTATTTTATTTCTTCATCGGCAGGAGGCGCATGGAATGGATTGTTTGTGTACGATAACAGCTATTCACCATCGATAGGAGACAGTATCATAATAACCGGAACAATATATGAATACAATGGTTATACAGAGATTAAAGATTTAACCTCTTTTAGTGTGGAGAGCCAGGGAAATGCTCTTCCTGAGCCCACAGTTATTTCAACATCGGAAATATATTCTGAGCAGTACGAAGGAGTGCTGGTTAAAGTAAGCAATTGTGATGTTAGTTCTGTTTATGATCAATACAATAACTGGAAAGCAGATGATGGATCAGGAGAGTGTAAGCTACGGCCTGCGATATACAACTTAAAAGAAGATTTAGAATTGTTTTTAAACTACCCGTTTGAGTCAATTACCGGCGTTATTGGATTCTCTTACGGAGAAATAAGCATGTTTCCGCGTTCTCAGGCAGATATTGTATCAGCATCGAATGCTTTTGTTCTATCTACCGATGATAAATTCGTTCAGGAAAACGCTAGTTTTTCTTACCCTGTGAGAATTTCCCTGATGAACCAAACCAACACCATTACATCCTATTCTTTAAAAATGCAATATGATGCAACAATGTTCGCCTATGAAGGCTATACCAGCACAGGAACAATATCGGAGTCAGGCTCAATAACTGATGCTTCCTCGTCGGGGAGTATTGAATTGAATTATTCAGGAACCACCAATACTGGTAATAATTCAATCCTGGTTTATCTGAATTTTTCACCCATAAGTGAAGGAAATGCCAGTCTGAGCTTCAATTCACCAACCATAAATGGATCGGTTATTAATTACGTTACTGCAGGAAATTTGGAGCATGGTTCGGATCCATGTGATATTCCCCAGGCAGATACACTTTCAGTTGTTGAAAGGCCGGTTTTAAATATCCCTTCCATTGTTACACCCGGCCAGCAGTTAAGTCTTGAATGCTTTGCCAGTGAAACTACCACAAACTGGGGTGTTGAACTGTTCTATGGAGATATAACCATACCACTTACGGTGGATCAGGCGAACTACAATAGTGAATTGGAAAAATGGACTCTGACCACCACCATTCCATCAGTTGATTTGTACGAATTGTATGATTTGAGAGTAACGGCTTCCGATGGTATTTTTGATGAGGTTACCAATGCCGTTAAAATAATTGATCAGTATAAAGAGGATTATTACTTTATTCATATTACAGATGCCCATCTTCCAGGGCATACATTTTATGGGGAGGCTGGCTATGAAACAGACCATTCAGAGCTGGAAGATTTTGAGGAAGTGATTAAGGATATTAATCTTTTAAATCCAGAGTTTGTTCTGCTAACCGGAGATCTGATCAATGAGGGCGAGCTGGAAGATTTTGAGTGTCTCCGCAACCATACACTGGCTGTTGAGATGCTGGAAAAATTTGAAGTACCTGTTTATATAGTACCCGGGAACCATGATTTGGGAGGCTGGGATGCAACACCACCGCCGGATGGAACTGCAAGACAAGAGTGGTGGCGGTTTTTTGGGCCTATACAAAGAGAGATTCCTCCTACGCAAACCGAATATTTAACCCAGGATTATAGCTTCGATTATGGCACTGAGCATTATGTGGGACTTGAAGCTTATGATAATTATGATGGTTATATGTATGATGTATATGGAGCAACCAGTTTCATTTCCTCTCAGATAACCTGGCTGCAAAACGACTTGCAAAATGCCGGAAATTCAACCAAAATTCTTTTCTATCATTACGATTTTAAAGATGAACTCGATTTGAACAACCTGGGAGTAGATATGGCATTGTGGGGCCATATCCATTCTAATGTTGAAGATGCAACCCATCCGTACGATATTTCAACAGCGAGTGTTTGCGATGAGAACAGGTCTTACAGAGTGGTTCGTGTGAATAATGGTTCTTTGCAGGCAGAAGCTACCGTACGAAGCCATACCAGCCAGGAGATGCTTACGCTGAATTTCAACATGGAAAATAATGGCACCCTGGATATTGTTTCAGCCACTATCCAAAACAACCATAGCCTGAGTTTTGATCATGCCCTTGTGAAGTTTGTAATGCCTGTAAGCGAATTTGGCTATACGGTAACCAACGGCAGTTTGCTCCAGGTTTTTGAGCATGATACAACAGCCACTTGTTATGTTGAAGTTAGCATTCCTGGCAATGATCAGGTAACCACAACTATTGAGAAAAGAAATACTGATATTAGCAAGACCATTCATGAGATTCAGTATACTACGAATGCCGGCGACGGAACCTATGCTTCCGACCTGAACGGGCAACTTGTAGAAACAGGAGGGATCGTAACGGCTACCAACTACTTTGGCGGGCACTATTTTATTTCTTCCTCGCAGGGTGGCGACTGGAACGGGATATTGATTTATGATGATACTTATTCCCCGGAAGTAGGCGACAGTATTCTGATAACAGCTACGGTATCGGAATATAGCGGATATACCGAACTTGTTGATGTATCATCCTTTCAGGTTGTCAGCTCAGGAAATACCCTGCCTGCAGCTAAAGCAATTGCTACAAACGAAATACTGGATGAAGCATTAGAAGGAGTGTTGGTAGAAGTGAATAACTGTACGGTTACAGGAGGTTATGATCAGTATGGGAATTTTAGTGTGGATGACGGAACAGGTTCCTGTGATATAAAAACAGGTATTTACAGTCTGCTTTCTGATGAATTTCCGCTCATGGATAATTATACCTTTAAGAAAATCGCAGGAGTTGTGGGTATCAACAGTGGGCATAATACCATTCACCCCAGATCACTCGATGATTTTGTCGCTTCTGATGATGGTTTTATATTGTTTACAGATGATTACAGCACCGGCAACAATTCGGAGATTAGTTATCCTGTTCAAGTATCTGTCTTGCAGCCAAGCAAAGATATTAATGCTTATAATTTAAAGGCCTCTTATAATGCAGAGGTGTTTCAGTACAATGGCTTTAATAAGACGACTACAGTATCCGGGTCAGGTTCGGTTTCTGACAATTCTTCTGAAGGCAATATTGACCTTTCTTATAGTGGTTCAGCAAGTTTTCAGAAAACAGACAACCTGATAAATCTTTTGTTTACACCAATATCGTCAGGTTCGGCAAATATCCAGCTGGATGGAACAACCCTTAACGGATATGATTTGAAATTTGCAAGCATAGGAAATTTACAGTCAACTTACGAAGGAACAACCGCCATAATGGATTCGAAGAACGAATTGAATCTGAATGTGTTTCCCAATCCATTCAAGGATAAGATGTTGATTGAATTTGAATTGCAGCATCCGGTTGATGTTCAGATTTCAATTTACAATATGGAAGGGAAATTAGTAAAACGCTATAGCCGGAAGGATGCAACTATTGGCAAGCACCGATTTGAATGGGATGCAAGTGATTTAACTGGTTCGAAGGTTACTCCCGGAACGTACTTCTATGAATTCAGGGTAAACCAGAAGAAAAGGGCGAATGGGCAGATTCTTCTGGCAAGATAGCAGGATTGGTTTATCTGAAGATATGGGTCGAATCGCTGTATTTGCCATTAATTAATCCATCTGTGAGACTAACACCCCTATTTGTCCGGGCTTTAGTCTCATTATTTTTGAAATTTTAAGATAACTATATTAGGACGAACCTGTGGTCTAATGGCTAAAAAAGAAGGAATTCATTCAAGCAGAAACTAAAGAGAAATAAACTGTTACGGAAAAAGCATTCCAGTTGTCTGATTTATAAGGGAAATATAGCTTATCTTAAGAATTTGCGGAAAAACTAAAATCACATACACTTTTTGATCTAGCTATTTTATTAAGATCCTTAACAAAATAGAAATAAATTCGGAGAATATTGTGGTTTGGATAAACCAAATCGAGAATGCAGTACGTGGATGCAATATTGAAAAGTACAATGAACTAATTAACCTTTAGTTAAAAAAACACTTCAAATTGATTTTTGATATTAATACCATTTGCTTTATTTTTAAATCTATAATTTTTACTATAATGAAAAAACTCCCACTGCTATCCCTATTTATTATTTTTAATTGCTCATTGTCAATTTCAAAAGCTCAAACACCTGATATAGATAGCTTAAAGGCAGTGGCAGAAAATCAAAGTTTCTCCGATACCACCCGCATTTACGCTAAAGGCGAATGGGCGTATGCTTTACGAAATATTAGTTTAGACTCCCTAAAGCTACTAAGTGAACAAACCCTACTAGAAGCCGAAAACCTAAATTATTTCAACGGCATTGGCATGGCAAAAAAAGGGCTAGGGCGGTATTGGGCAGAAAGAGGAGACTATGGAAAAGCAGTTTCTATTTATAAGGAAGCTCTGAAAAGTTTCCAAAAAGCAAAGAATGAAAAGCAAGAGGGGCGCACCTATATACTTCTTGGAGGCGTAAACCGGAATCTTGGGAATTATCAACAGGCGTTGAACTATTTACAAAAAGCAATTAGCATCTCTGAAAAAATAAACGATAAAAGCGGGCTTGCAAACTCCTTTAACAATATCGGAATTGTGCATTACTATTGGGGTAATTACGACCAGGCTATTGATTATTATCAACAAGCCATAGAAATATTTAAAGAACTAGGCAAAAAACGCGGGGTGGCAACCGCCTTTAACAATATCGGAATTGTGCATGTTAATTGGGGCAATTACGGCCGTGCCATTGACTATTATAAGCAATCCATAGAAATAAAAGAAGAACTGGGCAACAAACGTGGGGTGGCAATCGCCTTGCTCAATCTCGGAGTTGTGCACAATAACTGGGGCAATTACGCCCGGGCTATTGACTATTACCAGCAATCATTAGAAATATTTAAAGAACTAGGCCATAAACGCGGGATGGCAATTGACTTGAGCAATATCGGGAATGTACATTCCAATTGGGGCAATTACGACCGTGCTATTGACTATTACCAGCAATCCTTAGAAATACGAAAAGAACTGGGCGACAAAAGCGGGGTTGCAAATACTTTGAATAATATAGGAGAAACTTTGCTGGAACAGGAAAGATACGCTGAGGCATTGGTGAAATTTGAAGAAGCTTTAACCATAAGCCATGAAAATGAAGTAAAAAGCGAAATTGCACAGTCGAACTACCTTTTGGGAACCTTGTACTTCGCACAAAATGAACATGCAAAAGCATTGGAAAAATTTAAAAAAGCTTTAAGCTTGCATAAGGTGCTCAATGAAAAAGGAAAAATAGCTACAGACTATGCAAAAATGGGAGAGTTGCATTTTGCGTTGGGTAACTATAATTTGGCAATAGAAAACAGCCAGAAAGCACTAGAAATAGCAGAGGAAACAGGCCAAAAAGAAGATATAGAAACCGCATCTGGTGTGCTTGCCAAATGTTATGCCAGGCAAGGTGCTTATGAAAAAGCATACTCATATCATGTATTGCACAAGCAAATGCATGACAGTATTTTCTCGAAAGAAAGCCGCAAGAAAATCAATGCCATAGAATCAAGTTTTGAGTTGGAACGTAAAGAAACAAAAATTCAGCTCCAACAAGCGGAGCTCGAAAAAAAGAAAACTGAGATTCAACAGCAAAAGACTAAGCAATATGCTTTAGCAGGTGTCTTGCTGGGGTCACTGCTCATTTTAGGCCTTGTGATTTTGGGTTATATCCGTACAAAAAAAGCGAGGCGGCTAATATCTAAACAGAAAGATGAAATTCAGGCAACCAACCAAAAACTGAACCAAACCAATGAAGAGTTGAACTTAAAAAACAAGCAATTACAAGAATTAATCGAAGAACAGAATGGTATGATGCGGGTTGTAGCACATGATCTTAAATCACCCTTAAGCAATATTTATTACAGTTTAAAAATGCTGGAAAGAGGAAAGAAAGAATTATCCGATAAAGAAAATAAATATCATACCATAATATACAAAGAAATTGAAGGTGGACTCAATCTAATTAAAGATTTAACAGATATACATAAGGCTGAGGAGCTGCAATCAGAAATGAAGGTTGAAAAAACTGAAATTGAAGAATTTGTATATGAAATCATCGAGTTACAAAGGGAAAAGGCTGAAGTGAAGGAAATAAAGATACACTATAACGCTAAATTGCTTTACCCAAAGAGAAACGTTGAGCAAGATTTCCTTCGTCGCATTATTGAGAATTTACTGTCCAATGCCATCAAATTTTCTCCATTCGAAAGAAATGTTTACGTGGAACTATCCGATACTGCCGATAATTTAATAATCTCTGTAAAAGATGAAGGCCCCGGTTTTTCTGAGAAAGACAAAGAAAAAGTATTCAAGAAATTTCAGAAACTAAGCGCACGCCCAACCAATAAAGAGTATTCGTCGGGTTTAGGTTTATCAATTGTAAAAGCATTGACTGAAAGGCTAAATGGTACAATAGAATTAATATCGGAAGAGGGTAAGGGAGCTTTATTTATTGTAAATATACCAGGCAAACCATCTGTTGATAGGCAAGAATAATTCAAACTCTTCTCAGGGATCAAATATACTCGAACCAGTTGTTCATTCATTGTATGTCATGTCGCCCTGACTATTGGCCCAAATATTTGCACAAAACTAATCGTGTTTTATCTCAGTTCTAAGAATCTAAAAGATAATTGTTTTTATCTCTGTTAAATATAATGGAAATTTATTTGGGTATAGATGAATGTCAATAATTTGCGCGCAATTTGTTAACTGGCAGCATAGATAGCTAATCCCCTGTCCTTTAAATTGCTTTACAACCGGAAAGCAGAGATGAATTTTGCCTGGGTCCTTGTGTTGGGGCTGTGTTGGGAACACCCTTTTTTATCTAATAAAAAATATAAAAAATTTTTCAATTTTTTAATGTTGTTGCAACCAATAAGTAGCAATTAAACCAAAATAATATTAAAAAAAACTGTTATGAAAAGATTCGTTTTAAAGATGTCAAAGTTATCCCTGGTTTTAAGCATGTTTTTAATGTTTAACCTGAGTTCATTTACTGCTCAAGCCTCCGATTATTATATGGGTGTAAACCCGGATAAGTTGGAAAGTATGGTAAAAAGGAATGGTGATAATTTGCGTATGTTTTTTTCCGGTGTTAGTCTGTCACAGCTCAAAGATAGTGATCAAGGCCAGGCTATTAAAAGTGGATTTGAAAATGCTAAAACTCAAATGTCAAGTCTTCAGAGTATTTTTAATGGACTTGAAGGGAATGATGATGCAAACGTACGTGAATATGTGTATAATCAGTTGCTGAACGTTAATGATTATCAAAAAGCCTCTAATTTTTTGGAAAAGGCTGCTTTAAAGTCTGTTTTTCAACAATACAGTGAACCTAAGGGATCCCTAAAGTCGAAAGTGAAAGAATTGAGAGGAAAATTTGAGTAAGCTTAATTAGTGTTCAAGGGCTTTTATTATAGCCCTAAGCATGCAAATGTGATATTTAAAAACGCGTATCTTAATCGTGATCGATTTTAAGATACGCGTTTTTGTTTTATTAATCTTTTAATACAGGAACTGCTAATTAAAACAGCTTGTTACAAATTAGGGGAGTAGCCAGCTGGTGGTTACACGCTCCAGGTTGTTTTATAGTAATTTGCCATGTTTTATTGCTGATATCCCGATCACTTGCTCTTTGTATTTAAAGCGGGCATCAAGCAAAGAGGAAGACATACTTAGAAATTTTTTATCTTTACCATCTTTGTTGCTTTAGAAAAAGGCACAACCAGTTCATTAGAGTTTACTGCTCAGGTTTTATTTTCATGTTTTATTTTTCTGATTGAAACGAAATAAATTCTTTTACCTTTACCACTTTTCTTTCGGTTAATATGCCGATGTGTGGAAGCACCAAACAGTCTTTGAGACTATTTAATTTAATTAACTTAAACTAAACTTCTTTTTAAAACCATAAACCTAAATATATTAATATGCATAAATTCATTCCCCAAAAACTTTTTCGTCTTTTAATTTTTTGATTATTTTTCAGGTTTTCATTAAACCAGCAATAAGAACCCAATAGACCATTATTCTATGAAAACACTTTATTTTATCATCGCAATATCTTTTTTTGCTTTAAATGCGCATGCACAAAAATATTTAAAGAAAGAAAACACCACCCCAGAACAACAAAAAGAATATGTCAGGATAGACCTGATGCCGGATGATAGCCTCAGATTGGGCTGGGAGAGACATTTTAAACTATACAAAAAAAATGGCAAAAGAATAAACCTCTACTTTTGTAACAATTATGCCAATGAGCTTATAAGGCGACAAAATTCGTTTGACCCGTCACTATTCGGACAACTTCGTGACATCGCGAGGCAATATAAGGATACCATAAACGAAGAATACGCTGCGATATATGCTGAAGAAGCTTTATATCATTTTTATGAACGGAACCTAGAAAGGTCACAAAAACTGAACGCAAAAGCGTATAGCATCTACAAAAAATCCGATATGGGATCCTATCTTCCCCTGGTCAATATGGCCTATAAAATAGCGTATTTATACGAAAATATGAATGAATATGAAAAAGCACGAAAATATGCCACCTTATGTATTGAAGATGCCCAAAGATACAACATCCCGGTGCTTGAGTCAGCCAGTTATATTATACTAACTAAAATGACAAAGCAATCCGATCCATTATTAGCTATAGATTTAGCTAAAAAGGGTTTAAAAATCGCCAACGAGAATGAAGGTATATTCAAACAGGTAAAGTCCAACCTCTATTTTTATGCTGTTGAGATATTAAAGTATCAGCAAAGCGATAAGCAGATGACATTAAATATGGCAGACAGCGCCATACATTATGCAAAAGTCAGTAAACATAGAATGGGATTGACAGAAAGAAAATTACACAAAGCAATGGTTCTTAGTAATTTCGGCGAATTAAAAAATGCCAATAAAATAATAAAAGAAGTTGAGATTCAAATACAAGATGATTTTTATAAAAATGATGCACAACATTATACTCGTTTGCACCAAATTGGATATGCTTATGAACAGGTAGGGAAGAACAAAAAAGCTCAGGATTTCTATGAAAAGAGTTTAAACGAATTTTTAAACAACAGCCCGGACAAAGATTACAAGGATTATTGCAACATCACTAACGGCCTGTTATCTTTGTATTTAACAAATAATAAATTTCACAAGTTTGACAGTGTTTATACAGCAAACAAAAATAAATACTGGTACAATCATCCCCTGGATAGTGCAATTAATAATCTAAACTATGCACAGCTGGACTTGTTAATGGGCTATCTGATGCATGGCATACACCGTCTGTCGAAAGCTCCGATAGAGGAGTTCAAAACTGACTCTCTGATTACACTCTATGAATCCGCCACTAAAGTTGTAAATACGATCTTCACCCGCTTCGACTTCAACACTACCACCATAAACAGACATACTAGTAATCTGAATGAATGTTCTGATCATATTTTCAACAGTGGCAAGGTTGAATTCATGACTGAAGATCAAAAAAAGAAAATCTGGTTGCTGGCTTCCACATCAAAAGCGTTTGACCTGATCAATAAAAAATCTTTCAAGGATCGTAATGAAGTTGAATCATCGAAGTACAGACGACTGAAATCAAGGTACATGGCTTCTAACGAATCCGATTCCCTTTACGACGAATATTTTGATGAATATATTGATTACGTTCTAAAACATCAGCTTACAAATATCATCCGGAAAGACAATCCTTATGATCCACAAATGCTGGCAGAAAACTACAGAAAAACAAAAGCCCTGTTAAACAAAAGCAATGACGATTTTATTATAGATATATACCGGACAGACTCAACAATTTCATTCTTTACACTCTCGAATGGCAATTTAGATTATCACGACCTTCCCCTGGATAATGATTCCAGAAATGATTTGAGCAGGCTGATAAGAGATATCAAAACACTTAACTACCAGTCTAATTCAGCATTCAAGTCGATAGAACAGAAAATGAATGAATTATTGAATGAAAAGGAGGGGATAACAAATATTAGTATCATCGCTGATGAAGAGCTGCTCATGTTTCCATTTGAAATGGTGAAAATAAACAATGATTACCTAATAAAAAACTACCAGGTAAATTATCACTACTCTCCATTCTTGCTTTATGAATCGAGACAGAAAACACGGAATACATTTGATAAGTTGCTTGCTGTTGCTCCTGTTTTTAACAATCCTGATACGAAAACTGCCGTTGCCCTTCGCAGGGAGATGAAGGCTTTTGATGAACTTGAAAGAAATTCAGAAATATACAGGGATGAAAAAAATCTGAATACATTACCCCAAACAAAAAATGAAGTAGCCACGATAAACAAGCTCTTTCAGAAGGGAGACAGAACAAGCCGGGTACTTTTAAACAATCAGGCTACAGAGAAATCCTGCCGTAAAAATATAGACGATTATGACATCATCCATTTTGCTACTCATGGATATAGCTCTTCAGAAAATCCGGGGTTATCAAGACTAATTTTATCCAGAGACACCAGCGCTGCTTCAGTTGATGAAAAAAATGATGCTTACCTTCATTTAAATGAAACATACGAATTGAATCTTAATGCTGATTTGGTAATCCTTTCTGCTTGTAAAACGGGCAGCGGGAAAATCATTAAAGGTGAAGGCATCATGGCTCTTCCCAGGGGTTTTATTTATGCAGGCGTTCCAAATGTTATCGCATCTCTCTGGAAAGTGCACGATGAAAAAACCAAAGAATTGATGGTAAGTTTCTATAAACATTTGCTGGAAGGTGGAGTAAGTTATTCAGAAGCCCTCCGGCAGGCCAAACTCGATTGTATTGAAAAAGGCTTTTTACCAATGGACTGGGCCGGATTTGTGCTGATAGGGAGTTGATTAATTTTGATTGTTGATTGTGGATGTTGGATAATAGACATATGCCTGAATAACGTTGATCGTTTTATTGACAATTCAACAATGGAACAATAAAACAATGAGAAATGAACAATTAAATTGAGAATTAAGAAAATATTGGCAATTGCAATAGCAGTATCAAAATAATCAACTTAATCAATTAACTCACTCCTCAACAACAATTTTTCCACAATAGAGCAGGTCGAAATCCTGGTTAAGAAGTTTCCAATAGTATAATCCGGGCTGGGTTAGTTTCTCTACCTGATAGGTTTCCTCAGAAGTTTCTTTTTCAAAAAGTTTCTCGCCTTTGTTATCAAAAAACTCTAATATGAGTGAAGAATTCTCAGGATTTTTTATTTTAATCAGTATCTCACTACCTTGTTTTACCTCTATTTTATGAGGTGAAAGCACAGAGACATCATCTCCCCGCATATTAGCATCTTTAAACCGGTCACTAAGTTGTTCCAGAAGGTTGTCCGGGACATAGGCTAACCTATTATTTTTTGTTTTACTATCCTGGTGTTTCTTCTGGATTTCAACGTTTTCAATTTCTTTTGACCTGGCAGAATCTTTATCTGTTTTCTTTTCCGTGTATTCAGGTTTTTCTGTAAGGCCATTCTTTTTTTCTGATGTATCAGCTACCGGTTGCGGCTTATCCAGATCGGCAAGGTTTTTATTTTTGTTACTTGTATAATTTAATGTAAATAATATTCCAAGTCCAATAATAACAACAAAAGAAGCTGCTATTGCGTAGCGGGCCAAAAATCTACGGGATGGGGAGGGTTTGTTTTTTTTCTCGTTAGAAAATTCTTTTGATTTATCATCAATGATTTGACTAACCATTTTTACTTCCTCTGCACACTGATCACACTTATACACATGATTGCGCCATTCTTCCGGGAGACTGGACTCTGTTCCCGCAGAAAGAGCTTCAGCAAAAACTGCTATTTGATCTTCTGTTAAGTGCTCTCGATTTTTCATCACAGCAAAAATAATTAATTTAAAGATATTATTCTAATATCAATATTCAAATACAGAGGGAAATTAAGAACCATTTGTCAAATAATAATGTTCAAATAGTGTTCTCAGGCTTTCCTTGTCATAATTAGCCCTTTGAAAAGGGCCATTCAGCTGTTCGATGATTTTATCCATTGTTTTATTCAACCACATACGTACTGCATCAGCCTTTACAGACTTGTTTTCACAGGTATTCATCACTTTTGCCAGGTTATCAAAAAGGTGCGATTTATTTTGTGTTTTACTGGGGTCTAATAGTTGAAGAATTCCATTTTGGTTGCAGTTCCGGGAATATTCTTCAATATGAGTAGATTTTGGTTCTAGAGAAAAATAATAAGCCAGGTAAACCAAAACCTTTGGTTTTTCCTCATGAAGCAGTCTTATAATTTTATCCAGCAAACGTGTCTCGTCTTTGATCACTAACTGTTCAGAACTGCTTAAAACTCTTGAATGTCCCTCTTTTATATAATCTTCCGACTTTGATTTCCAGTGCTTCATATTTTTCCGGATCTCTTCACAGCACATCCGGTTAAGCACAGCAATGCAATAAGTGGAAAGTTTTGCTTTACCAGAAAACCCATTCGCTATTCGTTCTTTTTTTTCCCAGAAGCGTTCAATAACAGACATCTTAACATCCTCTCTTTCTCTCTCCGGAATAGTTCTTTGATAGACATACCTGGAAACAACTTTGTCTGCATATTCCAAAAGTTTAGTTTCTGATATAAAAGAGGAAGTGTTTGTCTTTTTTAATGCCTGGTTTATTCTCATGCTTAATATAAAACAAAAATCGTCCAATCATAGGAATTGGACTTTTGTGTTTTTATACTTATTTATAAAGAATTTGTTGCATAAAAATAACACTTTTTAAAAACTGTTTTGATTTTATTTAAAAATTTTACATTACCAAATTTAGAAGGTTTAATTTCCTGGACTCGTCCTTTAGGGCGGGGTTTAGGTTAACCCTGATACTCATCCGATTTCTATAAATTTTGTATTTTAATTTACAAAATTTATAGAAATCATAGTCGGGGCAGGCATTTAAAACACCCCGCCCTAAAGGACGAGGCTGGGAATCACACAAAACTATTTTATTGAAGTAAAAAAAATCAAAACGGTCTCTTAAAAAGATTCCCAGAGCTTTTATAAGGTTATAAAAAACTATGAATAAGTCAAAGAACTATAAAATATTTTTCATCAATTGGTTGCAGTTTGAATCCGTTTTTGAAAAAAATATTCATCAAATTCTATAAAATATTCAAATAAAAAACACACAAATTTATCCTGTCAAACGATTCATCTGTCAAAACCTATACTTAGACTTAGAATAAAACATCTAACCTTATTAATAATAAGAATAGAAATATTGTTAGGCCTGAACAAAATATCTTCTGTCCCTTTGAAGAAAACTTAACAGGGCACTGTGGTGAAATTCAGCATTTAATTGTAAACGAATATCACTTTCCTGCTTCTTTTAATTCTTTGAGTTTTTTCAACGTTTTTTCACCCACTGCGGTAGCAGATTGCGGGTTTTGGCCTGTCACAAGGCGCCCGTCAACCGAAACCTGTTTCTGCCAGTTACCGGATTGTTCGAATTCTGCACCGCGTTCTTTGAGCTTGGTCTCCAGTAAAAAAGGAACCACCGAGTCTAGTTTTACCGCACTTTCTTCTTCATTTGTGAAAGCGCTTACTTTTTTACCGTCGACCAGGTAGTTCCCATTGCTTAATTTAACGTTGACAAGACCTGCGGGGCCGTGACAGACTGCACTGACCACCCCGTTGTTTTCGTAGATCTTGCTCGCAATGGAAGCTATTTGCTCGCTATCAGGAAAGTCCCACATGGTCCCGTGGCCTCCTGCGTAATGAATAGCGACATATTCACCGGGATTTACCTGTGAAGGTTTCATGGTGTTCTGAACCTTGTTTCGGTAGTATTCGTTGTCCCAGAACTTTTTGTTCACCGGGTCAGACATGTCAAAATCATCTACAGGCGCCTTGCCTCCTTTCGGGCTGACAAAATCAATCTCGTAACCGGCGGAATGCAAAACATTCCATGGGTGTGTTACTTCGCTGAGATAAAATCCCGTGCTCTTTCCGGTGTTTCCCAGTTGATCATGACTTGTGACCACAAAAAGGATTTTCTTCTTTGCT